>Ga0163150_10000698_pt1 | contig 61050 bp, 62 predicted proteins | sample OliLakLV19P2IB_FD_148628 | JGI IMG/M metagenome (GOLD analysis project Ga0163150, IMG submission 148628) | Freshwater microbial mat bacterial communities from Lake Vanda, McMurdo Dry Valleys, Antarctica - Oligotrophic Lake LV.19.P2.IB | ecosystem: Environmental > Aquatic > Freshwater > Lake >...
CATTCCCTATTCCCTATTCCCAATTCCCCATTCCCCATTCCCTATTCCCCATTCCCTATTCCCCATTCCCAATTCCCCATTCCCCATTCCCTATTCCCTATTCCCCATTCCCTATTCCCCATTCCCCATTCCTCAGAACGGATTCCATGACAACCTCGTTCAAAGATACCGAAGGCCGCGAGTGGCTTGTTCGGATCGACAACAACCTCATAAAACGCATTCGAACCAATCATGGTATCGATCTGGCCACGATCATCGAAAAGCCGAACTTGGTTGGACAACTCGCCAACGATAACGAAAAGCTCGTTGATGTCGTGCACGAATTGTGTCGCGAACAATGCGAGACACGCAATCTCACGCCGTATGATTTTGCCGCGGCAATCGTTGGCGACGTTTTAGGCGACATCGCCAATACGTTCATGGAGGCAGTCATCGAATACCTCCCCCCGTGGAAGAGTCGACTGATGCGGCAAGCAGTCGACACGCTGCGAGCCGCCGAAGCGCAAGCGGAATTGAAGATCCAGACGGCGATCAACAACGGCCTACTGACCAAAGCGTTTTCGGAGCAGATGAAGAAGCTCGACAAAATACTAGCCAACCCGATCCAAGAGACGGCGGACTAGAAGGCTACTGGCCGATCATATTGCGCGTTGCTGCATCGATCCCCATTGATCCCGGTCCATACTCGCTCCGCGAACTGGTCTTGATGGCCACCGCCGCCGCCAGCGCACGCTGGGACCACACGTCTCACATCCTTTGCCAGACGGCCAATCTCTATCGACCGAAGGACGAAAAGCCCTACCCGATTTCGAAGTTCCATCCATTCAGCGACGAGAACCGCAAAGACCACAACGCACCACGCAAGAGCATGTCTCCTGCCATGCTCCGCACCATGTCGGGAATGTTCAAAGTCGTTCACGCATCCGGCTAACTGCAACCATGACCGTCCTCGAATTCTCCATCACAAATCAATTCTTCGATCGCGAGCTCGTAGACAAAGCTCTCGACAAAGCCACGAAAGCCGCAATGTCGAAAGCCGGAGCATTCGTTCGCACTCGAGCGAAGCAAAGTATCCGGCGCTCGAAAAAGTCCTCGTCACCCGGCCAACAGCCTCGAGCGCACAGTAAGACCTCGCCGAACCTCAAAACCATTCTCTTTGCCTACGAGCCGACCCGAAAGACCGTCGTCGTCGGCCCCGTCCGTTTGAATCAACGTGAGTTTTCCGCACGAGGCGCAGCGACCGTACCAGCCCGTTTGGAAATGGGCGGATCAGCAACGCTCTTTCAAGAGCGATTCCGCAACGGGGATGGCACCTGGTTCCGTCGCGATCGCCGTCGCGCCGCCGACGCAAGAAAAGAATACCGCACCATTCAAACGCGCTACGCCAAGCGTCCCTTCATGGCCCCAGCCCTTGCCGCCGAAGCCCCAAAATTCCCAGACCTATTCGCCAACGCCATCAAAAAATAGTACCCCGCCATGTCCGCAATCAAAGCCGGTCAAGCATACGTCGAAATCTCGACCCAAAAGGGGCTATTCGACAAAGGCTTGGCCGCTGTTCAAAAATCGATGAAGTCCTTTGCGAACTCGGCCAAGTTCGTCGGCGGCGGCGTGGCCGCTGGCGTCGGCGGGGCCCAAAAAGCATTGGGCGCATTCTCGTCAAAAGTCTTCAATCTCAAGAATGCCTTAGTCGGCTCATTCGCCGTCGCTGGTATTGCGAAGCTCGTATCCAATTTCGCCGATGCTGGATCAGCGATCGACGATATGTCGCAGCGAACTGGCATGACCGCCGAATCGATTTCGGCCCTCGGCTACGCTGCGAAGCTATCTGGCTCGTCGATCGAAGATGTCGAAAAAGCATCCCGCACACTCGGCAAAACCATCGTAGCCGCCGCCGACGGAAACAAAGCCGCCAGCGAAACATTCAAGGCACTCGGATTGTCCGTCGAACAAATCAAGGGCATGTCGCCCGAGCAGCAATTTCTTGCGCTGTCTGAACAGATCAGCAAGATCCCCGATCAAGCAACCAAAGCCACGACCGCCATGAAAGTCTTTGGCAAATCGGGAGCAAGCTTGCTCCCGATGATGGCCGAGGGCTCGAAGGGTATCGAGGACATGATGACCGAGGCCGGACATATGGGCCAAGTCATGAGCGGTGAGGATGCATCCGCCGCCGCGTCGCTCGGCGATGCCTTAGACGTACTCTGGGGCTCGATCGGAGCGGTCAGCAACGCCATCGGAGCAACACTCGCCCCGATGATCCTCGGACTCGTCGACGAGATCACCGGCTACGTCGTGGCCGTCGTACAGTGGATCGACCGGAATCGTGAGATGATCGTGGTCGCGGCACAAGTGGCGGCTGGTATCGCAGTAGCGGGCGCGGCGTTGCTCGCTATCGCTGGTACCGCCGCCGTTGTGTCTGCCGCGCTCAGTGGACTCATCGCGGTCGCCGGTGCCGTCGGCGTTGCCTTCAGTGTCATGGGCACGATCATTGCAGCCGTCCTTTCACCGATCGGACTCGTCGTCGTCGGCATTGCAGCCCTCGGAGCCGCAATCCTCTACTACTCCGGGGCTGGCGGTGCGATGATCGGATACCTCGGCGAACAATTCCAAGGCATGCTCGATTTCGTCATGCCCGTCATCGACGCGATCAAAGAAGCCCTTATGTCTGGCCAATGGGCCGCGGCCGGCAAAGTCCTTTTCACCGCTCTCGAAATCGCCTTTCGAACCGGCACGCAAACGCTGTACGGCATCTGGCTCGATACGGGCGTTGCGATGCAAAACTTATGGACCGACATTTGGGGCGCGATGACCGACAACTTTGGCAACATCATCAACGGCGTGATAGGACTCTGGGACTCGGCTGTCAATTCGATCGCCAAGAGCCTGCTCTATCTCTACTCGCTATTCGACCGCAGCGTCAACTACGAAGCCGCCGCCAATCAGATGGACACCGACACCCAGCAACGCAAAAAGGACCGCGATAAAACTGGCTTCGCAAGCAAGGACGATCGCGAAAAGGTCAAGCAAGAACGCCGCGATCAATCCCAAGAAAAGAAGGACAGTTTTGCCGGCCGCATCGACGACTTGAAAGACCAGCTCGCCGAATCCGTCGAGGAAATCTACAAGGTCTCGGCCGAGAAAGCCGCAGCCGCCGAACAGGAAAACAAAGGGCCAAAGCTACCGACACTGGGCAACATCAACATGCCCTCGCTCGACGCGGTGAAAGAAAAGACCAAATCAACCGACGTCTCGGGAACTTTTTCAGGCTTCGCTGCCGGCCTCATGGGCGGCGGCGTTTCAACATTCGATCGAATGCTCGACGAAACCAAAAAGACCAACGAACTACTCGCCGACGTCGTCGACAACACCGACGACATGGGCATCGAGTTAGGAGCTTAACCGATGCCACTACCGATCGATCTATTCGAAACCGATACCAGCGGCGCGAAAGTCAAGTCGTACAAAGACGGGATGACGACGCAGAACATCGAGCTGATCGCAACCGGCGTCGAGTACGCCGACACGGTTGAAGCGATGATCAACGTCTTGGTCCCGATCACGACCGGCACCAACCCGCCGCTCCGTCGCGACAGCGTCTCGATCGAGCCGATTACGACCGACGTTTGGAAAGCCACCCTCGGCTACAGCTCCGACGTTTCCGCCACCAATGGATTCACCTTCTCCGGAACCACATCGGGTGGCTCAACCAAGATAACAGCGGGCCTGGCCGTAACGCCGTACGGTACGTCGCCGCCGAATATGAACGGCGCAATCAACGTCACTGCCAACGGCGTCGAGGGCGTCGACATCACACTTCCGGCTCTCGAATTCCAATTATCCAAACGCCATTCAGCCGGTTTCATTTCGCTCGCCTATGTGCTATCGCTCATGAATGCGACCGGCACGACGAACAGCGCCGCATTCAATGGATTCGCCGCCGGCGAGCTCTTGTTCCTCGGAGCCGACTTTTCGCAGTCATCCGAAGGCGAGACGGAAGTCACCTACAAATTCGTCGCATCACCGAATCAGACCGGACTCACATTCGGCTCGATCACCGGCGTCGCAAAAAAAGGGCACGAGTATCTCTGGGTAATGTACGAAGCCTTCGAAGACACGACCAATAAAGCCGTCGTTCGAAAGCCACGCGCCGTTTACGTACATCGTGTTTATCGCGAGAGCAATTTCGCAACGCTAGGAATTTGATCGGTTTCATCATTCCCATGATTCCCATTAGTCCCATCATTCCCATGCATTTAATGGGAATGATGAGAAGAATGAACCATAGTTGGTCCAACCATGTACACCGCCGGTCGAAAATTCAAACCATCAGCCTCGATGCTTAACGAGCTCGATCGCGTCGCTCGCGATTCGCGCGCGTCGGCGTTGGGCGCGAACGCTGGGCTATCTATTCGACCAAGCGCCACAACGGTCGTATGGGCAACCAATAGCAGCGGCACGGAAATCCCTCGGGGAGGCCCCGCCTGGCTTTCGATTTCCGGCAGTTGGCAAACAACGGCAATGACCCCAGAGCAACTCGGATTCACTGCTGATACGATCCCGTTCACGTCGTTTTCAAGTACGCCCGCGATTCGCACAGATCCCCAGTACATCCACGGAATCGCCCTCGATACCGGTCAGACGACCAAGATGTTCCCCGTTGCGATCGGTGGCGTCGCATGGGCCAAAATCAAGCTCTCGATAGTCAACGGCAGCGCTCCATCGATCGGAGTACTCGACCCCAGCGACAGCGACCGATTTACTCATCACGGTCGCGATGCCTTCGGCCCCCATCGCATCATTAAGACTGCCGCTTCCGATTCCGCCATGGTCTTGGTAAACGCCGGAATGATGAGTGTCTGCATCGGCCGCGTTGGCACGTCGGCTATTGCCGCCGGCGCATTCGGCGACGTTTGGAACGGCTCAGCAACGAACACCACGACGACAAATCGCCAAAAATTCTCCGTAAAAAATCCGGGCAGCACATCGACACCTGCCAACGCCACCGTAGCGATCGGCCGAAACTGTGGCACCGGAGAACTATCGATCCTTTCGGAGTACTGTTGATGAAACAAAAGCACGCCCCGGGAAAGTGCGAAACGGCAAGTTGCTGCGGTTGCGTTGCGACTTGTCTAGGTGCTTCAGTGTCCGTCGGTAGCCCGGCGACGAATTACGATGTGTCTATTCCTGGTATTCGACCGCTATCACGATCCGGAAATCTCACATGGACGAGCGTCCCTTTTTCAAATTGCTGCGCGTTTGGCAACGAGTCTTTTACCGATACACTTCTCGACGACAATATAAATCACGAGCTTCGTGCGGATGACTACGCCAGTTTTAACTTGACTTGTTCGAAGTGCAATGCTGTGCCTCCGCCACCGCCTGGGCCGGACATATCGGCGTGCGACTCGCATACGATGAAAGCTGACTGGATATACTATCGACTTCAAACCCAATACAAAAAGGTAATCGTTGAGTACCGCTTAACAAATGACACGTGGGAGAACAGCGACCCTGATAGACGTGGTGCAAGCTTCAATGGAAATAGATGCGGTTTAGAAATTCTCCTAGCCGTGGAACTCGATGTCCGTGAAGCCGCTAGAAATTATTTCGTGACTGCATTAAGCCAAGACCCTATTCCGATGTGCAATGGCGATTCTTCTGGAGCGTTGACCGGCGATTTTTCAGACCGCGATAAGACGCCTCCTGATATTACGTCTAGCCCACTGCAACGGTGGATCATGTTAAGAAGAATCTTTCTTCCAGACATTTTTGTAGTTGCTCCCGGAAGCTACTCTTTTCCAAACGCCACAGACAGAACGGCACTATTATGCAGTAGTACAAGCGCCACTCTCGCCCCTAGTCAAATAACCACCGCATATGCGTCCGTGCATCCTGTCTATTACAACAACAAAACGCTTACGTACCTTCCCGAATGCCACGATGACTACTTAAGCTCCAGCAACTACACAAAATCGATTTGCTATCTTATTGGAGGATTGCAGTGCGGGACCGTCTTTGTCGACCCAGGCTCTGATCTCGGATGGGTTGCATTACCGTACCCCAGTCGCAACTACAGTGTTGGCCACCATCCGGGTTCTACAATCACAAGTTTTACTCGCTCCGCCACCGGCAACCCAAGGAATACTAAAACGTTTTGGCTCCGTCAGGATGGAACATGGACACTCACATTGAGTTGAACAAACGGATCTTCGCAGTGTATGACACTACGATCTTTCCAACATTCGTTCCTCCTTCGCCTTCAGCTTCAAAATGGCCGTTGATCATCCGAGGCATCGCTCGCCGAAAAAAACCAGACGATCGCGGCGTCGGCGATACCATCGAACGCCTTTTATCCAAGATGGGCGGCGATCAATTTGCCTGGCTCATGGATAAGCTCGGCATCGACTGCGGCTGCGGCGATCGCCAAGCATCGCTCAACGCCTGGTATCCCTACCACCAATTAGCCGCTGGCGTTAGCCACGGTTTCCCCTCCTAAATTAGCCGGACAGGATCTCCCGTCATGGACGACGACCAATACAAAAACCATCGTAGGCGACAAGCCGATCGATCTCGCGATCAATCGACCGAAGCTCGCGACATCGGCCCGATCCCGAAGATCAAGAATCTTCGCCGCCGCAAATATTGCGAACGCGATCTCCGTAAATTCTTATTGACCTACTTCGCCGAATCGTTCCCGCTTCCCTTCTCGGAAGACCACGAGCGCATCTTATCCGAGATCCAATCGAAAGCCCTCGACGGTGGCCTGAAGGCGATCGCCATGCCGCGCGGCTCTGGCAAAACAACCATCCTTATCCGCGCCGCAATCTGGGTACTCGCCTACGGGCATCGCCGCTTTGCCGTACTGATCGAAGCCGACGACGGAGCTGCCAAGGAATCGCTCGACACGATCAAGATCGAACTCGAAACCAATGACATGCTCTTGCAAGATTTCCCCGAGATCGCCTATCCGATCCGCTGCCTCGAGGGGATCACCCAACGCGGCAACGCCCAGACTTCGCAAGGCGATCGAACGCTGCTCGGCTGGCGACGCAAGGAAATCATCTTTCCAACGGTAAAGATCGATGGGAAGAATGGGAGTAAGGGGAGTAATAAAAAAACTAATACTTCCCATTCTTCCCATCCCTCCCATCGATTCACCCCAGCCTCCGGCGCAACGATCCGCTGCGCCGGCATCCTCAGTCGCATCCGCGGCATGTCCAAAACCACCAGCGACGGAAAAACAATCCGCCCCGACTTTGTATTGATAAACGATCCGCAGACCGACGCGTCGGCAACCTCGGAAGTCGAATGCGCAAAACGCGAAAAAGTCACCGGCGGTGCAATCCTCGGACTCGCTGGCCCCGGAAAACGAATCGCAGGCTTCGCAGCCGTGACCGTGATCCGCGAAGGCGATGCCGCTGACCGGATGCTCAATCAAAAGATCATGCCCAAATGGCATGGCGACAAATGCCGACTGGTCTACGAATGGCCAACCAATAAAGAACACTGGGCGAAGTATTTCGAGATCCGCGAACAAGAGATCGCTGTCGACAACGACGAGCATCCAAAAGCGACCAAATACTATCGCGACGTTCGCGACCTCATGGACGCCGGGTCACGCGTCGGCTGGACACATCGCAAGTTCGCTCACGAGCTATCCGCGATCCAGCACGCAATGAACTTGCGAGTTGACCACCCCGACACATTCGACGCCGAGTACCAAAACGAACCACGCAAACCCGTCGAGCAATCCGGTACGCTTCGCTGCCTCACCAGCGACGAGTTCTGCTTAAAAATCCTGCCGACTCACAAGCGAGCCGAACTACCCGATTGGGTCGAGCATGTCACGCTCGGCATCGACGTCCAAGAGTCGTCGCTTTGGTGGTCGATCGTCGGCCTCGGTGAAGACTTTTCCGCGATCGTCACCGACTACGGCGTCTGGCCAGACCAAGGCGTCGACTACGTCGCGCTTAAGGAAATCGACCGAGCGCGAAACATCGCCAACATCACCAAGAACAAGCAACCCAACGAAGCATTGATCGAAGGGCTGCGGCGACTCACAGGCGAACTCTTTGCCCGTCGCTTTACTCGCGACGACGGCAGCGATCTCAAGATCACCGCGTCGATCGTCGACAGCGGCTACCGCTCCGAGGCCGTCTACCGATTCGCCCAAGAAACCGGCCTCGCAATCATGCCCAGCCACGGCAAAGGCGTAACTGCCAAGGAACGACCTTGGACGCAAGCCAAACGCAAAGCAGGCGAGCGAATGGGTTTCGGCTGGCGGATCCCGCCAACTCGCGGCGTGCGAGCGCCCAGGTACGTCTTAGTCGACACCAACGCTTGGAAGACCACGCTTGCCGAGTCATGGAACACACCGATCGGCGAGCCCGGTTGCTGGACACTCTACAAAGCCACCCCGCAACGGCATCGCATGATCGCCGACAATTTAGCCTCCGAGTTCCCCGTTCAGACCGAAGGGCACGGCCGCAAGCTCTACGAATGGGGGAATCGCCCCGGCCGCGACAACCATTTACTCGACGCCACGTTGCTAGCCGCCGTCGCCGCCTCGATAGCAGGCGTCGCCGTCCCCGGCCAAACCGCGATGAAGAATCGCATCCGTCGGCACGTCAGCCTATCCAGCAAAACGACGACGACGATCAACACCCAACCACAAAAAAGAAAATCCCTCGCGCAACTGAGAGCCGAAAAGCGATAACTCACCACCAATTAGCCGCTGGCGTTAGCCACGGTTTCCCGTCCTAATTTTAACGGACAGGATCAACAAGATTGTTACGACGACGGGTTGTCGCTTTTCGCCGGCTTTGACTTATTCGTCTTCAGCGCTATCTCTTTTTCTCCTGCTTCTACGCAATCGCTAAGAACGACCATTTCGACAATTCGAAACGCCCGCGCGAATTTCATTGTGCGTTTAACCTTTTCTTGGGCGTCTCGTAACCTCCAATAGACTTCGCTTTCAAGCGTCCACTCTTTCGACCACAAGAACCAAAGCATGAATCCTTTGCGATCAATACGCGTCGTAACAATTGATTCGACCGACGCCCCATCAACGTCGCTTGGCACTTCATGGGAATCACTCATAGTTCAAACCTTTCTAGTTGGGACTCGGTCAATCAAAACGTTATGCGGACGGTGCTGGCATCTTCGCTTCTTCAATGGTCTCGCGAATCAACCGCTGCAATGTCCGCACGCATGACCCGGCGATGTACACTCGATCAGTCGGCGTTTCGTGGTGGTTGGCTCGCAACTCAAATCCGTCGCCGTCGAAATGCAAATACGCACCATCACCGATGTGCTCTGTCTGTCCTGGTCTCATCACCATAACTCCATCGCCGCATAACAAAAAATCGGATCGAAGTCGCGGCCTAAGCTTCGTTCCAATGTCGCGGTTTACTCGCCGCGACTCGATCAATTTAAGCGTTCACAGGATCAAAACGGAGCGTCAGGATCTGCGTTGTCCTCTTCGCTTAGGGCCAATACATCCCACTGCATGTCTGACTTGACGACGGTCGCCAACGCCTCCAGGACGATGAATTCATGACCCTGCATTTGTCGCGCAAGGCGTTCCGCCTCTATCTGCGCTGATTGCTTGCTTGGGTGCCGGTGGGTCGGCGTCCCATTGCCCAGCACCATCCAAAATTTGCGATTGCTCATATTTGACCTGCGAACAAGAAATTGCATCAAAGTCGCGGGCGTGCTCTTTTCTGGTGGCTAGGTTCATCGCCGCGACTCGATGAATTTAATCGTTCATCGTATCACACTTGCGGCTGCCAGAACGGTTCCAGCTTTGTGTCCGCTCGCAAAAACAGTGGATGCCTGGGCGTCCCGTTCGTGTTTCGGCCCAAACACTGCAACTCTCGCCCAAGCAATTTCGTGATCGTATCGGCTCGCCATTGCGGGCAATGGTTGCCCCAAGCAGCGACCATTGTTGCGCCTTCGTCTCGATACGCCAGCATTGTCGCGTCGTTCTCTTGGCCGATGTGCTGATTTGCCAGCTTCAACGACCCCAGCTTAGTTTGAACGTGCGCGAACGCGTTAAGCATTAACATCCCGTCATACCCCCATGACTCTGCAAAATTTATGCAGCGTGTAATCGTCCTATCGTTTTCGTATTCGTTGGCGACAGACGGGTTGACGCCGATAAAAGCCACCATCCGATGATGCTCGCCCGCAGACGGCCAGCGTCGCCACAGCGCATAGCGAAACGATCTGCAATCCGCGAACGTCGCGCCGCTGTTCCAATCATCGTGAACGTCGAACAAAGTATTGGTCCAAAGTTCGCCTTGTACGTTTTTTGACATGGTAAATCTTTCCTTGCGAACTCGGACAATACAATCGTTATCTGGGTCGGCGGTGGGGTTCGGTTATCGCAACCTCACCTGTGATCTGGGCATGACGACTTAAAGCCCCAAAATGGATGGTCGACGAGATCCCATCGGACGCAACTCCCGCAGGATTTGCACTCCTCCATGGCTTCCGTCGCATGGTATTTTGTTAGGGTTTCTGCGCCTTCACATGCCATATCCACCGACCCAGATAACGCCGCAATTTCGATGGGTTGTTCCCCGGTTCCGTCCCGGATAACAACGCCATCCATCGGACTACGACCTGCGTCTGAATTCGTTTCTCTCATGTCTTTCCTTTCGTAGCCGATGATTGCGGCGTTAGGTGGATGCTTCGTCACGTAACGAAAAACAACTGAAATCGTGGTGCATGTCTTTTGCGTGGCACAGTCGCACACCCTCGGCAACCTGTCCACTCGGTCCGTCATGAAACGTTACTTCGGGCTTCCAGTGCTTGCATTGGCGGCAAGGTGGCTCTGTGATGGGCTTGCCGTCGTTTGTCGCCTGCGGGGGCTCGCACTTTAATTCGGTCCAAGGAAACCATTTCATATCGCACGCACCTAACAATTGGTTGTACCGAAGTTGCCGACAACGGTGGTTTGAAATGGAAAGTCTACAGGCGGCAACTCGGTAAACCAAAACGTTAGGACGATGGACTACTCGTCCTCCTCTTCCTCTGTGAAATTCTTCCCGTTGCGTATATCCTCTTCGTACACTCGCAATCGTGCTAGTTCGTCATTGGCAACCAAAGAAAATTTTAAATGTGGAACCATATTCCACGCGGCCAATAACCATGCGTCGTGCTCTGCAATATCCTCGATCGACCTGCAACTATCAAAAATGTTTTCCATTTGCTTGAGTAACGCTTTCGCAATTACCGCATCCAAGAAACCGTCGCCTATACACCGCACAAACGCCTCGGACCACGTCGCTGCACTTGCTATTTTCCCACTCGTAACAACCCCGTCTTCAATGCGTTCGTGCGTCACCCGATTAATACTATTCATACCACGTCCTAACAATCACATGCACCGAAGCCCCAGTCAACGGTTAAATTGAAATTGAATCACTTAGCTGGGGCTCGGTGATGTTAATCGTTCACACTCGCTACTTGCGGGTTTATATACCCACTCGATCGCCGACGCGGCATATCTTAAATGGTCCGCACGTTACGCAGTATTGATCGACAATCGTAATAAACCACCAACCGTCCTGTGTGTACCAATTCATAATTCTTCCTTACGCTAGTGTGAACAATTGCATGAACCGGAGCAACCGGCGGTATTTCATTTTGAATCATAGTTTTTCCTCGGTTGACCCGGTTATGCAAAGCGTTCGCCGTATCTACCATCCATAACCAACAATATCCGCACTGACCCATGGACCATCCCACCGCTTGCATCTCGTGCATTCGCGACGGGTCGTTGGTACTCCCTCGCCCCATGTCGAACGACGATCCGTTATGCCATGCGGCACGCTGACTACTTCGTGATCAGCATCCGATTGGTCGCAAAAATCGCACTCGTATTCATTAAACAGCATAGTGCGACCGTCCATCTTTGTGCTGAACTGCCCTTTGTTTTTGGAACACATAATGAAACCTCACGAACGACGAACAATGTGATGAATCGAAGCCGCCGGTCATATCTTTTGGGATGGATAATCGACCGGCGGCGGCTCGATTATCACAAGCGTTACCGAGATTCGGCTTGCGGCTTTCTTCCCGGCTTCGGGCGTTTTTTTGCCCACGTTTTCGCCGACACGATCGACACCAACTCAGTGCCTCCGACGGTCTCGACTACTTCCAGTTTTTCGTCGCGACGTTTTACCGCGTCGAGCATTGTTCGGCGATTGACGCCGACGGCCTCAGCGGCTTCCGCCGCCGTGCCGTATTTTTTCGGGTCGATCATTTTCCCTGCCAATCTGCAATTCCGGCTTCCGCTTTTTCGGTCGCCTTGATCGCTTCGTGGCGAATTTCTGGGAAGCGATCGCTCTCGAACCATTCGCCGTACTCTGTCAGGTTGCCGGCTTCGTCGTGTGTCGATTCGCTCCCGTGGTCGTATGTCAATTCCCATGCAGTGGTCTCGGCGGTCGGAACATAGCCGTTGATGTCGGCGGTTACGTTGATTCCGAATGACCCAAGGTTGCTTTTGTGAAACATCTGATTGACTCCCGTTAATGCTTTCGGCGTCGCGATTGTCGCTTGCCATGCCTATATTATCGCCATATTGGCGATGATTACAATAGGTCAAACCATAATTATCGCCATTTTGGCGGAAATATATTTATCAGCGAACTCGGTAACAACCCATTGAAAACGACGGGCGGCAACGTCGAATCCAATGGCGGGCTTTACTTTCGCCCGCGTTTTAATGTAATCGTTCACAGGATCAAAACGGAGCGTCAGGATCTGCGTTGTCCTCTTCGCTTAGGGCCAATACATCCCACTGCATGTCTGACTTGACGACGGTCGCCAACGCCTCCAGGACGATGAATTCATGACCCTGCATTTGTCGCGCAAGGCGTTCCGCCTCTATCTGCGCTGATTGCTTGCTTGGGTGCCGGTGGGTCGGCGTCCCATTGCCCAGCACCATCCAAAATTTGCGATTGCTCATATTTGACCTGCGAACAAGAAATTGCATCAAAGTCGCGGGCGTGCTCTTTTCTGGTGGCTAGGTTCATCGCCGCGACTCGATGAATTTAATCGTTATGCGGATCATTGATACGCATCGAGCCTAACAAACGAATGGAACCTAACACCGTTTTTTCGGAGGTATGGGGGTGCGGGCTCTGCTCCTGCTGTCACACCTTCGACGCTATAATCGCGATCGCGGATCTTTTGCAGGACATCCGCCAACGTTGACGAGATAACTTCTTGGCCACTCGCGATTTCAACCAGTGCGCAATAAATAACGTCCTGCGGCAGAGCAGTCCCTTCATTGCCGCACATGCTTAATCGTGTAATCTTGTACTTCGCACCCATAATGACTCACATAACAAAAAATCGCATCCGAGTTTCGGTCGGACGCTACTTGCAAAATACACTCCACCCGCCGAAACCGGATGGATTTAAGCGTTATGCGGGTGGCTTCGCCCACTCAATGGACACGAGATGACGCGCGTTGTATCGTGACTCCTCAAATCCGTCTCGTAGGTACAGAACCCATCCCTCGATGTGGTCACCCATGTTGTACTCCTTGTATACGAGCGACACTTCATCTTTCGATCTAACCATCGTTTCGTTGGTTAACCAAATCTCTGCGACTGCTTTTGAACCGATCACCAAATACGCTCCCGCTAATTGCTTAATCAATCTCATATGCTCATAGCCTCTTCAATCGATGCTTTTCGACATTCATCCTCAAACGCTTCGACCAGCGCATCGCCGCGTAATCCGGTCGCAAGCAAGCGCTGTCGCAGCTCGTAACGCTTCGACTCGGCCAATTGCACGGGATCAATCCTCCGCAATGTCGGCTTAGCAACTCGCAAATCGAGATCGGTAGGATCGATCAACGCTTCCGGCTCGATCAACTTTGCGTAGAGCTCCGAGGCATTCAGACCATCTTCCGAAAGCCGCTTCGAGATCGCCGAAAACAGGTAGCCGTACGGTCGCCGCGGTTTAGTCTTTGCCAACGACTCAAGGACTCGCGTTAGCCACTCGCCGCTCAGCCGATCGACGACGATCGACGAAGTTTTCCAAGCGGTACTCCGATCCTTAGCCACCTGCGCGGCGTCGGCGTTCGTTGACGATCGGACGGATCGCCGGATGGTTTCGTAGCACGCACTGACCAACCGCTCTCGATCCTCTGGCGGCGCACGTTCAGACGTTGACGTAGACGGTTCTCTTTTAGTTTCTAAAGAAACGTCTACGTCTACGTCTATAGATGGCGCACGCGAAACGTGACGCACGTCACACTTTGCGTGCGCTTTTTGATCGCTTTCGGTACGACCAATTCGCGTTTGCGAGCGAGATCGCGATCGACGAGCACGAGCAGAATCGCCTCGACGCTTCATCGCGTCTTCCCCGTTCCACTCGCCGAAGCGACAGAACACGAGCTGATCGCCTTCAAAGCGGCACCAATCCACGCGGCAATCGCACATCGCAGACAGGAGCCCCTCGCAACCAAGCTGACACTCAAGCGCAGCGACACACGCAGACGGAATGCGGTAATCGCAGGAATCGGAATCCTGGTGACCATGTTCGGCCACCCACGCCCAAATTTTAATCAGCTTGCATACGATCACTTCAGGAGACGGAATCCATCGGAGATCGCTGCGGACAGAAAGCACACCGGCCAACAAAAGCACCTCGGGCGATTCCGGCAAATCGCTTCGAATGATCAGCACGTTCAAAATTCACATCCCTCCATCACAGGACCACCAACAGGACCACCGAACCAAAAACACCAACAAAAAAGGCATTCCGCGAGTCTTACTAAGACTCGCGAACATTGAAAAACCATCAACTCGCCTTACCAATCAAGCGGGTCGCTACCATAGCATCCATTCCCAAATTCAATCTGTTTTAACCTTACACTAAGCTCAACAAAGAGCTCGGAATCGGACGATCTCCGTGATCGCTTGCCACAACGCACGAAACGAGACATGCCTCCTTTCTTTCAATTCTCTCGCCCATTCGTCCGATCCGAACTCATGAAAGACCTCAGACCAATAATCAATCACCGAGCAGCATTGTTCCAGCGTCGGAGGGCCAAAAAACAACTGCAACTCGAAGCGACTCATCATCGCCGCATCCATCGCCGATTCCATGTTGGTCGCGAATATAAAAAGCTGCGGCGTCGTCCAACGATCCAGCGATTGCCAAAGCGTCGCCATCGCCGCATGACGCTCTTGCGACACGTTGCTCCCAGCCAACTCGCGAGATTGGAACAGCGTCTCGATCTCGTCGAATAGCACGATCGCCGGCCCGACGTCCTCGAGGTACCGAAGCGTCTTGCTCATGTTCTGCGCCGTAACGCCAAGGTAGGAGCTGACCAGCATTTCGCAGCGAACGCGAAACAACGGTACTCCGAGATCCTTGGCGATCCACTGCGAAGCAACCGTCTTCCCGTTCCCCGGTGGCCCGTAGAAAAAGAGCTGGCGAATCGGATGGATACCATGCTTGGAAAGCCTCGCGATAGCATCCTTCTTTCGCCACTGAGAAAGCACCACATCGCGAATCTGAATCAAACCAGAACTCAGCGTAAGGCTAGCCAGATTCGTAGCCGTCTTTTCAAGCTCGACCGTATCGGGCATCACATCATCACGTTTCGGAAGGGCATGCATTATCGACTCGTACGATCATTAATGAAATCATTAAGCCGATCGACAATCGCCGCCGATGATCCGAGCGTGAGCCCTGGAACCTTTTCCCACCAGCCTGAACTGTTCGCAAGTAAAAAATCCTGCAATTGACCAACCAGCACAATGTCGAAATCGGTCAGCGCCTTGATCGACAGCAACGACAGCTTGAGCGCTGCCACCGGTTCCTTACGCCATTCATCCGAGTTGACACCGTGAACCTTTTCGTCGGCTGGTTCCATTCGATCGAACAGCGGCATAATCTGCCCGTTCTTTGGATGCAGGTAACCTTCCAGAGCATGCCTGTTCCCCTCCTGGATGTCTTCAAGCTTCTTAAGCTCGCCTTTAGCCTCGTCGTATTTGTCCTTCGCCAGAGAGACCGCTTCACGAGCGCTATCGATCTCCGTTTTAGAGTTGTCGATCGCATCCATGAAACAAGTGATGCTCTCAAAGATCTCTTCGTAACGTCGCAAAACGTCATCGGAAGACTGCTTGTCGCTTTTCGTCGGTTTCTTCTTTACCGCCATTTCACACCTCGATAGATTTAAGTTTTCTTACAAGTCAATTCTTCAATCAAAACCCGATGGCCTCGGCCAGTGAGTTTGTACGCATCAACATTCCGGCCCGAGTCCCCCAGTCGCTTACCAACGATCTCGACCAGCGGCCGCGATACGCCATTGTGCTCGTCGACCTCATTCATCGCATCGAGGAACGCTTGGCACACGCCCGTCTCTTTGCAGCCGATCACACGAGCAACCTCGGTACGTGTGATCCCAGGATTCGCAGCCAGGCATCGCAGAACCTCGATCAATCGCTCATTCCGTCGAGGCTTAGCCAAAGCCACCGCCGCCGACTCATTGCGAGTCCCAATCGCAGCGACTCGCATCGATGTTCGCTCAGCCGACGGATTGTCAAAATTGAAATATGTCTGCGCAGCCATAAACGCAACCATCGAAAATGGGGAAATCAAAAGCTAGCTCCGGATGGCATGCAGACCATCCGAAGCTAGCGAACAAATCGAATCGCCAACGTCAAGCCGCGCAAGGCTCGGTTTCAGGCTCGCGCTGTAGAATCGATTCGACCTGATCACGACCGAGACCATCGAAGACAAACGAATGGATCGCGTCGATTTCGTTGCTCGACATTTCTGTCAACGCGAACGCTTCCAACTGCTCTTGCAAATCTTCAAGAGCCCGGAATCGAGCCGAACGGACAATCTCGATCGCGTCCAGCAGCTCCGAAAGCGTCTCACGCGACGGAACCTCATCGCTCGGAATCGCATTCCATTCAAAGTCGAGCGGCATAAAAGCAAGCTTCGCCGACTCACCAGACGCATCCTGCTCACCAGGAATGCCGAGCCTGATCGACTTGCCACCCTCACGCGGATCGAGCCACCAATCGCCATTCTCATCAAGCCGCGTGATACCGTAATTCGCCGACGTTCCCCGCGCTATCCGCGAGCCACGACCGACAGCATAGTTTTCTCCCGCCAATACCAACTGACCGTTTACGTCTCTGAACTCCATCGCCTTACCTCCTAAAAATCGAAACCGAAACCAACACCAAAGCCACCCCCGGGAGTCAAACCCGAGCAGCCGATTCGCACTTTTCAGTGCGACCGACTGGTTCCTTACGATGGCGAACCAATACAACCGACCAACACACCGACCGTGAAAAACACAGCCGACGAGTAGCCATCGCGAAAAGCATTCGCACGCCGACGAATCCGATTCTCACCGCGTTTAAAAGCGACCATCGATAAACCTCCTTAAAATCGCCTGCCGCGTGCTCACATCCTGCGAACGCGCGGCAGGCAGCACTGCCACCGCCGCACACTGCGACGATGGAACTCACGCCGAATCCGCTTCAATGCGGACGCCAACTTCATCGAACGCGTCTTGCGAAATTTCAAATACCGTCGCGAGCGATCTCCTATCAAGCTTCGCATTCAAAATCGCCGCTGCGATAGCCGCCTGGCCGTTCACTGCTTGCTGATACGACACGATCGTCGGAAAGCAAACTCGAAAGCACCGCAAAGCCTGAGCAGGCTTGCCCTCGGGAATCGGCGTCGCCGTATTCGCTGCCGTTGTCGATTCCGTCCCCACTTCCGCTTCCGAGCCACCACATGCCGCAGACTTGCCTCGAGCGCACTCGTACGCCCGTCGAGCCGCTTCGCAATTGTCCTGGCTACGTCGCAAGAAAGTCTTGAGCCGTTCGTCACGCTCGCGGATGTTCCGATCGACTTCGGCATGCGACCGAACATCCGACTGATACACCGTTACCGACAAGATTCCCCGATGCTTAACGATTAAATCAGCAATCGCCAACAAGATCCGTAGTTCGTCGGCCTCCGACTCAAGCTCGTTGCTAACCGCCTGCCAAGCTTCACCCAGCGCAGTCAGACAATCGTAGACCGTCAAAACCATCCCGCCGCCGACCAAATAGATTCGCGACTCAGGCCCATCCTGGACAGCCAATTGCTTGAGCTTCGAGAACGCATCCGACGCCTTCACCGCATTAATAACCAACTTCAATCTCTGACTCAACCTATCGACGCTCATGACGATTTCCCTTTCTTGACAAGCACATGCAACTTCAATGTTTTCTGTTTGCGCCCAGGCCTTTGCTTCGGGAGTAAAAGGCCAAGCGACTCGGCTTCCCGAATAGTGCGGACGACGCGATCCGTACCAGCGACGTCGACGGGACGACCTGTGCGGATCGCAGCCATGAGGGACTGATATTCCCCGCGAGGCAGCCCTCGGCAACTCTTGGCTAGCTTTGGAATCTTTTTCATTGACATTGCTCCTTTTCGAATCACGATAGGCAGAATACAGCCAAAAAACGTATTTTGCAACACAAAAAACAATACGATGCGTTTTTTGTTCCACAAGTCGTTAATTAGTTGGTAGTTACGTCTTCGAAATAGTTTTCTTGCTGCGCTTTTTTTGGTAATGTTCTGCAATGCCCCGCCAAAAAAACAGCTACGACCGATCAGACCTAACGACTACCGGTGAGCTGCGGGCGTTCATAGATTTGCTCGATAAGATAAAAAGCACGGTTACAGAGGCGATTGCTGCGATTCTCGAAGCGGAAAACAAGGGCCAAGCGATTCCAGGCCTGATACATCGAAAACGTTCAGCCCTAGAAATGGCGTCGCAAAAGCTTCGCTCACTCGATGGAGGGATCTCCGAGGGAACATACGACTTGCGATCAGGAAGACCTCAGACGATTGGAGAGTTAACAAGTCGTCGCCGCGACAAAGCCGACGCAATCATCGACGCCCAGCGCGCGAGGCACTACGCGATCGTCGCCGAAAACAAACCAGAATTACCTAAGAAAGCACCAACCAAGAAAAAGGGCAATTGAATGGCTACCCAAAATCAACCACAGCTAATCATCGTACAAAATGCAGGCAATTCAGCTTTCGGTACCGCTGGTCTTATCTTCTCAATCCTAGGATGGCTGACGTGTGGCATACTTTCGCCGATTGGGGCGTTTCTTAGCTTCCTTGGATTGTTCTCGAAAAAAGACAAAACCCATGCCGTTGTCGGCATAATCGTCGGGTTTCCGGGCGTGATTTTTCTCGTCTTTATTGGCAGTGGAATCGTCGCCAGTTTCCTTGGCGTAGGTGCGGTTGCGACTATGGCCGTAACCGACGCCGCAAAAACCGCAGCCGAACAACAAAACCGCATCGCGATTGTTGAACAAAAGCTTGAACCAACGCCACTACCTAGCGAAATCCCGGAACCGATTGCACCGATACCGATCGAACAATCACTGATACCAATCGAACCAGACCCGGAACCGATCGAAACCGTTCCGCCAATTGAATCGCCTGAAGATCAAGAGAAAAAGCGCCTCGAATCACGTCGGGCAGAAGTCCTTGCCGAAATCGCCGACCTCGAAGCCGAACGCGACAAGCCGCAGCTCGTCCGCGAATGGAAATCAGCCGACGGGAAATTTACGACGACAGCTACGCTAGAGAAAACCGACGAAACATCAGTCACACTGACGAAAGCCGATGGAAAATCGATAACCGTACCAATTGCAAAGCTATCTGAATCAGACGCTCGTTTCGTAGCAGACGTCGACTCAAAAAAGATCGACATTAACGAGAAGATTTCTGACGCGAAAAAGCGATTACCCTAGGCATGCGAATACCATGAAAAACATCAGACCACCAAACCAACCCGACCCGGTCGAGCCAGCTAGAAAACTCAATCCCAAAGGAGAGCCAAGGAAGCCTCTTCCGTCCGGTCTACCCTCGAAACCGCCGATACGGCAACCTGCGCCGGTGAATCCCCCAGTTAAGCGGAGCGATGATCCTCCGAAGAAGAAGTGATGTGAGGTTAGTCTATGTCGCCAGATCCCGTAGAGCCCTCTCGTAAACGGCGAGTTGGAGCTAAAAAGGCTGTAAAGAAGAAAATCGTCAAAGCGGCGAAGAAGAAAGCCTTCAAGAAAAAAACATCTTTGGCAAAACGATACATACGCAAAAAACGAAAGCCTCGGCGATCGTCGTAGAAATCACGTCAATTGCATCCCCAAAGCGACCACGGCAAACACGAACGCGGCGACTATCGCACCGAATGAAATCATAATTCGCTTATTCAGTTTCTCAAGCTCTGCTTTCCATTGCGCATGGGCAAGATAGTACTGACGCCCCAGCCATATTTTTTGTTCGTGCGCGTTATCGCATTCAAAAAGCGCTTTTTCTTGATCTCGATAGTCGGGCGGACCTGGTCTAGCGACCGCACATCGAGCCCACAGAGCTGCCGCAAATGCAATAACGGCAGTGCCCAACGCGACGAGGAAGAATTTACCGCCATTTCCTTCGGAATGCGTTGAAAACTGTTGAGCGATCGCGACAGAAAAGACCCCGATGAATGTCAACAAGTAATCCGTTCGCTTGACGAGATCGCGATAGGATTCATTGCTGTCGTCAAGATCGGCCTTGCAGTACTCCAACAGCAACTGCGTAGGATGCTCGGCGATTGGCTTCGATTCGTCCCAGACAGGATACGTCGTCGCTACCCAAGCCTTTGCTGATTTGTAATCAATGTCGTCAGTTTTCATTTCATTCTCGCTTAGAAACGGCATGAATCAATTCTGGCATCTTAATATCACCTGGTGCCATCACGCAAATGCAATCATGATGCCGTTCGTTCCATTCGTCCCACCATTCGACGGCTTCATCGCGTTCCAAGTCTTCCTCGATGATCGTGATCAGCGACGTGATCGAATCGATCAGCCAAATGTCATACTTCATAGATTCCCCGTTGCCTCTTTAATGCCATCATTTTTGTGTAGGTGGCATCTTGTTCATGCTTTTGACAAGTCTGGTCACTACCTCGGAACTTTTTACAAATTTTCCTTTTAAACAATCGTCAAAATACAACGGAAATCGGCCCCCGCAACTCGTCGCAGCCAGTAAGCAAATCTTGAGCCGCCGACCCATCCGAAAAAATGCTGCTGGCTCTTGCATTTCCTGATTGCGAGGCAATAATCACGATCAGCACTGCCACCGCTGCCACTGGTTCTCAGGATTTTGAATCAGGACAGCAAAACATGATCGCCCATCGAAACCTAGCCGATTCTGCCCCATCGGCTACAAATGAGCCGCCTCCATACATTCCCCATGGAGCGGCTTATTTCGTTGAACAGTCTCAACTTCTCACGTCCGCTGACGTCTGCGCTATCCTCCGCATTTCGCGGCGTACTTTAGGTCGCTACGTCGCTCGGAAACTGATTACGCAAATCGCATTCAATGCGAGGACCGTGCGATACTCGCGGACGGACATAAAACGATTCGAATTGAGAGGCCGCAACCGTGGCTAAGCTTTTTAAGCTGCACGGAAGCAAGAACGGATCATGGTATTTTCGAGTCACACGCAACGGTAAACGCATTCGGATATGTACGCACACTGCCGACGAACGACTCGCGAAAGAGATCCGAAATCAAAATCTTGCCGACGCAGCTAAAATCAAATCAGGCACGTCCACCAGAGCAGAAATCCATATCGCGAAGTATGCGAAGTCGACGATTGAAAGCCAGCTTGCTATCTGGATCGCGTCTCTTGTCGCTCACGGCGGCTCATGCGGACACGCAAAAGATTGCGAGCGATCGATTAGACGCGTTGCGTCTCGCTGGGATTGGCAAACGATTTCAGACATGGAAGAAGACGGCTTAACGCTTTGGATGGCTGGCGAAAAAGCGTCCGGAAAATCTAATCGATACATTCAAAAACATGGGCGCAATCTAAAGCAGTTCGCGAAATGGCTCGTAGGGGCCGACAAGATTTCCAGAGATCCGTTTCGACGAATAAAGCTTCCGAATCCAGCAGCCGGTAGAAAGCTCCGCCGAAGGATGTTGCTACCCGATGAGTGGATTTGGCTAGAAAAGTCGCTTAAAAACAGTCCGGAGCGATACGGAATGTCCGCGAAAGAAAGGAGAATGCTCTACGATTTGGCCATTCAGACAGGGCTCAGGAATTCCGAATTGCGACTAATCATCGTGGCGGACCTCATAGTCGGAAAAACCGAATGCAGCGTATCGTTGCGAACAGAATACACGAAAAACAGAAAAGGAGCCAAGCAGTACATTCGCAGGCAGCTCGCGCAGGAGCTAAAATCGCAGCGCAAGCTGCAACAAGCAAAACTACTTCCAGTGCCACGCCGGGAAGCGTGCGCGGAAATGCTTCGCAGCGATCTCGACCACGCAAGAAAGCTTTGGCTCGAAAGCAAAGAATCTGATGCCGCGTCTCTGTTTCTGACACCGACGAACGCATCAGGAGAAAAACTGGACTTTCATTCATTGCGCCATACATGCGGCGCATGGATGGCGATCGAAGGCGTCAACCCGCAGTTGATACAAAAGGTAATGCGGCACTCAACTATTACACTCACCCTCGGAACCTACGGCCATTTGATGCCAAATCGCGAACAAGATGCCGTCGAGAGCCAAGGCCGCATCCTAATTGTGGCCAAAAGTGGGCCACCCAATGGTCGCAACATGGCTTCAAGTGGCTCAAACTGACTCAATTAGAATCTTCCATACGTATGCGATCACTCAACAAAAAAGCAATGAAATCAGTAGCCGAGGCGGGACTCGAACCCGCACGAGGATTTACTCCTCCCAGGATTTTAAGTCCTGTGCGTCTGCCATTTCGCCACTCGGCCATCGATCGATAGGCTTTGTTTCAAAACATTACCTTCCTTTTGTCTACTGATACTCGAATCGAGTGCATTCGTACTTGCGATCGCCTGCCCCAGGAGTCGGTCAAGAACGTCTAACGCTTTATTGAGGAACGTAGTCTAATGTTTCACCGACTCGATGCAAACCCGGCTATTCCATTGGATGCCATTCGATGTCGTTTCGCGAATGGAGACGCTCGGCGAGCTGGCAGCGTTCGCGGCTGGGTAGCCAGAGCCGGTAGACAATCTGAGAGTGATCGAGTTGTTCGCCGTCGACGCAAAGGATGGCGGTCTTGATCCCGTCCAGCTCGACGATCGTCAAATTCGGGTTCAGATTTTTCTTCAACTGCTCGATCGATTCCGGAGTTGCCGAGCCCTTGGGGAGCAACAGGAACGTGCGTTTGGCTCCGCCGTCTTCAAGCAGTTTCAAATCGTCAGCATGCAGATGATCAGCAAGCATCTGACTGTTCAAGTCGATCGCTGGATTGGTTTGTGGTCGACTCGATGCATTCGAGTTCTCTTTACCCTTGTCTGGGTTCTCGATAAGTCCGGCTTTGATGGCCGCTTGATTGGAAACTCCTAGTCCTACTTCGAGTAGTCTTTGCAGACGCTTTTCATCAAACGATCTTGCTTCAGTCAGCGGCGACTTCGCTCGACATTGCGCCGTTTCCTTCGCCCCGGAAACGTCTTGAAGCATCGAGGGTAGCAAGGCAGCAAAGAAACGCTTTTGGACCATCGACTGGAGGGCTTGTTCAATCGATTTTTGCGTTACTTCACGAACACCGAACCATTTGGCTGGAATTGGCAGCCACGTATCGCGAATGCGTCCATCGGCGTCGATGCTAATCCCGAGTTCATGGGCTAGCGACAAAGTCCAAATGCGAAACTGCTCGTTCGCCGATATGGACTCGTTGCGCCAAATTTTTTCGATATGGATAACGTGCTGTCCAAGTCGCAGTAACATGCGACTAGCCGTGTGATGAACGGAAGCCTGCATGTTCAGCGATCGAATTTGTTGGACGATATCTTGTTGAACTTTTTCCGCGACTACTTGTTGCGAGTACACCGAGTTAAGGAGCGTATCGCGCTGCTGATGAATGCGATCCGCGACCGTTTTTAGCGACAGACTTTGCGAGTTAAAGCGTTGGCTAATACAGGTCAAAACGTCTCGTAGTTGGCTCCAACCTTCAAACGATTTTAGCCACCGTGTCCGAAGCCAATCGAGCAAGCCTTGAACCGATTCATCCAGAAGCGCCTGAGCAGCAACCTGGGACTTGGCCAAGGAGATCCCGAGCGATTCCGAAATCTCCTCCAAGCCGAGTTTGTCGAGATGTTCGAGATTGTCGGCGATTGGAGGTGATGGAATCTCGCTGCTTTGTTCTAGTTCTGGGTTGTCGCTTTGTTTGGGAAGTGGGAAGAGATGTTCCATGCATCGCCGAACCCATGATTGGGCCGTCCATTTCATCTCCCGGAAGAGATCGCTGACAAACAGTTCAATGCTTTGGTTCGCCGAACGTTGGGCAAGCGGCAGGTCTTTGGTTGATTTTGGACTAATAGGCGTCGGCGACTTGGCTTCCGGAACCGAAAGCGCGACGAGCCATTCTTGAAGCGACTGGAGGGCCAAGCGTCTAACAAGCGATGCGGTCTGAATTTTTGATGACAAATCGAGCCGACGCGACGCAAACATCCGGAGCCACGGTACCCATTCGCGATCAGCCGTTTCGTTAGCTACCGCGAACGTCTTAATCCGCTCCGAATCGAAAATTTCGCCTAAAGTCGTACAGGCATCAATCGTCAAGAAATCGGTCATTTGCTCGATCGCATTTCGCCACGCTGCTTGTTTGCCGAGCGCACCACCATGAACGAGATAGACCTGTTGCCAGGGTGGATTGGATGAAAAATCAGATTGGAGCCCCGGAATACCCGGGTACAGACCATCGGTCTTATAAAAGTGAGCAATCTCGTGCATGCAAGAAACCCCAGTGGCCGTCGCGAGTTCCGTCGATGCAAAGTCGCTTTGATCACCAACGCAGAGCACCGATTGAACGATGGCCTTTGCGTTCAACTCAGCTAGGATACGCCGGACGAGGAACGCAAGTTCGATCGTAAGGACACTGCCGGTACCTCCGTGCGATGATCCGACGAAGTAAATTCGAATCGGTTTATTTTCTTGGTTCGATTCGGGTTGTTGCTCAATCAACTTGGAAAGCGTCGAATGCAGCATTTGGTAACAGGCAGACGCATGATCTAAGTACGCTAACATCCCCATCGGTCGAACGCCTTCAGTCGATAGCGAACGCGGAACGTTATAGAGCCAACGTCGACTTAGCGGAGTGTAGGCATCCTGCGGTCGTTCGCGATACTGCTGGGCAGCCCGCAGCGGAATGAATAGCACATCATCGTAGGAAAGGCGACCGGCCGTCGTCGGATCCGTTGCTCGTTGAAGCGTCGCTTCATCGGTATCCGCTTGAATCCAAGCGACATCCGATAGCTCATGGGGGTCCAAGCCCGCTTGCTGTAATCGACTTCTAAGCAACGTTAAGACGTCGGCGCCCGTTCCGCCTACACCTATAAATAGAGACGGCGCAAGTGAAGAAGGTAGTTCTTTTGGAATCGTGATGGCAGGTAGCTCAACAACTTCACGTCTGTCTGTCGACGCACCAATTCCAGCCCACGAAACAGTTTGTTTCGGCTCGGCTTTAGGCGCGGCCGCAACCGGTCGAGGTGTAACGCGACTCGATTTAGGTGTGCTTAGGTTCGCATTAGGATTTAGCAGCGAACCAACGGAAGCGTCCGCCGTAATCTGAACCCGATAGAGATGATCGACAAGTTCGCGGCAGGAGCTAAATCGTTGGCTAGGTTTCTTCGCAAGTGCTTTTCCAATAATCGGTCGTTCGCTCGCCGGTAGCGAGTCCAAGTTTGGCGCTTTATGCAGGTGTTCGGTCGCGAGCTGAGCAGTCGTCCGTCCATTGAACGGAAGCGTTCCAGTCAACAACTCTTGATAGACGATGGCGAGCGAATATTGATCGGAAAATCTTCCTGGGCGACCATCGAACATTTCTGGTGCCGCATAGGTCGGCGTCATTCCAGACATAATCGAGATGCTCTTGTTATGCAGATCTTTAATCAGTCCAAAGTCAGCAACCTTCACTCGGTCGGCGACCAACAAGAGATTCGCTGGCTTGACATCCAAATGCTGCAGGTCGTGCTTCTGGCAAAGAAAGTCGAGCGCGTCGGCGGTGTCGCGAAGGTATTCGAGCAGTCGATTGCGTGGTATGCCAATCAATCCACGCTGATGATATTCACGGAATCGGTCAAAGAGCGAACAATCAGCCAGCTCGGTGACGACAATGAGCTGTTTGTTGATGATTTCAAATCGCTCGAGCGATAAGATAAACGGATGATGCACCGCACGGATACGTTGCAGCGAGCGAAGTTCGATTCCGGCTCGCTCGTCGATTGAACCGAAGACGAACTTGATGGCTTTTTGCAAACCGCCAGGAGCATCTGCTAACCAAACTTCGCCATATCCACCGGCACCGATACGTTCGCGAAGGACATAACCCTCGATCGGCTCGAAGCCTGGCTCAACACCTGATACTAATGATGTCATGTAATGGTCTCCCCTATCTTGTCATCAATCCGCTGTCACGGTTCTTGCGATTGGCGACGCGAAAGGTGAAAAGTCTGCTCCAGGCGGGGTAGGAATCGGCTTTGGGTTCGGCACGGGGAGAGCGATCGAGGGCCTTGCGACCGTTCGCGGCTCGATCGGTTGGCTCTTTTGATGGATTGGCCCCAGCGATTGGGTCGGCGACGAAATCGATGCCGGGTTGGCGATCGGCGACCTTGAAGAAACCGCCAGTCTCGGACGATTGATCGTTTTTGAATTCTCCAAACTTGGCGCGTTGGCAATGTTTTGGCGAAGGATTGAAGGTTGCTCCAACTTGGAAGCCTGAGAAATTGCGGCTGTGCTGGACCCAAAGTAGTTTCTCACTGCCATATCGAGATAGTCCATTCGAAGCTCGGGGCGCTCGCCATGATATGCGCTCAATGCCGTGACTTGTGCCAAAAGGTCTCGAGGGTGACAGCGTCGCAAGGGTCGACCGACTGCGCGATACTGTTTTTCGACAAATTTTTCGATTACATCGGGACGCCAATGCATCGAAAGCGATTCGCAGGCTCGTCGAAAGAGCTCCATAAATTCGGCCAACGAGGGATCACCGATTTCAATCTTATAGGGAACTCGACGCATGAACGCTTCATCGACCAACGATTCTGGCTGGAGGTTTGTCGAGAAAAGAATGGTTTGTTCGAATGGAACGCTGATTTTTTTACCTGTGGCCAGCGTTAGATAATCGATCTTACTTTCTAACGGAACGATCCATCGATTGAGTAATTCGGCAGGGGCAACTCGTTGCCGTCCAAAGTCATCGATCAGCAAACATCCGCAATTGCTCTTTAACTGCAACGGAGCTTCACTAATGTTGCTGCGTGCATCATGACGGACCTCAAGATTGTCGAGGGTCAATTCTCCGCCGACGACGACCGTCGGTCGACGAATGCGAATCCATCGTCGGTCATGCTCACGACTGGCTATTATTTTTGAACTCGCGGCGATCGAGCCGGACGGTATGTGATAGGACGCGTCGAACAACTTAATAATATTGCCGTCTTCGATGATCGCGTGCGGGATCCATATTTCTTGTCCACGGCAGGCGGTCAGGCATTTAGCGAGCGTGGTTTTTCCGTTTCCTGGTGAACCATACAAGAATATTCCAGCCGTACTATTGACGGCTGGGCCAAGGAAATCCAACCAGCTCGGATCGTACGTCACGCCAGCCAGAGCAGCTTTCAACTGCGATTCGACGATCGGTTCGAAATGACTGGCTTGAGCTTCAACGCTCAGTATATAATCCGCCAACGGTACCGGCGCAGGACCAGAGTAAGAGTAAACTTTTTGGTGGCCGAGCGCTCGCTTTTGTCCGTTATCGGTGAGCGAATAGTAAAAATCGTTGAGCGGTGCAGGTCTTGCGTGAGTAATCAACTGACGAATGCGCATTCCAGACAACTGCTGTTCGATCAACACGTAGGGCAAGCCGATTCTCTCGGCTAGGTTTCTTCCACTCAGTGTCGCCGTGTTCAGCAGTTGCTGGCAGATCAGCGATTCCCCCATCATTTCGGGAATACCCGCTTCTTGAATGGTGCGTGGCTCGACCGGCCAGAATGCATCGTCATTGAGAATCGATGGAAGGATATCTCCCACGATCGACGCGGTATCGCGTTTTATGAATTGGTTTTGCATCTTACATCATGACCTTTCCCGGTCTTTTCTTTTAAAACGAATCCGAACGATCGTTACATTCCACACATTGATAACGATCGCTCTTTGACGATTAATGCGAACGATCGAACACGCCTTTTGTCGATACGTGGCACTCCGCCACTGAACGCATTGGATTCAACTAATCTACGATCGACTTTCTGAGATGGTTGAACCTCACTCATTTGTAGCTTTTTCCGAAAATGCTAGCCCTGTTGCATTTCGTGAACTAAGTTACGTCTGAGCATTAGGTATCGAAGGGCTTTTGCGAGTGAAGATGATGTGCTCAGCGAGCGTTCCGACTACGCCTGAACGGAATAATTAATAGATTCGAAACATCGAGCAAAATCGATGAATTGAGAGATTGAAGAATGCTTCCACTACGAAACAATACTACGAACGCACGCCGTCTGACATCAGGCGGTGCACCGGCTGGAGTATGGATGTTGGCGAGTGTGAATCCATCGCAGCAGATCAATCCACTGACGGTTATCCATCCGTTTCCATTCTCGATCGGACGCAAGTCGGGAAATTCACTTCAGATCAACTCGCGAGCCGTTTCAAGCCAGCACGCTGAGATCCAAATCCTTGACGATGATTTGATTCTCGTAGATCGACAAAGCACGAACGGCACTTACGTCAATGGACAAAGGGTCGCTGGAGAAATGAAGCTGAAGAACGAAGATCTCGTTCAGATCGCGGATGTCGCATTTCGAGTTCGGTATGACAATCACGCGACAGCGGCAAACACGATTAACGAGGACCTTTGCGATCAAGCGCTGGCACTTGTCCAGTTCGATCGGATGATGGAAAACCGCTTGGTGACGCCGCATTTTCAGCCGATTATCGAAATGACAGACGGGGCGACCGTTGGTTACGAAGTCTTGGCACGCAGCCGAATGTTTGGCCTAGAGTCTTCGGTCGCCATGTTTTCCGCCGCCTCGAGATTGAACATGGAAGTCGAACTCAGTCATATGCTGCGATGGGAAGGCGTTCGAGAAGCGCAAGGGCTTCCCAGTACGATGCAAGTCTATCTCAACACGCATCCGTTGGAGCTAGAACGCCCTGATCTTTTTGACACCATGCGGCAGGTTCGCGACTTTGCGCCAAATTTGTTGATGACATTAGAGATCCATGAAGCGGCGATCACACACCCGCAGGCGATGCGAGAACTTCGTGAAAAGCTACGAGATATCAACATTCAAATCGCCTACGATGACTTTGGGGCTGGTCAAAATCGACTTGCCGAACTGATCGAATCGCCGCCGGATGTTCTGAAATTTGATATGTCGCTGATTCGGGCGATCGATCAAGCATCGTCGGATCGTCAGCGAATGGTTGCGTCGTTGGTGAAAATTGTTCTCGATCTAGGTGTGGCACCGTTGGCCGAAGGAATCGAAACACAAGCCGAAGCCGATGTGTGCAGCACAATGGGCTTCACGTTAGCTCAAGGATTCTACTACGGTCGCCCGACATCGCCTCGATTTTATACCGATCAAGCGCGCGAGCTTTTTGAGACTTCATCCCAAATTTGAGGGTTGGCTGGCTGGCTCAATCGGTTGCACCTTACACTCCGATGTCTTCATCCCACAGTTTTGGAAACGTCCGGATGAATTGCTGCATCATCTGAATGCAATCTGGATCGTCGAGTAGGACCAGTTCAACGCCGCGGGAACGAAGGTAGATTTCTGGCCCTTGGAAATTCCGGTTCTCGCCGACCACGACCCGCGTGATCTTGTAGAGCAAAATGGCTCCGCTGCACATATCGCAGGGTGACAGCGTTGAATAGAGCACCGCCCGCTCATATTCTCGACTCGATAGTCGCCCAGCCTTTTCCAAGCAGTCCATTTCAGCATGCAAAATCGGGCTGCCTCGCTGAACCCGCTGGTTATGCCCGCGTGCGATAATCTCACCGTCGAGGGCCATGACCGAACCGATGGGAAGCCCGCCTTGCGCCAAACTTTTTTGCGCTTCGAGATAAGCTTGATGCATGCACTCTTGATCGTTCATAAGTATCGGGCTAACGAATCGTCGTCAGGATGGGGATATGATCGGAATGGAAATCACGATACAGGTTCTTTCGATCGAGGACTTCGATATCGTGGCTTACCAAAGCATAGTCAATGGGAATTCCAAGGCGGCCAAAGCGAGCCGGCCATGACGGCAAATAACCTCGATACCAACTGGAATCTTTCAAGCTTCCGATTTCTAACAATCGCCAAAACGAGGGCGACCAGGGTGACACATTGAAATCGCCGACCGCGATGGCCGGACCTAACTTCGCACGAGCCCAGCGTCCGATATCCATGAGTTGATCATCGCGAATTTCGGTTCGCTTAGCATCGCCTACATTTGGGGAAAGCGTGTGAACGGCGAGCAGGCTTAACGTTCCGCCAGACGTTCCGCGGTCCAACTCGAGTTCTATCGCTGGCATCCAAAGACCGCCTGGATAGAGCGTTCGAAATTTTGAACTGGGATGACGACTAAGCAATGCCATCCCACTTCCTTGCCACGACGGTATCCAAGAACAGTATGGGTAGTCAACTTTCAGTTTCTGCAGCGACTGATCCGCCTTTGGACTGAATTCGACCAAGACCACGACGTCTGGATTCTCTTCGCGAATCATGTCGACAATCTCATCGAAATGTTGATTGCCGACGAGCATATTCCAAGACAGAATTTTGAGCGAATTCTGTTTCTGGACGGCACCGCGAAGGGGCAGCAATCGCCACGGCTCGGTGATCCATCCAAAAAATAGAAAAGGAATTAAGGTAAAAATGAGTCGTCGACGCCAACGCGGATAGACTTGCATCGAACGTCGTCGATAAAGCGCCCCAGCGCATTCGAGAATCAATATCGCGAAACATGCTATGAAGGCGTGGAAGGATGTATGCGTGGCTATCTCCAAGGCCCGATTGAAATCGCTAAACCATCTCATGATCATCAAGCCCCAGCAACCAAGGGCGACAGACCCCATGGCCAACAAGAGCCCTCGTTCTGCGAATCGAAATATTTCGCGTATCGAAGATTTCGCAGTTGATGGTTCGTTGAGTACAGCCACGTCATTCCGGCTCATGAACTGGGTGCATCTTCGTTAGAAATGGTGACTGCTTCCGGGGAAAGCTCGCTGGCGTCCGAGGCGGCTCGAATCGGAAGTGTGAGCTGCCCCCAAACGCGCATTCGATAGGAATAGACGGCCCAATAGGTGATGAAGTAAAAAAGGATCCCCAGTGTCCCGCCGACCACGATGCAGCCAAGCCATAGCTCGATGGCCATGTCTTTAAGAGTCCCACCAAAATACTTGACTTTGGGTAGCCACTCATCCGGAGCACCAGAGTAAATGCACTTAAATGACTTGAAATTGCGATGGGGCTCGCCGAGAAGCGTTTCACCCAGCCAAAGGCACGGGTAGTAGATCGGAACGAGCGTGGCAGGATTCGAAATCCAGACTAACGGCAACCCGACTAATTTGTTGCCGCCCAGAAACCAACAAAGGGCAAATACCAACCCCATCTGGAACCCGATGGTTGGCGTAAAGGTCACAAACATGGCGAGGCCGACCCCAAGTGCAAGGCGATGCGGCGGGTCGTCGGCGTGCAAAATATTGTGAATAATGAATTCACGCGATCGACGCCATTTGTTAGCCAAGAACTCAGCGGTTTTTTTCTTCATCGACTTGAATTCAAAGTTCGGAGGGCAGTCACGTGGAGTAGAAACTCAATCAATTCCTTGTTCAGGCCAGTATATGGACAATAGCTCAGCAATTATATCCTTATTCTGTGTTGTCAAGAATGGGACAATGTTCGGTTGAAGGCAAACCATCTATTGACCTGGAAGTATGAAATCTGTAGCTTCGCGCTCGACCTAACTTCTTTTCTAGCGATATTATATCACGAATGCGTGAAGTATGCCATTTCGACAACTGACGACGGTTATCCGATCCTACGCTCCTTTGCGAGTAAAAAGATACTGGTTCAAGATTCTTGCCAGATCCTTTACGTCGCGATTGACCAAGGCCAAGACGCTTTCGCAGAAGATAGCGATCGCGACGGGGAAAGAAGTCTTTCGATCGAATCAACATCCGTCTGAAATACTCGGATTGCTCGAACGAGTCGAGCGAGTTCAACCACAAATCGTATGCGAGATCGGATGTGATTCCGGTGGAACGCTAGCCCTACTCTCGCAATGTACTGCCCCTGACGCTTTATTGATATCGATCGATCTCAATGCATCGGATGAACGCTTTATTACCTTCGATCACTTTGCCTCGCATGGTCGCCAAATAGCGACCATTGCCGGTGATTCGCATGATGATCGGACGTTGGCGCGCGTAAAAAATATCCTGAAGGGTCGCTCACTGGATGTACTTTTCATCGATGGCGATCATTCCTTGTTCGGCGTGTTCCAAGATTTTGTCATGTATGCACCGCTATTGCGCGAGGGTGGTTTGGTTGCCTTTCACGACATCGTCAGCGACAAGCCTAGTAGTGTGACCGGAAAACCATCCACGACATATGCTGGTGGAGTTCCTGAATTCTATCGAGACTGCATTCAAAAATACTTTCCAAGCGAATGTCTCATCGAATCTCAAAAACAATCGGGCTACGGAATTGGTGTCGTCGAGTGGCCAGACCAAGAAACCGCAGCAACGATATTGGCTCAAATCGCGACCCAGTTTTCTTCTAGCGATTCGGGATTTAAGAAATCCGCTTAGCAGAATTCGCTCATCATTCTTCGACCGTACCGTTACCGTAGGAGTCCGTCCATGCATCGAACATCACTTCTAAAAGTCCAGTCCTTCGTGTCGACCTATTTGAGAGACTCGCAATCCAAACGTCTCAGAATTTTGGACGTCGGATCTAAATCTTACGAGGGACATGCCAGTTACCGGTCGCTGTTCGATGGCTTGAATGTCGAATATGTAGGGCTAGACTTGGAACCTGGGCATGGCGTCGATTTCGTGCCACAAAAAACCTTTGTATGGCCAGAACTTTCCAGCGATAGTTTTGACATCTGCTTGTGCGGTCAAGTTTTTGAACACAATCCGATGTTCTGGATCACTTTTGCCGAGATAGCACGCGTTCTGAAACCCAATGGACTGACCATGGTCATTGCACCGGGGCGCGGTGCTGTCCATCGCTATCCCGTCGACTGCTGGCGATTCTATCCGGATGCATGGCATGCTTTGTGCGCTTACACCGGGTTATCACTTGTTGAAAGTTTCTTCGAGGATCGCGGCAATCGACGGCGCGAGCCCAGTCTCATGTGGTGCGATAGCTGCGTGATTGCCAAAAAGCCTAGCTTCGATTCCGAGCGCGATCGCATTGCGTTTCATGCTCAACTTGAAAAAATTATTTCGACGGCACCGGATACGTTTATCGTGCCGGCGATGAGCGCGACCGTTGGTCCAGCCTTTAACGACTACCATCAAACGATTGACTATGCATACCGGAAAAGTTTCATTTCTCGCCTGAAAAATTATTTCCTTGGCTCGCCCGCCAACAAACCATCAATATCGCCAATAGGCCAAGCAATATAGCGGTTGTTATCCGATAGCTATAGAGCAAGAGCATATTGCTCTGCCCCAGCAATTCACGATTCAGTCCCAAGACAATCAACGCGTATCCGAACAAAAAGTACGGGATCAGCCTTGGCGACGTTTCGCTTGAAAGCCAAATTCGAGTAAGCAGATAGATTGGCGGTAGCACTGCGACACAATGCTGCGACCAAGTAATGGGAGAGTACAAAAGCGTTGCGATTGCAACAGCGGCGTACTCCCATAACATCGAGCTCGACTTTCGATCGATCACCTTGGAGCGAAAACAGAAAGCTACATAGAGGGCCAACGCAATCATCAACCAGCGAATAATATTTCCTGCCTTTTCAGGCGGCAGATTCAGAAAATTGATGTATCCAGGATGATCGATCCGACCGATGTGCGAATCGGGAAACACCATCAAGTAGCGCGCCAGTGCAGGTCGAAGCGAAAAATTCTGAACTCTCGTAGGACCAAGAACACCTATCGACGGATCACGTTCCGTCACGCCGACCGATGCATGCTCCACCCAGTGCTTTCCCGCGTTGTAAAAAGCCGTTGGCCCCATGACAAGCATCGGTGAAGCAGACAATGCGATGATCGAGACGCTGCCCGCAAAAAATACTTTCCATTGTCGCTTCCAAAGAAAGTATGCGAGAAACGCGGCCGGGGTGCATTTGAGCGAGATGGCTACGCCAAGCGAAATTCCAGCCGCCATGTCGCGATTGTTTTGCCAGAACAGAAATGCGCACCAGCACAACAACACCAATGCCAAATTCACGCCGCATTCAGTCATATCGCGCATGAGATAGCGACTGGTCAAAAGCACGGCGACCATACTGACATTCATCGCACTTGCGTTCGCTAACGGTATCGCGACGTTGGCAATTCTGTTGAGGCATCCAAGTAAACCTATCAGAGCAATCGGTGCCAATGGAAACAGCAACAACTGAGCTACATGGATGTCGAATCTAACCCAAGGAATATGGACAAAGCCCCAAAAGGGAGGATAAGGATAGTCGAGTCCAAATTCGTAAATGAACTGCCCGGCAAGCATGCGCCGACCTAGTTCCCAATGAAGCTTGAAATCGCCGGCAGGCGCTGGCCATAGTCGACCGAATTCAATCAGCGTTATAAGACTCCAGACTAGAATACTACCCAGCCGAAATCGTCGGGAATTCATCAGCCAATTTCGAAATCGTTGCAATCTCGCCACACTCGCCTGCTTTCATTACTGAACATTGAACCGAACGTTAACGCGTTCCGACAATTTGACGGTCAAGCCGCCACTACATCAACTCGAACTCTGCGCTAGCAGTGATTCAAGGTTTGTTCCGATTCGTTCCTCAATGAATCTGGCGATTCGACGACGCTTCGCATCAAACAAAGTGTCGTTGCCGAATGTTCCCGTTCCGCCTTCGTGAAGCCATGGTCCTACCCATTCGATTTCTCCGAGAGATTGACCGTTGACAGCATAGAGGATTTCTCCAGTTCGGACCACCGACATCGACGACGGGTTCGATTGACAATAGAGCACCGGCCAATTGGCACCGCCAGTATCCAGTCCGAGAAACCAAGCTTGTCGAAAGTCGAGCGGCAAGCTTTTTATGCGATCAAACTGAAAAAAACAATAACCAGCCCAAAGAAACCATCGTTCACCAATGCTTCGAATGGGGCCGTCAAAATCGCGATCCGCAAGAGCATTAAATGGATTGTGGGGTGCTGTTAGAAACAAATCGTCATCGATGAAGCCGAACGCATTCGGTTGACCTAGCAAGATCAATCGATGCCAAATCCAATTGAGGACTGCCCCATGCGATCGACTGGTACGGCTACCGCTCCAGGGATTCTGCGGAGCTCGAATATATGGAATATTCTTCTCGAAACAGAAACTTGCAATCTCAGCCGCCCGCAGAGAATCCCGCGAATTGTCCACGACGACGTGCAGCACCACGGGCAGGAATCGCAACAACAATGCGTGTTGCCATTGAATCGCAGTCAAATCTTCGAAAGCGACGGTAATAACCACGTCGCGTTCGCGGAGTTGTCGAACGATCGCGGCGACGTCGCCAGCTCGTGCTGGCTGCACTATGAATTTTTTGTCTATGCGATCGTATCGTCGCGTTTTTAATCGCTCGGAGATCGGCCGAAATCGAAGCCACTCACGCCAGGAGTATTGGTTTAAGCTACGGTACAAAGGCGATTTTGTCATTTTTTCTTTTATCGCAATTAGACATGTTATTCATCGCCGGCATTTTGATTGAGAATGGCTCTAGCGATCGGCAATATCGATTCGTCGCGTTCTTCATTCAGTTGTCGCTCGAAGTTCATATGCCAGTCGTGATCTCGACGATTTGAGGTCGACGCATCGCCCCGAGCGATTTTATCCTGGAGGTCCTCGAGCGAACGAGACCAATAGTGGTTGATACGTAGCGTATCGAGCACAGGCGCAACTCCTTTTTCGACCTTCCGCCGGGAAGGATCCAACGCCTCGCCGCTGTAGTACTTCGACTGATGCACGCCAGCTTTATAGAGTCGGCGTGGATTCGCGATGGTTTTGACCGTCGTTTGCGCCAGGGAAGCTCGGCTAAGGTAGGCCTCGGTAACCGGTAGCTTTGGACGCCTTTCATGCCCGTTAGCACCATAAAACGCTTGCCAAATTTCAATTCCTGGCAAATCGGTGTATTGCGATAGGATGCTGCGAATGTCTACGCAATTTGGCGAAAAGAGAAATTCATCAATGTCGATAAATAATAGCCATCGGCAATCTCGCCAGACTTGACGAAAGCAATCCCGGTAAGCACTCACTTGACCGATAGGCACGGGCCAATCTTTGAGTGTCACGACTCGTCGTTCGATCCATGGAGCAAGCACATCTTTGTAATGATCGGTGGAGAAATTGTTATAGAGATAGAAGTGAGAGACGCCAACACCAACATGAAACGACAGCCATTCCTCTAAGAACAAGGCTTCTTCTCGAAAGATAGCGCAGACTGCAATTTCATGTCGCGCCTTCGTTGAATAGAGCTTCTCTCGTCGATTAGCCCGCCAAACCAGCGGCAATTTCAAAATGCTTCGCACCGATTTTCTAAGATCAAAGCTTGGGTTCATCAGCCTCTCTTCACTATTCTGAAACATCAATTTTAAATGCTTCTGGGGATCGTCCACTAATGTAGCGTTCCCACATTTTTTCATAAGCTAGTTCGATTTTTTTTGCGTATTTGCTTCCATTAAAAAGTTCGCAATCGACGAGCAGCTCGCCGAGTTGTGTACGAACCAACGATAGTTCGGCTGGTTGTTGAGCCAGTCTCAGCGCTAATGACTCATACTCTTCGAAACTGTTCGCAATCAACTTTTCAAGCCCGACAGCTCGCAGCAAGCTCCCGGCAACGCGCGAAATAAAAGTATTTCCAGAAAGTGTGACAAGTGGCAATCCTGCTTGCAATGCGTCGCTGGCGGTCGTATGCGCGTTTACCGGAAAGGAATCGAGAAACAGATCGGCCAATCGATGCCGGGCAAGATGTTCCGCTAATGGCAACTTCGGCGCGAAGACGATTCGATCTGTTGAAATCGCTCGCTTCGACGCTTCTTGGGAAAGATTCTCCTTTGCAAGCCGCGATGATTCAAGCAACCAAAGCACGCTTCCTGGAACGTTCTTAAGTAAGGTCATCCAGACGTCGAACATTTTGGGCGAAAATTTGTAACAATTGTTGAAGCTACAAAAAACCATTCCTTGTTCTGGCAATCCGCAAGCTTGTCGAGTAGGCGTGCTTTGCGAAATCTCGCGTTGGCTGTCGTTGACCTGATAGCAGCCCGGCAAGTGAACCAATCGCTCAGAATAAAAAGCCTGTTGCTCGGGCGGAACGATGTAGTCATCGACGATAATATAGTCGATAAATTCAGCTCCCATCGTCCCCGGATAGCCTAAGTAATTGACTTGAATCGGAGCCGGTCGAAAGGCCATGATAGGCGTTCGGGCGTGTCGCGTGAAACCTTTAAGGTCAACCAAAATGTCGATGCCATCGGCCGCGATTTGTTCGGCGGTCTTTCGAAAATCAAGCGGGCGCACTTCGCGAAAGCAATCAAAGGCTGTGATGATGCGCTGACGCATGGGTGTCGCATCGTCAGGACCAAACGAGTAGCCGAAGACTTCAAAGCGATCTCGCGAGTGTGATTCCAGCATCTCAGCCATCAACCAGGCTGTCGCATGACTATGAAAATCGGCCGATAAATACCCAAGTTTGATTTTGCGATCAGGTCGCCTGGCGACCGACTCTGTAACCGGTCTGGCGACTTGCTCTCGGATGGTACACGTACCTTGGACCCATTTTTGTGCACAATGAAACTGCTGTTCGGCTGTCGTCGGTTCGATGAGGCCCAAAAACGAAAAAGGCGAAGCGTAATCGCCCGCCTTGGTTGCGATGGTTCGATCGACGGCTTGAATTGCTTCAATCGCAAAACGCTCGACGTCTTCCCACTGGCAAGCTTGTTGCAAGAGAGATGTCAAGGCGACTAAAGTTTCGGCCGAATCGGGAGACAACTCCAAGGCTCGTCGATGACTGGCGATCGCCGATTCGAATTCATCGCGATCTTGATGGATCATCCCAAGATTGCTGTAGGCCAAGGCATGATTGGGGCGCAACTGAATTGTCCGCTGGAACGCGACGATTGCTTCATCGAGTTTCCCAGAATCCATATAGGCATGACCGAGGCTGTAGTAGGCTTCGGGATACTCTGGACGCAACTGGATTGCTTGTAGGAACTCTTGTATGCAGGAAGCTACGTTACCAAGTTTTTGGAACGAAATTCCGAGGTTAAAATGCGAGATCGCGTTGGAAGGTTGAAGCTGGATCGCACGCTGAAGCACTAACACCGAGTCGTCGAGTTGGCCGAATTTTTGCAACGTGACACCAAGATTGCTATAGGCTTCGGCGTACTGTGGCTGCAGTTGAATCGCTGTTTGATAAGCAGTTGCGGCCGCGTGATAGTCGCCCAAATCCTTCAATACATTGCCGTAATTGTTCTGTGCTTCCGGTGAATTTGGCTGAAGAGACAGCGAGCGCGCCAAGGCATTTCTCGCCGATTCGAGCTGTCCATGACTTTGCAAGACAAGCCCAAGGTTACTATAAAAATCTGCGTTCGACGGCGAGACGAAAATGGCTTTCGTTATCCATTCGATGGCCTTACCATATTCTTGGCGCTGGAATGCGATGATGCCCAGCATGTGAAGCGCCGTCGGCTCTTGCGAGTTTATCTGCACGATGCGCCGATATATCTTCTCAGATTCCGCCAGCTCGCCAGCCTGAAAATATTTCAATGCTCGCTGCAAATTGACTATTTCTGTTGCCATGAATCCCACATCATTTCGTAAGCCTTTTCGATTTTTCGCGCAAACGCCTGGCAATCAAAGACGCCACAGCTCTCAAGATTGCTCGCCAAACGCATGCGATATTGTTTGAGTTGACCGGGGTTTTCCAGCAAGTGGCGAGCGGTGCTTTCGTAGTCATCGTACGAGTAGGTAATCAATTCGGGCAATCCTACGCTACGAAGTAAACTTCCCGCAACGCGCGAAATAAAAGTGTTGCCCGAAAGTGTTAGAATCGGTAGGCCCATTCTCAATGCATCGCTTGCCGTCGTATGTGCATTGACTGGAAAAGAATCGAGGAAGAGATCGGCCACTCGGTGCCGTGCGAGATGTTCGGCTAGCGGAAGTTTGGGGGCAAACACCAATCGATCCGCCGCCACGCCTCGTTGTTCCGCTTCGCGCATCAAGTTTTCAGCCGCATACGGATTAGATGCCAAAAGCCACAGCGAGCTTTTGGGATATGATCGCAATAGTCGCATCCAAATATCGAATACTTTTGGCGTAAACTTATAGCTGTTATTGAACGAGCAAAGCACAACACCGTCCTCAGGCAATCCGCACTCGTTTCGCGTTGGAGTGCGAGCTTTGATCGGGAGGGTACTGTCGTTCACTTGATAACAACCAGGCAAATGGACAAGTCGCTCGCTAAAGTAGGGCTGCTGATCGACTGGCACCACAAAGTCATCGACGAGGACATAGTCGATAAAATCCGCGCCCATCGTGCCTGGGTAACCGAGATAATTGACTTGAATAGGCGCCGGACGAGCGGCGAGAATCTGAGTCTGAGCCCCGTGTGTATATCCTTTAAGATCGACGAGAATATCGATCTTGTCGTCAGCGATCCGTTGAGTGGCTGCAAAATGCGAAAGCAATCGAATGTCTCGCAATTGATCAAGACCTTCGTCGATGCGCCGGCGAATGGGACTGGCGTCGTCGATTCCCATCGAATAACCATAGATTTCAAAGCGTCGCCGGTCATGGCGTTCAAACAATTCGGCTATCAAGTATGCTGTTGCATGTTCACAAAAATCGGCAGACAGATATCCAACACGAAGCTTAGATGGCCGAGCACTCCCGCGAAATGGTATTGTGTTCGGCGACGATTTTGTCGAATCTAAACCCATCGACCGAAGATACGCTTTGGCGCACTTCAATTGCTGTGCCGCCGTAGTTGGCGTTGCGAGAACCAAAAAGTCAAACGGATTGTAAGGTCGAGCATTGTTCAGCAAGACATCTTTGTCTAAACGCTCGATAACGCGCAGCGACAGTTCCTCCAAATCACGCCAGTCGCAAAGATGTTGCATCACATTTACCAATTTCGACTCACCGCATCCTGGATCGAGATCGTTTGCTCGACGAAACGCGATGGCCGCCGTCACTAGGTCTCCCTGCGATTGCAAGGCTTCACCGAGATAACAGAATTCCATCGGTGAATCGGGACGCAATTCGGTGGCTTGACGGAACGCACCGACGGCTAATTGCATCTCGCCAAAATCGCCGTGAGCTGTCCCGAGGTCGATAATCGCTTCGACAAAATCTGGACGCATGGCGAGCGAGCGCTGCAAGGCGTCGATGGCGAGCCGAAGTTCTCCTTGAAAAAGCAGCACCCTTCCAAGATTATAATGCGTTTCAGCCAGATCGGGACGAAGTTCAATCGCTCGTTTACATGCCGCAATTGCTTCTTGATACGCGCCGACATTGTTGAAGGCTGTTCCAAGATTAGCGAACACTTCATAGGATTCTGGCGACCATTGAGCTGCTTGATGATACGCAGAGATCGCATCGGATAGTTTGTTTTCGGAAAAGAAAGAATTTCCTAAAGCAAGATAGATTTCTCCCGATCGAGGCGAAAGTTTCACGGCTTGGCCGAGCAACACAGTCGATTGTGCTGCGTCCCCCATTTGCAGTTTCAAGCACCCCAACCAGTAAAGGGTCTCAACGTGCTCGGGGATCGCATCGAGTATCTGTCGATAGCATCGTTCGGCGTCGTCTAGCGCACCGCTTTGATGAAGTGCGATAGCGTGCGGCAAGTATTCGACGGCATGAGTCATGTTCAAGACTTGGCGATGCGGACTGGAGTTAGCTCGATTGGTTTCGACGGTAAGTATCCCACATCGTTTCATACGCCGTTTCAATATTCCGTGCAATCGTAGTGCTATCGAAGAGTCGGCAATCGACAAGGTTTTGTGCCAATTTTTGTCGGATCCGGCCAAGTTCTTTTGGGTCTTGTGCGAGCCGACTGGCGAGAGCTTCATATTCTCGGTAGGAATTGGTTATTAATTCGGGCAATCCAACAGTGCGTAACAAACTTCCCGCGACTCGCGACGCGAAAGTTTTTCCGGCGATCGAAACGATGGGGAGGTTCATCCGCAGCGCATCGCTGGCGGTCGTGTGCGCATTGATCGGGAACGAATCGAGGAAAAGATCTGCCAGACGATGACGGGCTAGATGTTCGGCCAAAGGAAGTCTTGGCGCGAAAACCAGTCGCTCGGGATCAACGGATCGAGATGCTGCTTCTCGACGCAGATTATTGACCGCAATTGGATTAGCGTCCAATAACCAAAGCACGCTCGATGGTTCTGATCGGAGTAAACGCATCCAAATATCGAACACGAGCGGAGTGATTTTGTAGACGTTGTTGAACGAACAAAATACGAAACCCTCTTCAGGCAATCCACATTCCGTTCGACGCGGTATTCGTTCGGCAACTGGGTGAGACTGGACGTTGGATTGGTAGCATCCGGAAAGATGAAGTAGGCGTTCTGAATAGTAGGCTTGCTGATCCGTTGGAACAATAAACTCGTCGACTAAAATGTAATCGATGAAGTCGCCTCCCATCGTGCTGGGGTATCCCAGATAATTAACTTGGATTGGGGCGGGACGCAACGCTAAGACTTCCGTTCGTGCGTGAAAAGTGTAGCCCTGCAAATCGATTAGAATATCGACCTGGTCATCATAGATTTGTTGAGCGGCCTCGATCGGAGTATGCGATTGTATGTCGTGAAAGCGGTCAAATCCATTGGCAATCCGCTTTCGCATCGCGCTCTGGTCGTCTGGGCCTAACGCATATCCAAAAACTTCGAAGCGATTTCGGTCGTGCTTTTCGAACAAATCGGCGATGAGATAAGCGACTGGGTGTTCACGATAATCTGCCGAGAGATAGCCCAAGCGAATGTGTTTGGAGGTTCGCGCTCGAGCATTCTTTTTCAATGCGTGCGACGAGGCAAGTGCATTGAGTCCTTTATAGGTCGACCATTGCCGGGCGCACTTTAACTGTTGCGGGGCAGTCGTTTCCAAATGCAAACCAAAGAACGCGAATGGATGAATAGGGTAGCGTTGATTGATTGGATCGTCGGTTTCGACGCGTTGGATGAGATGGTTCGATAACTCAGGGATTGAACGCCAATCGCAAACTTGCTGGAGTGCGTTGACCAGCACCGCTTCACCTAAGCCTGGCCGAAGTCGATGAGCTTCATGGCCTGTCGCGATAGCTAGGTCGAATTGACTGAGCTCACGATAAGCGCAACTTAGATTGAAGTGAGCCTCGGCGAAATCGGGTCGCAATTCGACGGCGAGTGAGAACGATTGAACTGCCGCATCCAGCATTCGAAGAGCGACGTATGCTAAGCCGAGATTGTTGTGCGCTTCCGGGCAAGCGGGATCGATTTCAAGAGCTGACTGATAGGCGACGATTGCGAATTTGTGATCATTTCGCTCACGAAGCAGATCGCCCAAATAAAAGTGGAAATCCAAAACCTTGGGATGCCGAGCAATCGCGTTTCGATAGCAGGCAATGGCTTCTTCTCGAAGGCCATGATGCGTCAGAGTGTTTCCCAGGTAGCGATGAGCTTCTGCGATTTCTGGAGCAACGACGACGGCTCGATTCATCAGATCGATTGCAGTGCTAAGCTGTCCGGCTTGAGATGCCAGCACTCCTAACATGCACAGAGCATTCGCACAGTCTGGGCTAATTCGCAGCACTTCGCGATAAAGCTGTTCGGCTTGAAGAGCATTGCCAGTTTGGTGAAACGCGATGGCTTGCTTCAAAATCGTGGTCACCTTCTCCATATTTCAACTCCTGAAACGACGCGAAGGAGCCCCAATGGACTCATTCCGAAAGTTTTTTCTCTTGCGTGACCTAACGTGTCCCTAGCAGGACGGATAAATATGGCAGTCAAGCAACGAATACGAAATCATGTCCCCCAAGTGAGAATCGAAGAATAAGACATAAATCGCAGAATGAGCCGAAATGGCAAACAGCATGTGTAAACTTTTCATAGATCTTTGCAAAAACTATTTCAAATGTTCATGAAAAGCTAGCAATTCGCCATCATACTCTGCCATAAATCGTCACGAGAAATGTGGAAACCATAAGTCAATTTCGAGGTTTTCTTTAGGTTAATCTAAGAACCCCTCGGAGGTGGAAAACGTAACTTAAGACGAACTGTGAAAATTCCAAAAATTTATATCCTGCGGTACCTGATTTGCGTCTTTAAAGTGTCAGCTTGACTAAGTGTTCAAATGTTCATATAGTGGATTCCGGCGTCTTGAAAGGTGTCGGATAGGTCCAAAACTTCAAGGAGGTTTTACGATGTTGGTACTAAGTAGAAAAGAAGGCGAGCAATTAGTAATCGGCGATAACATCACTTTGGTGATTTCCCGAATTTCTGGCAATCGAGTCACGATTGGTATCGAAGCTCCCAAAGAGGTCAAAATCGTTCGATCGGAGCTTACCGATACAGAAAGTTCTTCAGCGCCGGTGCTAAAGGCTAAGCAACCTCGTTCGAATGCGGGTGGACTTCGAGAGTTTGCCGGGTCGGTTCTAACGCTGAAGCGCCAAGTCGGTTAAGCAAGCAGCATTTGGACACGACCTCGATTTTTCGCATTGCTCCAGCAAATCATCGCTGGAGCAATTTGCTAAACCTACAATCCCATCCTGAGCAAGCCGGTACTATCGCCAAGTTCTGGCAATTCTACGCCGCAGCAGTCGGCCATGGTCAAGAAGAGGTTGTTGAGCGGAGTCTCATTCGGAAATCGATGAAAGCGTCCACTTTGGATTTTTCCGCCTCCTCGACCAGCGAGTAAGATAGGTAAATCGTGATGGTCATGCTTGTTTCCGTCGCAGATAGCTCCCCCATATACGATGAGCGAATTATCGAGCAACGATGACTGACCGTCGGCGGTTTCTTTCAGTCGTTTTACAAAATAGGCAAAGTGTTCGCAGTAGTAACGGTCGATCTTGGCAACTTTTTCGTAGCTGTCTTTTTTGTTTTGATGATGAGAGAGTTGATGATGCCCTTCTTTGATATCGATCATTGGAAACGAGCGATTGCTACCTTCGTTGGCGACCATGAACGTCGCAACTCTTGTCGTATCGGTTCGAAAGGCAAGCACCATCAAGTCGTACATGAGTCGGATTTGCTCACCGAAATTTGCTGGCTTTTCGAACGCATCGCTTGCATTCGGATCCCCTAAATCGACGTTTTGATTGGCTCGTTCGAGACGTGCTTCGACTTCGCGCACACTTGAAAAATACTCTTCTATTTTTTGCTTGTCTTCCGAACCGAGTTTTTTCAAGAGCGATTCTCGAGCTGACTGCACTGAATCGAGAATACTCGTTCGTATGGCCAAGCGTTTTGCTGCGTCTTGGCCGGACGACGATTTGGACCCGAAAAGTCGTTCGAACGCTTGTCTCGGATTGATTTCCTTTCCCATCGGCTGAGATTCACTGCGCCAGGAAATGCTGCCCGAATAGGCGCATGCATATCCAGAGTCGCACGAGCCAGCATTCTTTCCTTCCTCGGTGCCAAGTTCGACAGATTGCAATCGGGTTGCAGAACCGGAACTATCGGCGATCACTTGGTCGATGCTCTTGCCAACGCGAATTTTACTACCAGCGGTTTTAAACGGATGAGCGCCTGTCAGAAAAGCGGCAGCGCTGCGAGCGTGATCGCCAGGTCCATCGCCGAGGGCTCGAGCATTAACTTGGGCAAGTCCGCGAAGAACGCTGATATCGGATCGGAGATCGGCAAGCGGTTCCAAGCTAGGCGTTACTTTCCAAGAATCGCCGTCAGCTTCGCTTAGCCAGCGTTCCGAATGGGTTCCGTTGGGAATGAAAACCCAAGCCAATCGTACGGGCGGGGAGGATTCCACGGCAGCCAATAATCGTCGGCTGGGCAACTGCATGGCTTCTAACCATGGAAGGGCTAAAGCAACGCCCGCACCTCGAAGAAGTGTGCGGCGGGCAAGCTGGAACTTTCGCGACATTTTTCGCTCGATTCGATAACAGGTAGGGGGTTGAGTCGGGGTGACGTTCAGGATCGCAAGCTGGAAGCGTACGCCACTTCATTCATCCTCCATTCTTGCTTGCAAAACAGTAGTGTCAATCTATACCGATTAATCCGATTGCAACGCTAGTTCTTACTTTACCGGCCCCAATCATGCCAACCTACTTGGAGTGATTGACGCTTTGATTCCGATCCTAATGAACGATCCCGTAGATTGGATTGTAGCAGTTGAACCAACGAGCCTGGGCCAAAAAAATATGATGTCAATGACAAAACCTCGCCACGCCAAACGCACGTATTTATTGGCAATATGCTTCGGCAGCGGGATGTCCTCTTTGCTGCCAGCTCAGAATTTTCCTTCGACAGCCGGATGGTTGCCTCGAACCACAGAACTTCCGCAGCCTCAACCACGGCCTCGATACGAATCGACGAGTGAGCTTTTCTCGATCGATTCGGTCGGCAATCGACCACAACCTGGAGCCAGCATTCCTGCAAATGACAGTCTGTCACCCTCGAAACCAGCGTTAAACTGGATACCATCGGGACAGATCCCAACTTCGCCGTGGGATCGCGCATCGTCCCCAGTCCCCGCCGCACAGCGACCTTTGCCGCGAAACCTTCCCGGCGCTCCCGCAAATCCGGCGGCAAGTCCGTCAATTATCGAACAGAAGCGAGCCGTTGGTCCTGCCTCGCACCGAACTATTTATCAACCAGCCTCAGCGAATGTATCGAGCAGTTCGGTCGTTGACCCCAGAAGTTCGGAGCTTAGCTTCATTGGACAGCCGCAAGTCTCCGATCGTTCGTTCGTACAAATCCCAGCGGGGGGACAGCCGCTTCCCGAGATTGCTAACCAACCTATTGTAGATCTCGGTTGGCCAATTCCAGTTGACACAATGGTCAGCAGTCCATCGTCCGGCGCGAATCCCAATCGACAACACGTTCCGTTGGAAGCCAATCGATCCGAACCTTCTGGTCCAAGCCAAGGACCGCAACGATCGGCTCGAAAGCCCGAACCGACTCCCAATGAAGTCGGAATGGTCGATGCTGACTATGTTACGACGGCTCCAAGTTCGGTCGTTGGAATCGTTGCCGTTCCAGGCAAGCCGGCTGCATACTCGCGAGATCATGAAGATCGACCGATGAATACGTTCGTGCCATCCCATGATGCGCACCAGAACAACATGGTTCACGCAATTTTGGCTCAGAGCGAACGCGATGCTTCGCGGATGCGTTTGGCTAGTCAGATTAGTCGCGAGTTAATGGAAGATGGCGAGCGTCCAATGGGCATCGCACCGGTGCCTGTCGAACCTCCGATGGGATGGAAAAGCGTTGAGGAAGAGATTCGCGGCCATCTTTCGAAATGTGACGAGCTATTGAAGCGAAATGCGGTGATGAGTGCTCGCGACGAAGTCTTGACCGGACTGCGCGTTCTCTATCGAGCGCTTGATTTGCGTTCCGGTGGGTGGTCAAGTGAACCGACGCTCGATCAAGCTCTATCGGCATTCTCCGAAGAAGCCGATTTTCAGCAATCGCTACTGCGACCAACCCACGCTCAATCCACCGCAAGGATCGTCGCCGGTCATGCTACACAAGCTCTCAAGCAAGTCGATCTGAAAGACGTCTCGCCAGAACTTGCAGCTCAACACTATCGTACCTATGCACGACACCAACTTGCAATTGCGGCTCAGGGGCATCCTTGGGCAGCCGATCTCATCTACGCTTTGGGCAAAACTTACGAGCAACGCGCTGAAGCAAATGGAGACAATTCCGTGATGTTTCGCAATCAAGCAGCGGCTTGTTACGCTGCGGCACTCGATATTGCTCCTGGTCATGCTGACGGGGCTAATCAATTGGGTTATACGTTGCTGCGACTCGATCGACTCGACGAGGCTCAGACGGTTCTCAGCCAAAGCCTTCAGTACAACCCGTCGGCCAATGCTTGGAAGAATCTCGCCGAAGTTTATCGTCGGCGCGAACAGCCTGATATGGTTGCCTTTGCACTTCAACAAGTTGCCATCCTGGAGGGACACAACACGGTTGATGGACTTCCCGAAGTTATTCAGATCGACCCGCAAACGTTCGCTCGAATTAGCCCAAATCAACAAATCAAACAAGGTACGGTGACCAGCGCTTCCGCCGTTTCGCCGAGCGTACCTCCCAAGAGCACATCCTGGTTTAGTCGCTTACTCCGTTGATCTCGTAATGAGATCGATGTGTCCGAATTCATACATACAGTGATCCTTTCATAGCAATCGACATTTTCATGAACATTCCAAAATTGACTGCGAGAAAGCTATCGATCGCGACGCTCTGCCTCGCATCGCTGACTCTTTGGACTAACGAATCGACGGGGCAGATGGGAATGACCAGTTCGCCCTACCCGACAACCCAAGCTAAAGCCATTGAAAGCGTGCCTGCGCATCAAAATGCTTGCAGTTGCCAGACATGCAGCACGCGGCTGAATCATCCAGCTCCTCAATGCGTTGCTTCACCTGCACAAGCAGTTGGTCTAACCAGTGGTGCTTGCAAGAATTGCGTTCGAGGCATCGATTGCACGTGTTCGCAAGGCGCAGAGCAACGTTGGAAGCAAGTCAGCTCCATTGATTTTGAACCGCTTCGACAAGGCGAATACGTTGGGCCGGTTCGGCTCCCAGCGATGCTCGACTATCGCGCCCGCGTTGGTGACGAACTACAGTTCATATTCATCTCGACGCGTGAACGGATCGGCGAAGACTATCGGCTTATGGTCGGAGATGAGCTGCTGATCGAATCGGTGACGGACCCGGAAATCAAGCGTGGCGATTTCACTAAGGGCGTGGCGATTCAACCCGATGGAACGGTCGTCTTAAGACTGATCGGTCCCGTTCTCGCAGCCGGGAAATCGGTACAAGAACTTCGCAAAGAATTGGAAAAATCCTACGCTGCTTATCTGAAGAACCCGTCGATCGACGTAACGCCCGTTAAGACGAACACGCGACTGGAAGACTTGAAAGCATCGGTGAGCAACTTCATCGGCGTCAATGGTGGCCAAAATATTACCGCCAGTGTTAATCCAGACGGCAAGCTACAGCTTCCGCTTGTCGGCAGCGTTCAAGTCGTAGGAATGACGCTTGAAGAATTGAAACGAGAAGTCAATCTTCGATACCGCGAGCGTGTGACCGGCATCGAAGTCGAACCGCGTTTAGTTCGACAAGCCCCGCATTTCGTCTATGTCTTTGGCCAAGTGGTTCGGCCAGGTCGTTTTGAAATCACACAACCGACCACGGTAACTCAAGCCCTCGCGATGTCCGAAGGTCTTCAGATCGGTGCGAATAATCGGCAAGTCATCGTCTTCCGACGCGCCGAAGACTGGCGTTTGGTTTCGACGATGCTCGATCTTCGCGGTGCTCACCTCGGCAAGCGACCGAATCCTGCCGACGAAATTTGGCTGCGCGATAACGATCTGATCATCGTCCCACCGCGCCCCATCAAAGTATTCAACGACTTTGTTCGTCAAGTATTCACCGAAGGCGCTTACGGTCTCATCCCAACAGGTATGAACTACTCGATCCCGAACGGTGGCGGTAACCCTGTCGTTCTTACCCCGTAGTTCGACGGATCCACACGTTCGTAGTTCTGCCTTCACTTAGAATCTCGCTCGTAGTTCCGCCTTTAGGCGGCCTAGAAATTACTCAGATCGCACCAACGTTGCTCGACGCCTTCCAGTTCTGCGGTCATCGAAGTCAATTCGTTGTGCAATCGCAGGGCTTCATCAGGATCGGTGGCTTGCATCAGTTGATCGTTGATTTCGCGTTTCTGACTATCGAGCTGTGCAATTTTCTTCTCGAGCGTCTTCAGCTCTTTCTGAATCGCACGTTCGTCTAAAACGGGTTTCGATGCAGCCGATGGTGCTTTCGATACCGGCTTCGATGATGCCGACTTTTTAGCGTTCAACTCTCGCTCGCCATCGTCGATCTCTTTGTTGACGGCATACAGATAAGCATCGTAATTGCCGGCATAGTTCACCGCCGTTCCATCGCGGACCTCGACAATCGACGTCGCAATCCTTTTCATAAAGTGCCGATCGTGGCTGGTAAAAATGACGGTTCCTTTGTAGGCCAGCAAGGCATCAGCCAGTGCCTCGACGGTATCGACGTCGAGATGGTTGCCTGGTTCGTCAAGGACCAAAATGTTGTAGGTCCCCAAAAGTAGCCCTGCCATACACAGCCTGGCTCGTTCACCTCCAGATAGAACCGCTATTTTTTTCTGAGTATGGGAATCGCGAAACAGAAGCGCGCCTGCTACAGCAAGAATCATCTGCTGCGTTGTCCCCGGGTTGGCTTTGTATTCAAGATACTCCAATACTGTTTGCTTTGGGTCGAGGCTTGTATAGACATGTTGAGCGTAAACGCCAATCTCGCAACCGTAACCCCATTTAACTTGACCGTGCAACGGTTCCAGCGATCGAACGAGTGTTCGCAGAAGCGTCGTTTTTCCTTGACCATTATCACCCACGATTGCTGCACGTTGACCATGCTCGATTTCGACTTCGATTTTCTTTGCGACCACATGATCGTCGTATCCGATCGACAATTCGTTGCATCGAACGGCTGGTCCTTGCCGAGGATTGACGATCGGTGCGCGGATATGGGCTGTCGGGTCATCCAATGCAATATCGACTGTCTGTAAACGCTCCAACTGCTTGCCTTTGGATTTGGCTTGAGTAGCCGTGCTCGCTCGTGCTCGATTCTTGTCGATAAATTTTTGAAGCTGCTTCTGCTTGGCTTGGACCGAGGCATTGACACGCTCATCGTGCTCTCGTCGCTCGGACTGGTAGATCAAGAACTCGTCGATCTTCCCTGGGTACATGGTAAGCTCACCTCGCGTCAGATCGAGCGTGTGGCTGCACGTCGCTCGAAGAAATTCTCGATCATGCGAGACAATCAACGCGGCTTTGGAAAAACTTCGCAAAAAATGCTCGAGCAAGATTTGCGTTCGAAGGTCCAAGAAGTTCGTCGGTTCATCCAAGAGCAATAGATTCGGCTCATGGAGCAATAGTGCCGAGAGTTTTACCCGCGTTTGCCAACCGCCTGACAGCGATGAGATCGGACCGTTGAGATAGGTTCCCTTCAGCTCAAACTGACCGGCTACTTCACCACATTTCCAATCGGGCTGATCGCTGTCGCGCATCAAAAATTCGAGGGCCGTCTCACCTGGCAAGAACGGATCGTGCTGTCGCAAGTAGCCAATGCGCAAGTTTGGGTGACGGATTACTTCGCCTTTATCGAGCTCTTCCTCGCCTAAAATGACCTTTAATAGGGTCGATTTCCCTGCGCCGTTCCGGCCGACAAACCCAACTTTTTGATCATCTACAATCGATGCTTCCGCATCATCCAACAACATCTGATCGCCATAGCTTTTTTCAGCTCCGCGAATTTGCAACAATACCGCCATTCAGAACTTTCCACCTTTTCAACAAAAGGGGTCTAGCATAACCTTAAATCGAGGTTTCGCCTATCGCGAAATTCAAGCTGCGATCGCTTTGATCGTATTCGTTTCAGCGAAGATATGGCAGGACGATTCGACGACAGAGAGACGTAAACCGACTATACTCATGCTACGTTCGCCCAGGTCGATAGCATTGAGGTTTTGGAATAAGAAGGGATGATAGCAATTTCGATCGAAAAGATGCCGAAGATTTTATGTGGTTGGCGATGGTTAGTCGTCATCGCGTCCGTTCTTGGGAACACGATCGAGGTCCGTTCCGAGTCGCAGGTTGATGCCGAAGGAATAGCCTTCTTCGAAGCGAAGATTCGACCGGTTCTCGTCCAGCGCTGCTACGAATGTCACTCCAGAAACGCTGACGATATCGAGGGCGGGTTGCTGTTGGATACTCGTGAAGGATTGCGGCTTGGCGGAGATTCGGGAACAGCGGTTGCGCCTGGCGAACCTTCGAAAAGTCTCTTGATCGCCGCGATTCGATACGACGGCCTCGAGATGCCGCCGGATTCGAAACTTCCCGACGAGGATATCGCGAACATCGAACGCTGGATTCAAATGGGTGCTCCCGATCCTCGCGATGGACCTGCGGCGTCGGATAAACCAAGAATCGATCTAGAAAAGGCCCGCGAGTATTGGGCTTTTCAATCGATTGCCAATCCAGAACTACCCGGAATTGAAAATAGGGCGTGGCCGCGAAACTCGATCGACTATTTTGTTCTTGCGAAATTGGAACAAGTCGATCTTGATCCTGCCAAGGAAGCCGATCGATTCGATCTCATTCGTCGAGTGACCTTTGATCTTTCGGGCCTCCCTCCAACACTCCAGGAGATCGACGATTTTATTCGCGACACAAATCCGGACGCGTATGAACGTTTGGTTGATCGCTTGCTAGCCAGTCCTCGATATGGCGAGCGATGGGGGCAGCATTGGCTAGACGTCGTCCGATTCGCTGAGACGGAGGGATTCGAGTACGACCGAACCGTTCCCGGCGTCTGGCGATATCGCGACTACGTGGTTCAAGCATTCAACGAGGGTATCGCGTACGATGACTTCCTGCGCGAGCAGATCGCCGGCGACGAAATCGACGCGAACGATCCGAGACTTATGGTTGCTGCGGGATTTCACCGATTGGGAGCAGTCCGTCGCAATGCGGGAAATCAAGAAGTATCGGGCAGCCGCAACGAAGTGCTCACCGAACGCGCTGACATTATCGGTTCAGCGGTCTTGGGTTTAACGATCGGCTGCGCACGCTGCCACGATCACAAGTTCGATCCAATTTCGCAACGAGATTACTATTGCATGCAAGCCTACTTTGCTGCTTCCCAAGAACACGAGATGACACTCGTCGATAAAGATGAATACGACGATTGGAAGAAAGAGACTTCGAAGATCCAGAAAGAGATCGATCGACTCACCAAGGAGCTATCCGCCCAAGGCGGCGAAGAAGAGAAGGCCACCGTTGCCAAAATTCGCACTTGGGAAAAAGAACTTCCGCCTCCCATCCCCTTAATTAGTACGGTGCACAACGAATTCGAAAACCAGACACCGATCCATGTGCTCAAACGCGGTGAATGGTCGATGCCGGGCGATCGTGTCTCACCGAATCCGCCGCAAGTCTTCCAGGTTAGCCAATCAAGCGGTTCCTCGGCAAGCGAATCGACGCCACGGACTGCATTGGCCGAATGGCTCGCTGATACTCAGAACCCTTTAACACCGCGGGTGATCATCAATCGACTTTGGCGATATCACTTTGGCCAAGGGATCGTTAAGAGTCCGAACGATTTTGGAAAAAATGGACAACAACCAAGCCATCCGGAGCTATTAGACCACCTCGCCTCAAAACTCCTCGAACAAGATTGGAAAATGAAGCCGCTTCATCGAATGATTCTATTGAGTAGTACCTATCGCCAGGCAAGTACAACTTCGTCGGATGCCATCGCTCAAGAAATCGATCCTGAGAATTCAAGATTGTGGAAGTTCAATCGACGTCGGCTAAGCGCCGAAGAAATTCGCGACTCGATGTTAGCAATTTCTGGTGAGCTGAGCTTGGAGATCGGTGGCCCCAGCATCATGTTGCCGGTAGACGAACAACTGCGACAACAGCTTTATAAACCGAGCCAATGGACACTCACCGATGAACCCCGCGAGCAATCGCGACGCTCGATTTACTTGATCGCCAAACGTAACCTTCGGCTTCCATTTATGGAAGTTTTTGATCAGCCAACGTTACAAACAAGCTGTGCTAGCCGCGAAGAGAGCACACATGCACCGCAAGCATTGGAGTTACTCAACGGTACAATATCAAACTCGCTGGCAGACGTTTTTGCAGCTCGGCTAGAACGCGAATCGATCGGTGATATCGAGAAGCAGATTGATATCGCATTTCGTTTGGCGACCGGTCGCCCCCCAACGCTTGACGAAAAGCGTTTAGCCTTGCGATTTTTGCAGAACGGAGCTCATCGCGAATTCGCGTTAGCCATGTTTAACCTTAACGCCTTTTTATACGTTCGTTGATTCCAATGCCGAATTTCTTCCCATCGATCCATCGACGAAAGTTTTTGAACGAGAACTGTTGCGGTATGGGGGCGTTGGCACTTGCATCGATCATGCAACAGGAAAAATTGCGAGCAGAAGCAGCTTCACCGCTTGCTCCGAAGTTGCCCCATTTTCCTGCCCAAGCCAAGTCGGTCATTTTTCTGTTTATGGCCGGTGGTCCAAGTCACCTCGAAACGTTTGACCCAAAGCCATTGCTCAATGAACTCGATGGCCAAAAGCGACCGAAAGAATTTGGAGAAGCCAAGTATCAGTTTGTACAGAACGACGCCAAGTTACTCGGCTCGAAACGGTCGTTTCAACGTTATGGCGAGAGCGGGATCGACGTATCCGATCTGTTCCCGCATGTCGCTAAAGTAATTGATGAGATCGCGGTCATTCGATCGTGCTATGGCGATATGGTCGTCCATTCTGCGGCGCAATATGAACTGCTTTCGGGGCGAGTCGTGCCGGGTTTTCCGAGCATGGGAGCGTGGACTATCTATGGATTAGGGTCTGAAAGCGATTCGCTTCCAGCTTATGTCGTGATGCCCGATCCTGATGGGGCATTGGAAGCTGGTCAGCCGATGTACGGTAACGGTTTTCTTCCATCGGCGTATCAGCCGACGGTCTTTCGAGCAGGCGATCGTCCTGTTTTGAATCTCGACCTTCCGGCCGGCATTTCGATGAATGATCGACGTAAGACCATCGAGCTGATCCGACAACTCAATGAAGCCACACTCGCCTCGGACGACGATGAACTTGCGGCCAGGCTGAGAACGTATGGCTTAGCCTTCCGAATGCAATCCGAAGCTCCAGACGTGCTCAACCTTGCCAGTGAAACCGAAGAGACCTTGCGACTCTATGGAGTCGGTGTCGAGCCGACCGATGATTACGCCCGCCGATGTTTGATGGCACGGCGATTGGTCGAACAAGGAGTGCGATTTACGGTCGTTGTTTCGGGAGGCGGATCGGGTGCAACACAATGGGACGCTCACAAAGACATCGAGGAAAACCATTTAAGGATGGCTGCGCAAACCGATCAGCCGATTGCTGGGCTGATCACCGATCTCAAGCGCCGAGGCCTATTAGATTCGACACTCTTGCTGTGGGGAGGAGAGTTTGGTCGTTCGCCAGAAGCTCAAGCCGGAGTGGGACGCGATCATCATAACCTTGGCTTCACAATGTGGATGGCAGGCGGCGGAGTTCAAGGCGGTCGCATCGTTGGAGCTACCGATGCGATCGGTCTTCGGGCTACCGAAAAGCCTTATCATTTTCGCGATATTCACACGACCATTCTCAATCAGCTCGGGCTCGATCAAGACCAACTAACCTTCCCACACTTGGGCCGAAACGAACGTCTCACTCAGGTACACGGAAAGATTATCCGCGAAATCCTCTAGTCAGCGAAGCGCATCCCAGGGGCACACTTGTCAAAACGCGGCTCTCAGGTCACGTGACTCGCGTTCGATTGCTCCCGTCAAAAAAAGGGCTTTATGCTATACGGCCAATGTAAATTTTTTTATGCCAAGCAAAAGGCCCAAGAGATCCTCACGCAGTTTGCGAGCATTCGAGTAATCGCCAATGAAATGGTGGTCGAAAGCTCGCAATGGCTTGATCGGGAAAAGCTCACCAACAACGCAGCGCTCGCTGCGATGGTAACAATCGCCAAGAAGCGTCGAATTTTTTTAATTTTTTTGTTGACACGAGTTCAACTCTTGGTATAAGTCACGAGTCGAGGAGCGAATTTCCATCCTGGAACGCTTAGGCAGTTCTTAGGCAACCTTTTAGAACTTCGATTCGGCAGGTGATATTTGAATGCTTGGAGTGAGCGCATTCGAATTCTTATCAACGGGACGCGTAGAGTTTGCGTATTTGTTTGGCTGGTAGTTTTCGTTATTTGTCTCGGCAGCACAGGTGTCGGCGAGGTTCCCGATAAAGACACGCGATCGCAAGCGTTCACGTTTACGATGGTTGGCAAGAAGGCAATTCACTACAAGGTGTTTTCCTTTGATAAAGTGCGACCAGGTGATACCCTCAAGGCCACGGTTCTCGTCAACAATGATACAACTGCCGACGTTCGATTCGAAAAAGTCGACCTCGCATGCAAGTGTACTACTGCACAAGTCCCCATGATTTCTCTGCCCAATGGAGATTCGGTTGAGATGAGTTTTCGAATCGTGACACCGTCCTCTCCACGAAAACCAGATGAGCGCTTTTCCGCCGTCGTTTGGTGTTCCGGGAAAGATATGGTGCAACTGACGTTTCAAGTACGATACGAGGGCTTGGTGGCATTTGCACAACCGGAGATCAACGTGCCTTTCTTGAAAACCGAAGATGAGCGTTCGTTTCGCTTGCCACTTGAATTCGAATCGCCGGAGCTTATGCAGAAAATTCGGATTGAAACAAGCGATGACTTGAAGCCGATACGGTCTAAGCTTGTTCGGGACGGGGACAAGTATTTCGTAGAATGTCGGTTTATGCCTTCCGAAATTCGAAACGGCTCCGCGTTGGGTGAAATTGTGATCATTTCTCCGACTGGTTTTACATCAAACATACTTTGCAAACTAAGCGAAAATCAGGACGTAGAGATCCTTCCAAATAGGACTGTGTTTACAGTCGGAGAAACGAAAGAAATTCCTCGGCACGCTACGGCGATCGTACGTATGCGCGTGCCGTCGCCTGAAAAACCGACTCCGAATATTCTTAGAATCGAATGTCGCTCACCTCAGGATATGGAGCTTGAAACTTCCTTTTCGCAGCTTAGCAAAAATACCTATCGCGTTAAGATTCAGTCTCACAAGCTAGAAGAATTGTCGAGTGATGGGATATTGAAGTGGAAAATATTGACCGACCTTGGTCTCGAAATCGAAGTCGAAACTAAATGTGTTTTATCCAACTGAAAGAGAACTTGAAAATGATGAGCCGAAATAATGTCGTTGCTTGCGCAATTTTTGTCGCGTTTGCCGCTATCACAGTGAATTCTTCCCGTCTATACGCGGATGCCTGTTATGTCGCCGTTAATTACAACTGCACAGATGTTATTACGGAGAGTTATTACGGAGAGTTGTAACGGAAGTTGCGCTGAATCGGAAGAAGGAAATTGGTGTGGGAATGAGGACGTTCTTGCGGGGTCAACTTTTAGTTCGATCGAACCCGGCGATTCTTCAACGGACTATCATATAGAAGAAGAATACCCAACCCATTGTGGAAGTCGTTACGATTGTACGTGTACTCGATTTTTAGATGCAGAACTTGAGCCATTCTTTGTTTGCATTTCTGACACGTGGGCGTTTGATCATGATATTCCCACCGCGTTTGAAGCTGGCTTGAATTGTCCTCCTCCAGAAGAATGACATCCTCCAGAAAATTACAGTCCGCTGGTTAACCGCCATTCTACGGATTCGCCTTGATTTCACGACCGATCGTCGTGACGCACCACAAGTTATACTCGTAATTTGAGTGATAACAAAAAAATAACGTAATGAGTCAATAAGTAGAATGACACATGCTAATAGGCGGATTGGCTTTTCAAGAAAGGCAGATAAAATGCGTCTCCAACATATCCGACGATCGCTGTCGGTTGTAATAGCTTTTGTGACGTTGTCGTATGCGACAACTGGCAGGGCAGACAATCCGCCAGAAAAATCTCGCGGAGACGGAAACTCGGTCACGGAGGCTTTTTTCCAAAGTCAAGCGGCGATTGATTTTTATGACGTTCGTGTGAAGCGGTGGAGTTCTCAATGGGCAAAAGACGATTCGAAAGCAGCGGACTATCCTACAACGTCTGAAGATGTCGTCTATCGGATGTTGATGGCACATAGCCAGAAGAAATGTTTCGTTTTCATTAGACGAACCACTAAGCAAGAATCCACAGAGCGATACGGCGGTACAGAACGCGTCTTCCGTCATATTTTTTCCTATGAAGATGGAAAAATGTTGGCATTTCGACCTGAGGACGCCGTCTCTCGCGCGATGGCGCGTGATACCGACTATTCGAAGTTTCTAACCACTACAAACGTCGACTATCCACAATTTTTGGGCGCGAAACCACTTTACTACGCAAACGCAAGTCAAATCGAAAGCAAGTTATCGGATCAATCGACGCCAGGTCATCAGCTTTCGCTCGAAGTCATGCCGGATGGATTGTTGCGTGTGCAGACTTTAGTAAAACCTGACTATAAGTCGAAATCGACGCAGTATTTTGATCCTCAAACATTCGCGCCCAAAAGATGCGCCATTTTTTACAAAAAGACTGATAGTTGGGATTTAGTATATTCCCATGAAATGGAGTTCGTTGAGCGTGAGTCGGCAATACTCCCCATTCGTGGCAATTTCAGCTACGAGTCTCTAGTTCGTAGTGCGAATCGCGAATTAAAGTCTACTTTGGCCAATCAGATTGGGACCGTGGAGGTGGAGTGGTTAAAATTCAACGATCCCAAAATTGAATTCCCCGAATGGAAGAAGGTTGGCTCAAGTGTCGCCGCGTTTGAAAAATTTCTAGATCCATCTCAATTCGAAGAGGAAAAAAGGTAACCGTTCACGTGTGGATTCGTCAAGCAGTCGTCTTATCCAATCTGATTCACATGCGACGCTAGAGCACGAACCCCGTTCGATTGCAGTTACCCAAACTACGCCTTTTTGTTTTGGGAAATTACTTTGATGAGATGCTTAGCGATGAGTGCAATCGAGCCGTCGGGACGATCTCGCTTGATTGCTGAATTGAGGGCGGCTATAGCTTCGTCGTAGTAACCGGCCTTGAGTAAGAAAGTGGCGTCCGCGCACTTCTTCTTCAGCCAAAGGTTATGCCCCGACTCAAATAATTCTTCATAGTTTACCTGGACATCCTTTCCACCTTTACGAACTTTGAAAGTTTCCGGCTTCGGGGTATCAGGTGTAGCATCGCTTGTCATCGTTTCGCCTCGGCCTTCTTTGTCTTCTTCGGTTCTTTCTTTTTCGCGTTCAAAGATTTTTCGGCGGAAGCGGTTCGCGGTGACAGGTAGTTATCAAACACGTCGCCATGACCTGCAATGCGCGGGTCGTTCTGCTTCTTCAATTCGGCAAACAGCTTCTCTCGCATTTGTCCGGCTTTGAGCTTTAGTGCTGCATCGCTCATAAGGTTCGTAACGCAATCAGGATCCTTGACCAAATCGTAAAGCTCTTCGGCAGGCCGCTTTCCAAAGGCGAATTGCCAGTAGCGATCTTGCGTACCGCTTTTCTCGATCAGTTGCTTGGTGGGGCTGTCGTCGGTGTCTTTAAAGCCGATTTCTGGATTGCCGCATGGCCAGCGGTCGGGCTCAAAATTGTGAACATAAAACAGATTGCCTTCGCGGATAGCGCGAACAGGATAACCGAGTCCGGCGGGAGTACCCGGACGACACAGGACATCGTTTCGCTCGCGTCCAACAATCACGCTCGATCGATCCTTGGTCGACTCGCCACGCAGAAGATCGGTAAAACTACGTCCGGTGATCGAGGACATGCCGGCGGCAACGCCATCGACTTGGGCAAGTTCGAGAAAGGTAGGCGCTAGGTCGATAAAGCTGATGAACTCCGACACCCGACGCCCCGGATTCTTAATTCCATTGGGCCAGCAGGCAACAAACGGAATGTGGTGGGCCGGATCAATGGTATGACCCTTGACGCGTGGAAACGGCATTCCATGATCGGACGTCACGATGACTAGGGTATCTTTGGCAAGTCCACTGGCATCGAGCGTCTTCAAGATTGAACCGACTTCGTCATCGAAGGCTTCGACTTCGATGGCATAGTCAAGCATATCGCGACGAACAAGGTCATTGTCGGGCCAGAAAGCTGGTACGTGATCGATATCGGATGTCTTCTTGCCGGCTGCAATTCCCGAATCGGCTTTGTAGCTGCGATGTGGATTCTTGCTGCCATACCAATAGAAGAACGGTTTGCCCTTGGGAGCATTCGCTAAAAACTTTTGGAAACCTTCGCCGGGCGAGCTGCCATTCGAATTCAGCATACCAAAGTCTCGATTCTTTCCATCGGCTGTTTTGGCTTCACCCGGCCCCCATGTCTTACCTGCTCCGCCGCATGCAAGACCGGCCGCCGAAATCGCTTCGCTGAACGCTGTAAACTTGGCAGGAAAATAGGGTTGATGATTGGCTGCATCTTCGAGTTGCCACGGATTGCGACCGGTGAGAATGGCCGCTCGTGATGGTGCACACTTTGACGTTGGCGTATAAGCATTGTCAAACACCAAACCGCTTTTGGCTAATCGATCGATATTCGGCGTCTTTACCCAGTTGCAGCCGTAGGCTTGTCCATAGTGACTCGACGCATCGTCGGCGATAATAAAAATAACATTAGGTCGTTCGGCCGCCGAAGAGTTCGAAAAGAGACTCGTGGACGTCAACACGATCGCTGAGCATAGCAAGTAGAGATTTTTCATGGCAAGAACTTTCGTCGAGAATTCACGAGGGTAATTGAAATACGCGGTGGGGGAAAGCGATCATTGAATAGCACCGCTATGATTTTCTGCTTAGAGCTACGGAACACATCGGATGTAACGATCAGCATAGTCTATTCTATGCTTGATTTGAAACAGCGGCGTCTAGCGAAAATCGCCCTTTTTTAGCATGGCGAGCACCTGCTCGTGAACATGTCCATTGCTTCCGACGCCATTGCCAGTCTGGATCGTTGCAATTCCATCCCAGTCGGTGAATCGACCACCTGCTTCTTCGATAACGGGCATGACCGCTGCGACGTCCCACGGATTGACAATCGGATCGACCATCACTTCGGCGCGGCCGGTTGCGACTAAGAGATAGCCGTAGCCGTCGCCCCAAGTTCGAGTCACGTACGCCGCGTTAACAACACGATCAAATCCAGCTCGAGCGTCTCGACGATCAAAGGTATCGACTTGAGATGTCACGAAAAGCCCTTCACCTAAATCCGATTGTTGAGAAACCCGAGCTCGTATCCATTGGCTTTCGCCCTGTGCATACCAAGCGCCATGACCGGTTGCGGCGACAATGATTTCGTCCAGTCCAGGAATGTAGATAACGCCGATCGATGGCTTGCCATTTCGAGTCACACCGACCAACGTCGAGTAGAGCGGTACGCCTGATATGAAACTCTTGGTGCCGTCGATCGGATCGACAATCCATCGATATTCCGAGTCGCCACCCACTTCACCGAACTCTTCGCCGAGAATCGCGTCGTTGGGAAACGCGACTTCTAATTCGCGACGCATAAGTTGCTCGGCCTCTTTGTCAGCGATCGTGACCGGCGATTTGTCGCTTTTGCGTTCGACTTGAAATCCGCTAGTCCGGAAATAGCGCAGGGTCGATTGGCCGGCGGCAACGGCTAGACGAAATGCGGTTCCGAATCGTCCTTGATCGATCGCCGACAAGTGCGATGGTAATTCTTTTGGCATAGATACATTCGTTGAAAGTGTCAGATCGGTAATAGAGAAGTTTATCGTAGTTGTCGACAGGTTGGAGTAGGGTTGAAATCAACCTCTATGGAGAGCATAAAAAATGCCGGGCCCGATCGTACAAAGTCGATCGACACCCGGCATTTTCGAGCTCACAAAGACGCAATTTTGCAACATAGAACAGGCACTAATGATTGCGATGACCACGAGACTCTCGATCACCACCTCCGCGCGAGTCGCGACCACCGCCGTCGCGACCACCGCCGTCACG
>Ga0163150_10000700_pt1 | contig 60972 bp, 50 predicted proteins | sample OliLakLV19P2IB_FD_148628 | JGI IMG/M metagenome (GOLD analysis project Ga0163150, IMG submission 148628) | Freshwater microbial mat bacterial communities from Lake Vanda, McMurdo Dry Valleys, Antarctica - Oligotrophic Lake LV.19.P2.IB | ecosystem: Environmental > Aquatic > Freshwater > Lake >...
TTCAACTATAGAGAACAAGGAAATGCAATAATGCATGTCCTTCTTAATGACAAATCATTTGATGATGCATATACGTACCATATTTACTGCAAGGGCAACTACAATTATGCAATTGAAAAAATTACAGAAGTTGATGAAATGAAAAAGGAGTTCCTAAAACTTAAAAAAGTCATCCAACAAGGCGTTGAAAGTCACCCAACCAATAAGCGGTTAAAACAAATTAGCGATGTCATTAATAAAGCTTACTTGTTAACTGCAGTAAGCGGTGACTATGACTTTCCACCTATTATTACAGACCTTGAGTAAACGACTGCCACTAAAGCGAGTAAGCCGGGGGAGTTTCACCCCCGTTCTCCTTAGTCTTGCACCCACAATAAGCAAACTAAAAAATATAGGGTTGTTATGCTTCGTTTGTAACGAAGCATCGGCCTCAACGAGGCCGGCAAGCTCAGCTATAAAAACACCTTTACCTTGGTTCCTGTCTCCACGAACCAACCTAAGTTTTTCTCCCCCAATCTCAACGATATAGAAAATTACTACCCATTGAAGGAACCGATGACAAACAAAAAACCATCCGCTTTTCAACGAATGGTTCTGTGGAAGCCCCGCAATTAGCGGGGTTGTGTTCTTGTATCTTTTAGATCCTGAAGTGAGCAAAAGCCTTGTTGGCTTCAGCCATCCGATGGGTATCTTCTTTCTTTTTAAATGCGGCGCCTTCACCTTTTGCAGCAGCCACTATTTCTCCGGCTAATTTATCAGCCATGCTGCGGCCATTCCTGTCACGGCTGTAACGGATAAGCCATTTGATAGCAAGAGAAATCTTTCTATCAGGACGAACCTCAGCAGGAATCTGGAAAGTAGCACCACCAATACGGCGGCTACGAACTTCTACACCCGGTGTAACATTCGTCAAAGCCCTTTTCCAAACCTCGTAACCTTCTTCACTTGTTTGCTTGGTTACTTTGTCCAATGCATCGTAGAAAATATTATAAGCTCCGCTTTTCTTTCCTTCCCACATCAGGTTGTTTACAAAACGGGCAACCAGTTTATCATTAAACTTTGGGTCTGGAGCTAAAGGGAGTTTCTTGGCTTGTGCTTTCCGCATGACTTAAAAATTACTTTGTATTATTTTTGTTTCCTGGTATCCTCCGCCAACTGGCGGAGATAGGGGTTTATTTTTTAGCTTTTTCTTTCTTCGTTCCGTATTTAGAACGGCTCTTCTTACGGTCTTTTACACCGGCAGTATCCAATGAGCCACGAACGATGTGATAACGAACACCCGGTAAATCTTTTACCCTTCCACCACGAATCAAAACGATGGAGTGTTCCTGCAGGTTATGGCCTTCTCCGGGGATATAGGCAATCACCTCAATTTTATTAGTCAAACGAACCTTGGCTACTTTACGCAGCGCAGAGTTTGGCTTTTTAGGGGTTGTTGTATAAACCCTTGTACATACACCACGACGCTGAGGACACTCATCCAAAGCCCTTGATTTACTTTTGGCCCTGATGATTTGTCTTCCTTTTCTTACTAATTGTTGAATTGTAGGCATTCTTGACCCTTGTTTTTGGGAGGGCAAAGGTAAGGGAATAGATGATAATTTTAAAGAGGATAATTGATAATTTTTTACACAAAATGTTTTTTCCCTGTCTGGATAAACATTTGACTGCGGGAAAGTGGTAAACGTATTGAAAAATAGAGAGTTACAGACGAGTATTTAAAAAGGATTACCCCCTGCTTAGTATCATCTCTGAATTAATTTTATACTTTCTGCATCCAGTTATACTTATCCTCTCTCCTGCCTTCCCGGATATCGGCCATCCATTTTTTAATAGTTGGTCCCGTTTTCCAGCTATTCACATCAAATTTCATATCAAAATCTTTGTAGCGAAGTTCTTTTATCAGAGAAATGGTAGCCGCAGTGCCGGTGCCAAATACATCATGCAGCGAACCGTCTTTATACGCATCCATTATTTCTTCAATGCTCAGGGGTCTTTCTTCGACGGTAAGACCCATTTCTTTTAATAGGGTTAATGTGCTTTGGCGGGTTACTCCATCAAGGATGGTGCCCTGCCCGAGGTCAGGAGTAATAGCCGTGTTTCCGATAATAAAAAACACATTCATGGTACCACATTCCTGTACATATTTATGTTCGTAGGCATCCATCCACAACACCTGGTCGTATCCCTTTTTCTTTGCTTCAGCCGTAGCATACATAGCAGCACCATAGTTACCAGCAGCCTTTGCATAACCAACACCACCTGGTGCGGCCCTTACATATTGTTCTTCTACATAAATACGCATTGGTTCGCTATAGTAAGGCCCGGTGGGACTTAATATAATCATGAACTTATAGGTTTCCGAAGGACGTACACCTATCACTTCATCTGATGAGAACATGAACGGACGGATATATAATGCATGATCCGGTTTATTCGGAATCCAGTTTTTATCCAGTGCAATTAGCTGGCGCATTCCTTCCATAAAAATTTCTTCGGGAACAGCCGGCATTTGCATTCTTTCAGCAGAAATATTGAACCTTTTGAAATTATCTTTTGGGCGGAAAATAAAAGCTTCGCCTTCGTTATTCTTGTAGGCCTTAATACCTTCAAAAATGGCTTGTCCATAGTGCAATGCAGCAACAGAAGGGCTTAGCAGCAAAGGCTGATAAGGTTTTATTTCAACATTCTTCCACTCGCCATTTTCACAATCGGCTTCCAGCATGTGATCAGTAAAATATTTTCCAAAAGGTATATTCTCCAGGTTCAGATCTTGTAGTTTGCTTCCTTCCGATTTTCTGATTGAAATATCCATAGCTGCCGTCATAAAAGATTATTTTTGAAAGGTCAAAGAAACGAAAAAAAAGGGACACCTTTCCGGGTAAATTACTAACTGGCTTATGGATATTAATCATATTGAATTACCTGCGTTTGTTGTAGTGGATTTATATCAATCTTCATTAGTTGATAGTAATGAAGCAATTGCAACCGAAACAACCGTTGCTGATACTACTTCGGATTCGCAATGGAAATCGCTGGGAAGTAATCATAAAAACATATTGATAATAGTAAACAACAACGAAGCTGTTCATCTGCCGGATAATGAGTTGGCTTTTCTTACCGGCATATTAGGAGCTTGTAAACTTAGCTTAGCAGATGTTGCAATTGTTAACCTGAATAATCATCCGGAAGCCTCCTATAAAGAATTGACTCCCTTTTTTAAAAGTAAAATCGTTTTTCTTTTTGACACAGAGCCGGCTGCATTTGGTTTGCCAATGAGTTTTCCGCATTACCAGATACAGGCATTTGCCGGTAGCTCTTTCTTATATTCACCTTCATTAAAAGAATTGGAAAATGACAGAGTGGAGAAAAGTAAATTATGGGTTTGTTTGAAAAGACTTTTTAATCTGTAACCTATTTCAGTATGAAATTGATTTTTGCCACCAATAACCAGCATAAAGTAGATGAGATCCGCTCGGTTGTTGGAAATGAGCTGGAAATAATAACCCTGAAGGAAGCAGGAATAGATATTGATATTCCTGAGCCATATGATACACTGGAAGAAAACGCTTCTGCCAAGTCAAGAACAATTTTTGAAATGACCGGAACCAGTTGTTTTAGTGAGGATACAGGGCTGGAAGTAGCCGCATTAAATGGCGAGCCGGGGGTAAAAAGTGCAAGATATGCAGGCGATAACCGGTCATTTGATACCAACATTGAAAAGCTTTTAAGTAATTTGGCGGACAAAACAGACTGGTCAGCCCGTTTCAGAACCGTTATATCGCTGTTAATTGACGGTACAGAAACGAAGTTTGAGGGCATTTGTGACGGCCAAATAATTGACAATAAACGGGGAGGACAGGGTTTTGGGTACGATCCGGTGTTTATTCCAAACGGTTCAACTAAAACTTTTGCCGAAATGAACATGGGAGAAAAGAACCAATTCAGCCATAGAAAGAAGGCCACCGAAAAACTGGTAGCATTTTTGAATAGTTTATAAACAAACCACTGATTTTGACACCCGAACGCAACCAAAATATTCCCGAAAGCGACCTATTAAGAGGATGCATAGAAGGCAACCGGAGAATGCAGGAAGAACTGTATCGCCGGTTCTCCCCCCGAATGTATGCCGTCTGCCTGCGATATGCCGGTAATGCCGAAGAAGCTGAAGACATATTGCAGGAAGGCTTTATCAAGGTCTTTAAAAAATTAGACAGTTTTCGCAGCGAAGGATCTTTTGAGGGCTGGGTGAGACGCATTTTTGTAAACACCGCCATCGAACATTTTCGTCGCAAACGCTACCTGATGCCGGTAACAGAAAAAGAAGAGAACACCATCGAAGGCAAATACACTTCTGTACTGGATGAACTGGCTGAAAAGGATATACTGGCATTGGTACAGGAACTGTCGCCGGGCTACCGCACCGTTTTTAATATGTATGTGGTAGAAGGCTATACGCATAAAGAAATTGCAGACATGCTGCACATAAGCGAAGGAACAAGCAAGTCGCAGTTATCAAGAGCCAAAGTGATACTACAAGACATGGTAAGGACTTTTATTGACAAGCAAAGAGGTGTAAGATCAAAATAATGAGCAGCGGATTACAAAATAAAATGTACAACTTCGAAGTGCCCCCGCCGTCAGGTGTATGGGAAAAGATTGCCGCTGAATTAGACGAGTCGGAACTCATCAATAAATTTCCTTCAACGCTTCACAATATTCAGGTAACTCCACCGGCTCATGCATGGCATGGTATTGCTGTTGCATTAGACGAACCTGCATTTGTAAATGATTATGCTGCTAAGCTTGGTGCTATAGAAGTGGTGCCCCCTGCTGCTGTCTGGAATAAAATAAAAAAATCGCTGTATGCTGAACATGAAGCTGCTGTACCTGAGCACAGAAGGTTTTCTCCCTTCCTGAGGTATGCCGCCGCTGCTGTAGTTCTTGGTTTTTTAGCATGGGGTGGAATTAGTTTATTCAATAATAAATCAGCCGATACAACTTTATCTCATGGTCAAACAACTGCACCAGCAGAAAACACCCCAACAAATAACCCGACGAATTTTACTGATGAAGATATTGCTGTAACCGATGTTGCCGCTTCGATGGAAGAAGCCAGGAATGATGCAGCATTAGAAGCCAGTAAAAAAACCTTTGCCAAATTAGATGGAAATGTTACCAGGAGCAAAATAAAAAATGCAGCCAATTTCTTTTTTGTTGCTGACGATTACGAACCTACCGGCACCAGGGGATTGGATATAGAACCAGAGGAAACTCCATCAATGGACGTTTCTAACCGCTATGTTATGCTGATGACACCAGACGGTAACATTATCCGTATGTCTAAAAAACTTAAGGAACTTGTATGCTGTGTATCAGGCGAGTTACAGGATAAAGATTGTGTTGACCAGATGAAAAAATGGAGAGATATCCTTGGGAACCCTTCCATCAACCATTCCTCCAATAGCTTTATAGACATCCTCAGCCTGTTGAACTGTATGCAGGATAATTAATTTGTTCTGACTTGTTTTCCTAATTTTATTGCAAACACTTTTGCATGGCAAGAATAAAAATTGATTTGCCCGATACCTTTTCTTTTTCCTGTGAGATACCTGTTCGTATTACTGATATAAATTATGGCGGCCATGTTGGTAATGATACAGTGCTGACTGTTATTCATGAGGCAAGAATGCAGTTCTTTAAATACCTCGGCTATACCGAAATGAATTTTGCAGGTACTGCTATGCTGATGGCAGACGTAGCTATAGAATTTAAAAAAGAGTTATTTTATGGCGATGCAGTGATTGTGGATGTAAAGGCGGGTGATATTTCCAAAGCAGGATTTGACTTATTTTATAAACTCGGGGTAATCAGGCAAATGCCGGGTGACAAAATAATTTTAGTAGCTACTGCCAAAACCGGGATGATTTGTTACGACTACGAGAAAAAAAAGATTGTAGCTGTGCCGGAAGAAGCAAGAGCTAAGCTGGTCAGTAAATAATAATTTAGCAGGCACAACTAACCATTCCAGATTCTCCAGCTTTCTTCTGCCTGTAGTATAAGCATTTCTTCTCCATTCTTTATAGTTGCTCCATTCTCCTCTCCTTTTTGCAGGAATACTGTTTTAGCCGGATTATATACCAGGTCATAGAGCAAATGACTTTCACCAATGAATTTGTAGGGAATGTCCGGGCAGGCTTCTGTATTTGGATAAAGTCCAACTGGTGTTGTATTGATGATGACTGTATTTTCCTCCATCACTTTTTTATCAATCTCTTTGTATATAAATGTGGAGTTATCATGAATTTTACGGCTAACTATGTCAAAACTTATTCCCAGTTTTCGTAATACAAATGCTACTGCTGCGGTAGCTCCACCATTTCCCAGGATCAGTGCTTTTTTATGATACGATTTCAGCAATGGTTTTAAGCTTTTTTCAAACCCGGTTACATCTGTATTATACCCAACCAACTTACCACCTGTTATATTGATACAATTACAGGCATCCAAACCATGGGGGATGTTAGAATCGTCAAGAAAAGGAAGCACCTGTTTTTTATACGGTATGGTAATATTTAACCCTTCCAACTCAGGATTATTCCTCAGTAAGATTGGTAACTCGTCTATCGTTTTTATTGCAAATAAATTGTAACGACATTCAGTTATCTCTTCCTGCTCAAACTTTTCTGTAAAATATTTTTCAGAGAAAGAATGAGACAGTGGATAACCGATTAGTCCGAACAACCTCATCAGGCTTTCTCCTTTTTATCAAGGTATAAATCAAATGTATCACCACGGAGACCGATACGCATTGTTTCCAATGGTATTACTTCTGATGGTGCAATGTTACCCAGGTTGGAATTGCAACCCACTAATTCAATAAAATATAATTGCTGTGCTTTTTGTGGAGCTTCCCAGATAATTTTTTCAGCGGGTATCTGTGTAAGTATTTCCTGTACCAGGCCTTCTCTTACTTCACCACTGCCACGATATATACCAACGTTACCGGCTTCTCTTGCTTCTGCTATTACATAGGCAGAGCCGGCTTCCAGTTCAGCCTTCATCAATTCAATCCATTTGTACGGTGGAAGGATATGTGCAGCATCTTTACTTCCCACTTCACTTAAAACCGTTCCATGCTTGATGAGTTTTTCGATATAACCACACTTTTCGGCATGCGGAATATTGATAGACCCATCGCTTACTTCCATGTAGCTGATGCCAAATTCCTTACATACGTTTATATAATCATCAAACTGGTTACGGATCAGAAAAGCTTCAAACAAAGTGCCACCGAAATAAACGGGGATATTATAAGACTGGTATATTTCTAATTTCTCTTTCAGGTTGGGCGTAACAAACGAAGTTCCAAATCCCAGTTTCACAATGTCCACATGTGGATGTGATGCACTCATAAAATTCTTTGCTTCTTCCACACTCAATCCTTTATCCATCACCATGGTTAATCCTGATTGACGGGGTTTTGTTGTTCTATCCGGAATTTGCGACAGATTAAAATTCATGCTACTCTTTTTTTCAATAATAAATACAGATGGGCGCCTTCGCTAAAGCTATGGCGGGCGGGCAAAAATAGGGAAGAATCAGCAGAGTGTTGCTGATTAAGGGAAGTTGGAAAGCCTGCTTATCAGATTGATTTATTTCGCTTAAAACGGGCTATTACATCTACCACCTGTTGGTTTTGTAAAATAGCCGGATTAAGCTCTACAAATTTTTTAAGCAATTTTGGAGATTGTCTCATTGCCTCTTCTAATTGCAGGATGGCTTCTTTTGTTTTGCCCATCTTAATTAAAACTGCCGCTTTATAAAAGATGAACAAAGGTTTTCCATTCGTAATTTTTAAAGCAGCCTCCGTTTGCTCCAATGCTTCTTCAAAATATCCGGCTTTGTATAAGCAACAGATTAATGATTCCCATCCGGCAGCATTACGGGGCTTTATTCGAACTACATTGGAAAAATATTGTGCAGCTTCTTTAAATAAACCTAATTCCATTTTACATTCACCCATCAGGAGATTGTATTCAGAATGCAACTTATGAATCTTCATCGCCGTTTCTAATTGCCTGATGCAACTCTGCCACTGACCTTCATTAAAATAGGTGCAGGCTATTTTATAAAACAGTTTACTATCATCCTGCCGTAGGTGAGAGGCCTTACGATAATGGATTCTTGCCTGTGCAAAATTTTTCAGCCTGTCATAACAATGGCCCATAGCTTCAAAAATTACATCTTCTGGCTTCGCCAGTTCGTTCACCTTTTCCAATACTTCAATCGCTTCTTTATATTTACGCAGCCTGATGTAGGCATCGCCCATGTTACGATAAGCATAATCAAATTTTTCATCAATAGTAACGGCATACTGGTAAGCATCAATTGATTTCTCATACAATTTCAACCCCTGGTATGCGGCAGCAAGGTTGAACCATGCCAGTTCATTATAAGGATATTCATCAATAATGTGCAGATGCAGGCGGATGCTTTCCTCGTTCCGTCCTGTGAAATCTGTCCAGAAGCAAATTTTATATAAGGCTTCCTCATTAGTGGGTTCATCTTCCAGCACCATTTTCAGGCAATCAAATACTTTGTCGAAGTCTTCATAATCGTCATACACATCTGCCAGCTCAAAGAGTAATTCAATTTTCTCCTCCCCTTCAAATAATGATAAGGCTTCTTCCAGCAGTACCACCGCTTTCTCCTGCTGATCGAGTGCCAGGTAAGCATCTGTTTTTAAAATATAAAGATTTATGTCGCCACCATCCAGTATAGATGCCTGATCTAAAATATCCAGTGCATCCTGGTAGCGGCGGTTGGCAAGCAGGATGTCTGCTTTTTTGATAAGCAACATAGAGGAGTAGGGAAACTGCTCGGCAGCAATTTCGGCGGCTTCCATTGCCTTTATAAGGTCTTCTTTTTCCTGGTAGTATTCTATTATTTTTTCAAAGGCATCTTCTTCAATAAATGAGTGGCTGCGGCCATTTTTGAAATTTTCGTACGTTTTAAGCAGTTCCCGAAGCTGTTCCCGATCTTCCTTGTGGGGGTTGTTTTCTTTCATCTAACCAGTGTTTGGTGAGAAAATCCCGATAGCTATCGGGAGTTAAAGAGCCGGATCAGACAGCAAAATCCCTTTGCCCCCTGAAATGTGTTATTTACAACAAGTTAAGTTAAAAAAACTGACAGGAAAAGGGAGGAGTTTTCCCCATATGTGCAAAATAGTTATTTTTTAAAAGCAACCAGATGTAACAAATTGCACTCTGTTTACGTTAAGGAAGCATTAAAGTTCTGGATAAACGGTTTCTTTTATATTGATTTTGTGATTACTTTTGTACGCAATGAACCACCCCAAGTTGAACATATCTAAGTTTGTAGGCAGAAAACTGGCAATAATACTGCTTATAACAGTTTCTGCAGCAGCTTCTTTTGCCACACTGGGTGATGGAAAGAAGAAATCTACCTTGCCTAAAAGCTCATTGCTTTCCTCTAAAACAATGAAGCCCGGTTCCTTTTCTTTAAGGTCTGGTTACACTTATCGTGGAAACCAGATAATAAATTCTCAAATCCAAAACAGGTATATCAGCCTTAACACTACTGTTACTTATCAAAAAGGCAATACCACTTATATTGTTCCGCTTAAAAAGAAAGTGATATTGAACAATGTAAAAATTGATCTTAGTAACAGCCAGTTACGCAGAAATTAATTCATCCCTGCCCCTTTACTTTCTTCATATGTCATTACTCTATAACCAGATTTTGGTATATCTAATTTTGCTTGTGGAACTGGATTAAAACTGATATTGGAAATGGTGTACGTTACCATCATCTTTCCCATTGTAGCCTCGTATTGCATTGCCAAACCGGGAAGGTTTTTATTTAAGTATTGAAAGTCTTTGTTTACCGGAAGTAAATCTTTAGTAAAATAAACAGTAAATGTAGTACCGTCTGCCAGTTTACCTATTGCCTTCTGACAATTATAGTTAGCAATCGTTTTATATTCATCTAGGTAGGTGAACGTAACTCCTTCGTATTTTTTATTAGACTGTTTCCAGTTGTCCGGAGTCATTGTAATCATGTACCGCTGTTCTCCGTATTCTTTTAATATAGCGACATTACCCGTTTTGCCATCAATAATGGTGGCTTGTGTACCGAGTGAGCTAACCATTTCAGAACGGCTGGAATTACCTTTCAGATAAATAACACTGGTAGCACCATCTAACAAGTCTGCTGCCTGTGGTTTTGAATTGCTGGTGTTGATAACAATATCATAAGAGATAGTAGCTTCTGTTAGTTTTCTTGGAGTCTGTGCTATTAATTGCGCAGAAGCTGTTAACGTGATAATTGCACTAAGTATGTAAGTTGTTTTTTTCATTTCAATTTTAATCTGCCTTATATATCTAAAAGACGTGCCAATTTAACTAATAAGTTGCAGCCCCACCCCCTGCCCTCGCCACTTTGTGGAGAAGGAGTTAAAAAACCTGGTAGCCAAAGGCCAAACCGGTTCTTCTTAAGAATATTTTAACTAAATCAACGTTTGTTCTTTTGCTGCATTTCTTTCATCTTTTTCTGTTGCTCCTGCATCTGTTCCATCCGCTCCTGCCACTTTGATTTTGTTTTGGGTTTTTTTCGGTTCGCATCTATTTTAGCCAGAATTTTTTTATTGTCAATAATGTAATTCTGGATAACAAACTGCAATGCCAGTGTAACAACGTTTGAAACAGTGTAATACCATGTTAATGCTGAAGGAAGCCGGTTAAAGAAGAATAAAAGGAATACCGGGAATATATATGGCAGATATTTCATTACCGGGTTACTTTGATCCGGCGTCATACTCATGCTATAAATGGATATCAGAAAACTGGTAATAACAGCCGTAATATTAAAAAGGCTCAGGTGGCTTCCCAGTAATGGAATGTGAACTCCAAACTTAATTGGTGCATCATAAGCTGCAAGGTCACTAGCCCAGAGGAACTCAGCGCCCCTTAATCCAACGTCAGCACTAAAAAGGCTGAAAAGGGCAAAGAAGATCGGTATTTGCAATAATGCAGGTAAACAACCGCCTAATGGATTTACCCCTGCCTCTCTGAACAATTTCATTTGATCCATGCTCATTGCCTGCCTGTCTTCACCATGCTTTTCTTTCAACTTGGCGATTTCAGGTCTCAATACTTTCATTTTGGCTCCGCTGAGATAGCTCTTATACAAAAGTGGCGAGGTTACCAGTTTAATAAAAATAGTAAGCAGGGCAATAGCTAAACCCATGCTACCTGCAAAACTTTTTAGAAAATCAAAAATGGGGAGAATCACATACTTATTGATAGGGCGAACGAATGAATAAATTCCCTGACCAAGGTTAACCAGTTTTTCAAACTTTAAATCATAGGATTTTAAAATATGATAATCAGATGGTCCATAGTAGATGCTGAATGGAATAACTGATGGTGTGCCAGCCGGCACCTGTATCTTCATATTAGCAATGGATTGTACAATTATTTTTGTGCTGCCTGGCAGATTATCTTTCCATTCCATACTGCCGGAAGTAAAGTTACTTTTTGCGACAAGGATTGTAAAAAAGAAACGCTGCCTTACTCCAATCCAATTGACAGATTCATCAAAATTCTTACTGTTCTTACGGCCAATGGTATGATAATCAAAACTGCCATCTTTTACATAACCCACCTGGGTATTTTGTTTTTCAAATGAAATATCAGATTCCTGCTGCGCTGCTGCATACTGCCAGGAGAGGTTCATAGTTCCCTGGGTAAGCAAGGTATTAGCACCATTCATTTTTACGTTGAAATCAACCATATAGTTATCTGGCTTCAACGTAAATTCATGAGTAATATAAGAACCGCTGCTATCGGATGATTGCAAAGTAAAAGAGGCTGTTTTATTTCCATATTTCGAGGAAGAATCAATTTTAATGGTTGAAAAAAACAAATCACTGGTTTGAGCACTTCCGCCATTAGCTGTTTTACCAGTATTTATCGTATAACTTATTTTGTCAAAATCAGTAGCTGACAATTTTACAAGACTGCTATCCTGCCCCTTAAAGTTTTTTAATTCTACTTTTTTTGGCTGTCCACCTTTTGTGGTAAAGGTTACTTTTATCAATTTGTTTTCGAGGGTTACTAATTGCTCGGTTCCTTTAGCTGTATCCCTGAAAATACCGGTAATTTCCTTTTGGGTCAGTGAATCTTTTATTTTGCCTAAAGAATCTTCAATGGGTTTATAAGCAAGTTTAATGGAGTCTTCTTTTAGCTGCTGCACTTTTGCTTCTGCTGCTTTCTTTTTACGGTGTTCCGCCTGTTGTTGATTGGTAAAATAGAAATAGCCAAAAAACAATGCCGCCAGTACTACAAAACCAACGACGGTATTACGATCAAACTTCATTCTTTACTTTTTTTGGAGTGGGCAAAGATAGGGGAAAGGGCCGTAGACCGGAGTCGTTAGTCGGGAGTATGGAATCAGGAGCCGGTGAGTAGCAGTTTTCGCTTCCTGATTGACGGCTAACACCGTCTGACTAACTAAATCATTTCGCTTTGTAAAAGAGGATTCTTCACCTCTGTCTTGTTTTCAGAATAAGCTTTAGCAGCCTTTATAAAGTGAACAAAAACCGGCTGTGGGTTTTCTACCGTACTTTTCAATTCCGGGTGATATTGAACACCAATAAAGAAAGGATGGTTTGGCAATTCAATAATTTCCACCAAATCTGTTCCCGGGTTTTTGCCACTGGCTTTCATACCCGCATTTTCAAACTGGTCAAGATATTTATTATTGAACTCCCAGCGATGACGGTGGCGTTCGCTGATTTGCGATTTTCCGTAGATGGTATAAGCCAAAGTACCTTCTTTAATATCGCAGGGGTAAGAACCGAGCCGCATAGTGCCGCCTTTGGCAGTCACTTTTTTCTGTTCTTCCATCAGGTCAATAACTGGTTCTTTTGTATCGGGATCCATTTCAGTGGAGTGGGCATCATTTAATCCCAACACATTCCTGGCAAATTCAATGGCCGCCATTTGCATACCCAGACATATTCCAAAGAATGGCAGTCCATTTTCTCTTGCATATTTAACCGCAACAATTTTTCCTTCCACACCACGATGACCAAAACCCGGAGCAACGAGCAGGCCATCTAAGCCGGCCAGTTTCTCTGCTACATTATCATCTGTAATAAATTCACTGTGGATATTTATTACCTGCACCTGACATTCATTAATGGCACCTGCATGTATAAAAGACTCGAGGATGGATTTATAAGCATCCTGCAATTCGAGGTATTTACCTATTAGCCCGATAGAGACTTTACTTTTCGGATATTTTAATTTATCGAGAAACTCTTTCCATTTTGTAAGCTCCGGTTCTTTATTATTGGCAATATTCAGTTTCTTCATACAGATGATGTCTAACTTTTCCCGCATCATCAGCAAGGGTACTTCATAGATAGTTGATGCATCCATGGCCTCAATAACTGCTTCCATTTTTACATTGCAGAAAAGAGCAATCTTGCGACGAAGTTCAAGGTTCAATGGCTTCTCTGTTCTGCAAACAATAATATCAGGATGCACACCTTCCTGGCTAAGCATTTTTACACTGTGCTGGGTAGGTTTTGTTTTTAATTCTTTAGCTGCTTTTAAATAAGGTATTAATGTAAGATGCACTACTAAGGTATCTTCTTCCGGCAGTTCCCATTGCAATTGGCGAACTGCTTCTACAAATGGTAAACTCTCTATATCACCCACGGTTCCGCCAATTTCTGTAATTATAATATCATATTCTCCTCCCTGTCCCAACTGCAGCATTCTTCTTTTTATTTCATCGGTAATATGAGGAACTACCTGTACTGTTTTACCAAGATAAGCACCTTCCCTTTCTTTATTAATAACCGTTTGATAAATACGACCTGTAGTTACATTGTTGGCCTGCGAGGTAAAAATGTTGAGGAATCTTTCATAGTGACCAAGGTCAAGGTCAGTTTCAGCTCCGTCTTCTGTTACATAACATTCACCATGTTCATAAGGGTTCATGGTGCCGGGGTCAATGTTAATATATGGGTCAAGTTTCTGAATTGTTACTCTCAGCCCTCTAGCCTGCAATAACTTGGCGAGAGAGGCGGCAACAATTCCTTTGCCCAAAGAAGAAGTAACACCACCGGTAACAAAAACATATTTAGCCATTGTATGGTCAATTTATATTTTTAAAAGCTGGAGGGGATTAATAAAAAATTAAGTAATTCCGAACAATTAAAATCATTCAAAACCACTTGAAAAAAATAAAAGAAACTGAAAACCTATCCCTTTCCTATTGACCAGCGGAAGTCTGCACTGAGAAAATTTCCGTGAGGTCATGTAAAGGTATAAGAATTTTCCGGGGCATAGAAATCCATTAATAAGTTGTGGAAAAAAGCCAGTATTTTGGCCAGGAAATAATTAATCATGAAAAAGTCAACCATCCTTTTTGTTGCACTATTGTCTGCACTCAATCTTTTCTCTCAAAAAACCTATATCTGGTGCGGCACTTTGATTGACGGCATTTCCAATGAACCAAAAAAGAGCATGACGATAGTAGTGGAGAAAAATAAAATCACTGCCGTGCAGACTGGCTATTCATCACCCGGCCAAGGCGACAAGTCAATTGACCTGAAAACTAAAACTGTCACCCCCGGCTGGATTGATATGCATGTACATTTTGAAAGCGAAACAAAGAAAGGTGCAGTGGCCGATAAATTTATCGAAAACCCTGCCGATGTAGCTTTTCAATCAATAAAATATGCCACCATTACACTGATGGCTGGCTTTACCACCGTAAGAGACCTTGGAGGAAGCGGCGTAAATATTTCTTTGCGCAATGCCATTAATAAAGGAATGGTTGTTGGTCCCAGAATGTTTACTGCCGGAAAATCCATTGCCACCACCGGCGGCCATGCCGACCCAACCAATGGTTATAGAAAAGATTTAATGGGCGACCCCGGACCAAAAGAAGGTGTTATCAATGGGCCGGAAGATGCATATAAGGCCGTAAGACAACGTTACAAAGAAGGCTCTGACCTGATAAAAATTACCGCTACCGGTGGTGTGCTAAGCCAGGCCAAAGACGGAGCCAATCCACAGTTTACCGAAGAAGAAGTAAAAGCTATTGTGACTGCCGCCAAAGATTATGGCTATAAGGTAGCTGCCCATGCACATGGTGCCGAAGGAATAAAAAGGGCTATTCGTGGCGGTGTTAATTCTATCGAACATGGAACATTTATGGATGATGAAGGAATGGAACTCATGAAAAAATATGGCGCTTGGTTAGTACCTACTATTACTGCCGGAAAAGCAACGGCTGACAGTGCAAAAATTCCCGGTTATTATACAGACATCGTTACACCCAAAGCATTAGCCACCGGCCCGCAGGTACAAGCCACTTTTGCCAACGCATATAAAGCCGGTGTAAAGATTGCCTTTGGTACCGATGCTGGTGTTTTTCAACATGGAAAAAACTGGATGGAGTTTGGCTATATGATAGAAGCTGGTATGCCTGCGATGGAAGCTATTAAAGCAGCCACCATTAACGCTGCTGATTTACTCGGGCAAAAAGATAAACTCGGCAGCATAGAAGTTGGTAAAACAGCTGATGTAGTTGCTGTTGATGGTGACCCATTAACTGATTCAACCGTTTTTGGGAAAGTGGTGTTTGTGATGAAGGATGGGGTGGTGTATAAGCAGTGATAAGCCCTGAGTTTATCGAAGGGTTAAGCCGACTGCGTTACTACTATCATCGTCCTCCGGCTCGGCGAAACTTGCAGTTTCGCAGTTTTATTTTTTCGCCTCTGGCGATATGCCCAGTAGCGAACAGAACGATGAATGGTGCGACGCAACAGACGATGAGAGTAGTAATGCTGCTGGGCTAAGTAATATCAATCAATCCTTCGCAATCTTCTTATAACTCACCGTTATTCCCCGTATCAACGAAGAACTAAATCCCTGATGCTCCATTTCATTTAACCCCGCAATAGTACAGCCCTTTGGTGTTGTTACTTTGTCAATCTCTTGTTCGGGGTGAGTGTTCTTTTGCAATAATAATTCTGCTGCACCTTTTACAGTTTGCGCAGCAATTAAAGAAGCGGTTGTTGCATCAAAACCAATTTCAATACCGCCTTGTATATTGGCCCTTATATAACGCATGGCATAGGCAGTGCCGCAAGCACCTAATACCGTAGCTGCATCCATTAGCTTTTCATCAATCATGGTTGTTTTTCCCAACTGGTCAAACAACTGCTGTATATAATTAAGTTGGGCAGTGGTAGCCCCGGCATGTGCCAGGCAGGTCATGCTCTGTTGAATGGCAATGGCCGTATTGGGCATGGCCCTTATTACCGGCACCGGTTTGCCAATGGCTTTTTGCAATTGCTCTATCCACACACCGGTGATAACAGAAACCACCTGGTGCTTTTTAGGATTCAGCAAGGACTTTATTTCTTTAATAATGTCTTCATAATTGTACGGCTTTACTGCAAGGATGATGACTTCACTGTCACGAACAGCTTTTTTGTTATCGCTGTGTACCATACAACCTCTTTCGGCAAAGCGACTGAGAGTAGATAAGTTGCGCCGTGTAATGGTCAATTCCACCGGTCTGCTGAATTCACTCTGTATCAATCCGTCTGCAATAGACGCACCCAGGTTTCCTCCACCAATAATTGCTATTCTTTTTGCCATAGTGCTGATTTTGGTAAAGATAAAGAAGGTATGGAGAATCTATTTTGTTTAAGCATAAAAGTATTTTTTCAAAAAAAGATTAAACAACAGAAATAATTCTGTTTTTATTACCCAACCTTATGAACAATTTTCGACGACAGGCGTTGTAGCCTAAATAAACTTAAAAACATTATTATGCAAAAGAATTTATTGACGCTGCTTTCTGCAGTAGTATTAACATCAACCACATTTGTAGCCTGCAACAATGATGGTGAAAAGAAACCAGCAGCAGATACAACTGTTATTGTAAAAGAAGAAACACCAATGGAACCTAAGATGGATGCTGCAAAAGATGTTGTTGACATAGCTATTGGCTCTGCCGACCACACTACTTTAGTTGCAGCAGTACAAGCCGCTGGATTGGTAGAAACATTAAAAGGTGCTGGTCCGTTCACCATTTTTGCGCCAACTAATGCCGCATTCGAAGCATTACCTGCAGGTACTGTAGAAGGATTACTGAAGGCCGAAAAGAAGGCTGACCTTACTAATATCTTAACTTACCATGTAGTAGCAGGGAATGTAAAAGCGGCCGACCTGAAGGATGGCCAAAAAATTAAAACTTTACAAGGTGGCGAGCTTACTGTAGCTATAAAAGATGGTAAAGTAACAATTAATGGTGCTAATGTAACTGCAGCAGACCTTGCCGGAACTAACGGCGTAATTCATGTGATTGATGCTGTATTGATGCCGAAGAAATAATTGTCTTTTATTACAAGTTGGAATATTTCAGAAAGAGGATAGCAATTGCTATCCTCTTTCTTCTTTAATAGTATTCTTTCTTCAGCAGATAATTTTTTACATAATCCCTCACTCCTTCTTCTAATGATGAGAAAGATTCTTTATACCCGGCCTCCTGTAGTTTATTCATATCCGCTTCTGTGAAGTATTGATATTTGTCACGGATGTCTTCGGGCATATCAATGTATTCAATAACTGGTTCTTTACCCATGCCGGTAAATGTAGCCTTTACCAAATCCTCAAACGACCTGGCCTTACCGGTACCGAGATTATACAGTCCGGAAGCAATATGATTTTCCATTAACCAATAGCAAACAGCTGCCACATCTTTCACATAAATAAAATCACGGAGTTGCTGACCATTTTTAAAATCGGGTCGGTGCGATTTAAAAAGTTTTACTTTACCTGTCGACCGTATCTGGTTATAAGCATGAAAGATCATGCTTGCCATTCTCTCTTTATGATATTCATTTGGCCCGTACACATTGAAAAATTTTAATCCCGCCCAGAATGGAGGAGTTGACTCCTGACCTGCCTGTCCGGTAGGCAGGCTCCCGACCCGATAGCTATCGGGTCCCGACTCCCGACTTTTCTGAATCGCCCATTTATCAAATTCATTTTTAGAAATCCCGTAAGGGTTCAGCGGTTGCAGCTTGTCTACAATATCATGATTGTCTTTATAACCCAACTCTCCACTGCCATATGTTGCTGCTGATGAAGCATACACCAGTGGAATACTTTTTTGGGTACAGTAGTTCCAGACTTTTTTGGAGTATTCTACATTCAACCTTTCATGAACAGAGTAATCAAATTCTGTAGTATCTGTTCTGGCACCCAAATGAAAAACAAACCCGATATCTACCGGGTCAATTGATTTGTCATTGTTTTCCAGCCAATCAAATAATTCTTCTCTTTCAACTTTTGATACAAATTGTTTGGAATCGAAGTTGAGCCATTTATCTTCTTCACTAAAATCATCTGCAATGATGATATTGTAAAATCCTTTTTTATTAAAATACCCCAACAGGTAACTACCGATAAAGCCTGCAGCACCGGTAAGAAGTATTGTTTTATTTTTGCCCATAAATCAACGGAATAATTGCCAATGAAGCACAGCAACACAGAAAAATCATTTCTGTGTTGCTGTGGCAAATTTTATATAGAACTCAATGCCGAACCAGCTTCTTCTTTTGACAAATAATTTTCAATCGCAGTGTCATATTTTTCTTTCCATTCTTCAATTGCTCCCCATTCCATTCCATCTACATCAACAGAACCGGCTGTTACTATTCCCAATTCTTCAAACGGATGATTGCCCAACACTTTTTTTAATTCACCTATTTTCGCTGCCTTTACAGTCACCACTACCCTGCTTTGTTTTTCACCAAACCATTGTGCATCTTTCCTGATATTGTAATCTGCCGCCACCACATCAAAACCCAGGTTGCGGTGAAAGCCAGATTCCAATAGTGTAACAAACAAGCCCCCTTCACTTACATCATGTGCGGATTCAATATGATTGCTTTTAATTAACTCAGCTACTTTTTGTTGCAATGCAAACTCTTCTTCCAATTCAAAATGAGGAGCCGGAGAAAATTCAACTCCACAAACTTTATTGAGGTATTGAGAAGAATTAATATCATTATTTGATTTACCTATTAATACAATCACATCTCCTTCTTCTTTAAAATCCAATGTCATTTTATCGGCAATATCTTCCAGCAAACCAACCATACCGATTGTTGGTGTAGGATACACAGGTCCGCCTTCGGCGGATTGATTATAAAAACTAACATTACCACCAGTAACGGGAGTATCAAATTTGCGGCAAGCTTCTCCCATTCCTTTTATTGCCTGCACAAACTGGTAATATACTTCCGGATCGTAAGGATTACCAAAGTTCAGGCAGTTAGTAACACCTAATGGTAAACCACCACTGCAAACAATATTCCTTGCCGCTTCACTTACCGCAATCATTGTTCCTTTATATGGATCAGCAAAAACATAATGACTGTTGCAATCTGTGGTAACGGCTAATGCTTTCGTTGTTCCTTTTACAATTACTAAAGGTGCATCAGTTGGCGCATTGGTAGAAGCGTTATTAGTGCCTACCATGCTATCGTACTGATTATATATCCATCTCTTTGATGCAATGGAAGGAAGCTGAACTAATTGCTTTGCTATTGCTTTCAAATCTTCCGGCACTTCAACTGCATCCGGATTGAATTTTTTTATTTCAGCAAAATATTTCGGCTCAGTGTATTCTCTTTCATACTGTGGCGCACCTCCGCCCAATACTAATTCGTAGGCAGGTAACGAGGCTTCCAGTTCACCATTCATAAAGAAATTCAACAAACCATCATCCGTTACTTCACCAATTACTGAACAAGGCAAATCCCATTTCGTAAAAACTTTTATTACTTCATCTTCTCTTCCCTTTGTGGCAACCAGTAACATTCTTTCCTGGCTTTCACTCAGCAACAATTCCCATGCCTTCATATTGCTTTGGCGGGTTGGTACTTTATCGAGATCAATCCGCATACCTACTTCGCCTTTGGCACTCATTTCGGCAGTGGAACAAATAATTCCTGCTGCTCCCATGTCCTGCATTCCCACTACTGCACCGGTTTGTATTACTTCCAAACAAGCTTCTAATAATTTCTTTTCCTGGAATGGATCACCTACCTGCACGGCAGGTAGTTCCTGTGTACTCTCCGCAGTGATGTCGGCAGATGCAAATGATGCGCCGCCGATTCCATCTTTACCCGTTGCACTTCCTACAAACATCACAGGGTTTCCTTTTCCGAGTGCAGTTGCTGAAACTGTTTCGCCATTTTTTAGAATACCAACACTCATCGCATTTACCAATGGATTGGTATGGTAACATTTATCAAAATATATTTCACCCCCAACGGTAGGTACACCAAAACAATTGCCATAATGGCCAATACCATGCACCACACCTGATAGCAGATGCTGTGTTTTATCTTCTTCTAAATTGCCAAAGCGAAGTGAGTTGAGAGATGCAATCGGCCTTGCACCCATGGTAAAAATATCTCTGTGAATTCCACCCACTCCTGTTGCTGCTCCCTGGAAAGGTTCAATAGCAGATGGGTGATTATGTGACTCAATTTTAAAAACAACACCCAATCCATCACCAATATCCATCAACCCTGCATTTTCTTCGCCAGCTTTCACCAGCATTCTCCCACCTTCTCTTGGTAATGTCTTTAACCACTTAATGGAATTTTTGTAGCTGCAATGCTCACTCCACATGCCGGAGAAAGCACAGAGTTCATTAAAGTTGGGTGTACGTCCCAGTTTTTGTTTGATCAATTCAAATTCCTGTTCCGTTAATCGTAGCTGTTGTGCGGTTTTTACGTTTACTTCCATGGCTATATTATAATATAATTAAAGTATAAAATGATTGAGCTATGCCTTCGCATAAGCTTCGGCAAGCAAGTTGCAAATTTACAGGATGAAGCCTGGAGGCGGAGCATAACTTGTCAACTTTGTGCTGACAATCAGAGTAAGAATGGCTATTTTGCGGGATAAAATCTTGCTGTTTTGGAGTACCTTCTTTTTGTTGCTTATCTCGTATTGTTTGCATGGCTGGTCACCAAAGTAAAATTCTTTACCCGAACTGGCTTAAGCCAGTCACAGCTTATTATCATCCTTCTGCTGAAAGTAATGGCCGGTATTTTTTATGGCTGGATAGGTTTGTACTATGGCGGGCTGGCACAAATGCAGGATACCTGGGGCTTTCACACCAACAGTATACAGGAGTATCATTTGCTTTTTAATAACCCGCATGAATACTTCACCAACCTTTTCATGGACCCGTATGAAGGCGGTGTTTCTAAATTTTTTGAAAGCAATGATTCTTACTGGAATGACCTGAAAGGAAATGTATTTATAAAAATCCTTTCTGTTTTCAACATCCTTAGTATCGGGAATTATTATGTCAATGTAATTTTTTACTCCTTTATCACTTTGTTTGGCGCTATTTCTATTTTCCAGGTGATGACAGATGTTTTTCCCGGTAAAAAAACAGCCATATTGCTGGCCACTTTCCTGGTGCCTTCATTTATATACTGGACAAGCGGCATTCATAAAGAAGGATTAATTTTTACAGGTATCAGCCTTGTTATTTATGTTATCTATTTCAGCACAAAGGAAAAGAGGCTTGGTATTAAAAGGCTTTTGGGTCTTGTATTTGGTCTGTTATTAATTCTGGCACTTCGAAATTTTATTATCATTCTTATTTTGCCGGCGATTATGGCATGGCTTCTGGCTAATAGAAAGCCCAAATATGGGTTGGCGATTTTTTCTTCATTATATCTTTTGTTCGGCATTTTGTTTTTTACAGCCCGGTATATAAATCCCCGCCTTGATTTTCCGCAGGCAGTAGTAAACAAACAACAAGCCTTTAAAAACCTGGCGATAGGCGGCTCTACCATTCCAATGAAAGACCTGGAGCCAAATGCTGCCAGTTTTTTAAAAAATACACCCCAGGCAATTAACTTATCAACCATCCGCCCTTACCCAAGCGATGTACGGCACATCCTGTCCCTGGCAGCAGCTGTAGAAATTGATGTTCTCTTATTTCTGTTCATTCTGTTTCTGCTTTGGCGAACAAATGGCAATCGTAATACCTCTAAAAACTTTATGTACTTCTGTGTCTTCTTCTCAATGACATTGTTACTTGCTATCGGCTTCAGCGTAAATAACCTTGGTGCAATTGTGCGGTACAGAAGTGTAATAATGCCGCTACTTATTATCCCTATGGCTGCACAAATAAATTGGAAAAAATTAGGGGGATTTATCTTTAATAACATTAGTAATAAAAATAATGTAACTAATTCCGCTTAACATACGTTCATTATCAATTTTTTATTAATAAAAACAGTGTTTTTTCCACATTCCTCTATAATAACTACAAATTTTTACATAAAAAATTGGCATCCTTGTCGTAATGTGTTTGTTTTGCTGAAAATTATAACACATGTCACTTCGTTTTAATGCTATCAACAATCTTCTTACAAATCCAGATGTGCAGATGGAGGCTTCAGCCAAAATCACAGGCATCTTTGGAAGCAATGTTTTTACACTCAAAATTGCCCGTGAATTTTTAAGTGATGAAGCTTATAAAAGTCTTCAGGCATCTATAAAAGCCGGGCAGAAAATTGACAGGGCAGTAGCAAACCAAATAGCCAACGGCATCCGTGCCTGGGCTGAGGCAAAAGGCGTTACCCACTTTACACACTGGTTTCAGCCACTTACCGGAACTACAGCAGAAAAGCATGACTCTTTTTTCACTTTGAAAGGAGACGGTACAGCTATAGAGCAATTTGAGGGTGATGCGTTGGTGCAACAAGAACCTGACGCCTCTTCATTTCCAAGTGGTGGATTAAGGGCCACTTTTGAAGCAAGAGGTTATACTGCCTGGGATCCCTCCTCTCCTCCTTTCATTATGGAGATAGGGCAAGGCAAAACTTTGTGTATTCCTACCATATTTGTTTCTTATACCGGCGAATCATTAGATTATAAAGCCCCTTTGCTGAAAGCATTGGATGCCTTAAATAAAGCCGCTGTTGATGTTTGTAATTATTTCGATAAAAATGTAACAAGAGTAACTCCAACACTTGGTTGGGAACAGGAATATTTTGTTATAGATGAAGCCTTGTTCAATGCAAGGCCAGACCTGGTAATGACGGGAAGAACTGTATTCGGTCATTCATCAGCTAAAAACCAACAATTAGAAGATCATTATTTTGGTTCCATCCCGGAAAGAGTGTATGCCTACATGAGGGATTTTGAAACTGAATCATATAAACTCGGTATTCCTCTTCGTACAAGGCATAATGAAGTGGCGCCTGCACAGTTTGAGTGTGCCCCCATCTTTGAAGAAGTAAGTGTGGCTGTAGATCACAATTCGCTATTGATGGATGTGATGGAAAGAGTAGCCCGCCGTCATAACCTGAGAGTATTATTACATGAAAAACCATTTGCCGGCATCAACGGAAGTGGTAAGCACAACAACTGGAGTATGGCAACAGATACCGGGGTAAATCTTTTAGCTCCCGGTAAAACACCTAAGACCAACCTGATGTTCCTTACATTCTTTGTAAACATCATCAAAGCGGTGCATGACTATGCAGATGTACTAAGAGCATCCATTGCTTCTGCACCTAATGATCACCGCCTTGGAGCCAACGAAGCCCCTCCTGCTATCATTTCTGTTTTTATTGGACAATATCTTACTAAAGTATTGAACGATGTAAAAGAAAGAGTGTCTGATAAAATGGATGAGACCGATGAAAGTATGCTGAAGATTGACATCCATAAGAGCATTCCTGAATTGCTGATGGATAACACGGATCGTAACCGTACTTCACCTTTTGCCTTCACCGGAAATAAATTTGAATTCCGTGCAGTTGGTTCTACTGCCAACTGTGCCAACCCGATGACAGTACTCAACACTATCATGGCTGACACACTGAAACAATTTAAAAAAGAAGTGGACGAACTGATTGGCAAAGGTGAGAAAAAAGAAATTGCCATTATGCAAATCATCCGTCAATACATTGTAGCCAGCGAAAAAATATTGTTTGAAGGTGATGGATACAGTGCAGCCTGGGAGAAAGAAGCAGAGAAAAGAGGTTTGCCGAATGTAAAAACAACTCCACTTGCACTGGATGCAATGGTAACTGAAAAAGCTAAGAAGCTATTTGAAAGCAATCGTATTTACAGCCACAGCGAACTGGAAGCAAGGCATGAAATAGAATTAGAAAAGTATATTAAGAAAGTTCAAATCGAAAGCCGTATCATGGGTGAGCTGGCCACCAGCCATATTTTACCACCTGCTATCCGCTACCAGAATTTGCTGGCGAATAATATAAAAGGATTGAAAGATGCCGGATTAAAAGAAGAAACGTACAGCAATCAAAAACAGATACTGGAAAAAATATCTGAACACATCAATAAAACCAGCGACCTGGTAGAAAAGATGATTAACGCCAGAAAGGTTTGTAACAATATGGATGATACCCGATCAAAAGCTATCGCTTATCAAAGCCAGGTGAAGGATGCGTTCTTTGATGAAATCCGTTACAATGTTGACAAGCTTGAGTTATTAGTTGATGACAGAGAATGGTATTTGCCTAAATACAGGGAACTGCTTTTCCTGAGATAATGAACCCCCGAAAAAAACCATAATCGCCGCCTTGCATTACGCAGGGCGGTTTTGTATTTACGCCATCACCTTAATAATAAATGCAATAAGCCCTTTGCATTTATATAAAGACGGTAATTTGTTTTTTAGTCTGTAACCCATAATTAAAAAAGGTCCTGGGTTTAGCATTTTTCCAATCCTACATTTCTCAATTCTTTTAATCTGAACAATACTTCATCTAACCTGTTTATTGGCACTCCTGTTTCGAGCAGACAGAATAATTGCGTTTCCAGTTTCAGCACCACACAATCAAACTGCTTCACCAGTTTCATCACATCATTCATTTGTGTGTAATCAAACTGCAGCCGGTAATAAACTACAACAGGTTTTTGTATAATAGAAGTAGCTTCCAAAGCCAGTGCAGCAGCCGTTTTATACGCATTGATAAGTCCTGGTACGCCAAGCAGTGTGCCGCCAAAATAGCGGACAACAATAATCAGCATATTGGTTAGTTGCTTGCTGTCTATTTGCCCAAGTATCGGCCTGCCAGCTGTACCAGAAGGTTCGCCATCATCACTTACCCGATAGGTGGTTCCATCCAAACCAAGGCGGTAAGCAAAGCAGTGATGCACTGCTTTGGGATGTTCTTTTTTTAATGCCGCAAGTTTTTCTTTAAATTCAATTAGATCAGCAATGGGATAGACATAAGCAATGAACTTGCTTCCCCGGTCTTTAAATTCGGCAATGGAAGGTTTTTCAATCGTACTGTAGTGTAAGTCGGGAGCCATTAGTTCGGTAGTCAGGAGTGTTTCAATTTATATATTGCTACTTTGTCTGAAAGCAGTTTCTGCCCGGAAATTTTTTCAGCATTTTTAAGAATCGGAGCATCAAGACCATTATTAATTATTAATTGTTCATTATTAATTATCCTCGCTTCATCCCACAAGCCATCATCAATAAATGATTGCAACAATTTTGCCCCACCTTCCACCAGTACACTTTGGATTTTCAATTTATAAAGGGCATTCAATACCTGGTGAATAAGACTTGACCCTTTTGGTATCCGGTAATACAGGATGTTTTCCTCCTCTTCCTGTTTCACTGAATTAAAAATGACAGTCGGGGCTTCCTTATTGAATATTTTCGCAGAAGAAGGTAATTTCAAATCCATATCCACTACCAGCCGCACCGGTGATTTTCCCGGCCATAGTCTTGTTGTCAATTCCGGGTCATCCAGCAATGCCGTGTTTGTTCCAACTAATATTGCTGCTTCTTCACTTCTCCATCGATGAACCAACCTGTTTGTATATTCATTACTGATAAGTAATCTTTCGCCATTCCCGGATGATATTTTCTCATCAGCCGTTTGTACCCATTTTAAAATAATATAAGGTCTTTGTGCTGTATGAAAAGTGAAGAACCGCTTATTGATTTGCTGGCATTCGTATGACAGCAACCTGTCTGCCAGTTCCACCTTCACACCAGCTACATTTAATTTTTCAATACCTTTTCCATCCACTTCTTTAAAGGGGTCACGGCAGCCAATAAAGACATATGGGATTTTATACTTGATAATTAAATCCACACAGGGAGGTGTTTTTCCATAATGAGCACATGGCTCTAAAGAAACATACAGGGTGGATTGAGAAATGAATTGCTTATCATCTTCCCTTACTGAATTAATACAATTTACCTCGGCATGTGCTTCTCCGTATTGTTTATGCCAGCCTTCGCCAATAACTCTGTTATTATACACCAACACTGCACCCACCATCGGATTGGGGGCAACAGAACCGGCTCCCAGTTTTGCCAGTTCAAGGCAACGCTGCATATAATGACTGGCTGACATATTGCCGCAAAAGTAAATGAATTAAGTTTGCTGTTATGACAATGCAGGAAGCAACTTACTCGATGCTGAACCAGCTCCGCAGCATTTATACTGAAGGAGAAGCCAGCCAAATAACGGACTGGGCAATCGAAAAACTGACAGGGTCAAAAAAAGCAGAACGGATGCTATATAAAAATGCTGCAATTACCAATGAGGAAGAAATATTGTTACAGCAATATATTGAAAGGTTGATGCAGCATGAACCTGTGCAGTATGTACTGAACGAATCATGGTTTTGCGGGTTTAAATTTTACGTGGACAAGAATGTACTGATACCAAGGCCAGAAACTGAAGAACTGGTAGAGTGGGTTATTACTAATTGCAGGTTCCCGGTTGATCAATTAAAAATTCTTGACATTGGCAGCGGCAGTGGTTGTATACCCATTTCATTGAAAAGAAGAATCCGCAGAGCCGAAGTATGGGGTTGCGATATAAGTTTACCTGCCCTTGAAGTGGCAAAAAGAAATGCAGCGTCGCTTGGTACAGAAATAAATTTTATACAATTAGATTTTTTGGACAGGCAACAATGGGAGCAGCTTCCTTCTTTTGATATTATCGTTAGCAATCCACCGTACGTCCCGGAAAAAGATAAAGCAACGATGCAGCCGAATGTGCTGCACTACGAACCATCTACCGCTTTATTTGTTCCCGACAATGACCCGTTGTTATTTTACAAAGCTATTGCTGAATTTGGTAAAACACATTTGAACAAATCAGGCAGCATTTATACTGAAATACATGAAGACCTCGGCGAAGCAATATTGAATACTTTTCAATCAACAGGCTATATAGCAGAGATAAAAAAGGATATGCAACAAAAAGAACGGATGGTAAAGGCAGTTTATAGTTTATGATTTATTGTTAAGAGAGTCATTAAATTAAAAATTTTACTGCTGTTGTTGGTTCTTAAAATAAAAATACAACTACATAAAATAATGAGTTGCATTTAAAATACGTATAAATATTGTTTGAATCCTTCAAACATCGGAAACCCAACTATAAACCTGCCTACCGGCAGGCAGGCCACAAACAAAAAACAATAAACTCATCAATCTATCCTCGCCACCACTTTCGCTGTATCTTTTTTGGCTACCCGCATGATGCGGAATACTTCGCCATAGAAAGCAGCCGTATCAGCATTTATAACAACAGTCGGTGTGTCAACAAAGGCTTTGTATTTCCTGATTTCTTTTCTCAGCATTGAATCAAATATGGATGATTCTATTTTGGTAGTGCCGATAAAATATTGCTGGTCTTTATCAATTGATACCATTATATTTTGCTTGGCCTTCGTATCCTTTGAGCCTCTTGGCAAACCAACCTTTATCACATTGGGGTTAGCCAGTGTAGCTACGATAAGGAAGAACATCAGCAGAATGAACAGGATATCATTCAGTGAGTCTGTGAAAACCTCACCGGATTCTCCTTTATGTTTTTTTCTGAATTTCATTGATAGGTGGGTTTAACGGGTTGGTTCTTGCAAAATATCCAGGAAGTCAGAAGAAGCCGCTTCCATTTTATTGGAAGTTTTATCAATCTGGGTGTTCAGGTAGCTGTAAGCCAGGTATGCACCCAAGCCAATTACAAGACCGGTGATGGAAGTAATGAGTTTGGTATAAATACCGCCAGCAATAGTGCCTACCTCAAATTCATTCGTTGAAGTAATTGTTGAGAACAGCTGCATAAGCCCAACCAGTGTACCCACAAACCCAAAGATGGGTGCTGCTTTCGAAACAACTGAAAGCACTCCGAGATTTTTTTCTAATTTATACATTTCGAGCTGGCCTACATTATCCATACTTTTTTCAATACCATCAAGCGGTTTGCCAATACGCTGAATACCTTTATCAATAATCCGGGCTACCGGTGTATTATTATTCTTCGCAAAATTTCTTGCTGCTGTTATATTACCACTTACAATATTATCCCGGATAATATTCATAAAATTATCGTCAATCTTTGCTGCATTGCGGATAGCAATGGTACGTTCTGCAAAAACATACACCGCCAGTAATAACATAATGGCGAGGGGAATCATGATCCATCCTCCCATTTTCAATAATTCAAAAAAGCTTAACGTGCCGTCGTGGTTGCTGTCGCCTGCAGCGAACTTTGTTGTTTGTGCCAGGGAGTCAGCAATCTGTAGAAAGTCAATCATAATGATGGTTCATTTAGGTTCGTAAAAATAGTGGTTAGCTGTTAATTTGTTTTTGGCTGTTATTAACAAGCCTGAATAACGACCTCACCCCTGCCCTCTCCCTTAAAGGAGAGGGAGTTGAGACCCCGATAATTTATAAAAACAGTTCTTTCATTAATTTCATTTTATTCTGCATTGAACGAGAAAAATAATGCCACGTTGTCCATCGCCTTACGTTTTTAGACTAATTTAACAGGTTGACAAAAGAAAAAAGTTCAGTCAGTATCGGCTGTTTTTCTATCAGCAAATAAAGATTGAACTTCTGAATCTATTTACCAGTAAGGGTTCTATTATCCTTTTGTGCCTGCTTGTTTTACCATTAAGGCCTGAATCTGTCGCATTGTACCTTCCATACCATCGGGACTGCCATCCAGAAAGATTACATTACCATTTCCATATTCCGCAAAATTCTTGATTGCCTCCGTCCACATGCTGAATAATATCACATTCGTATCAAGATTGGCTTGTTTCATTTGTTCTGCTGCTTCAGACATACCAGCTGCTACTTCCTTCCGGAAAAGAGCTACACCCTGTCCACGGAGGCGGGCTGCTTCCTTTTCAGCTTCGGCGGCAATCTTTGTAGCATTACCATCGGCTTCTGCTGATTTTGTTTTTGTAATTAATAAAGCCTGACCTTCATTCTCAGCTGCTGCTTTCAGATTGTTTGATGCTACTACTTTGCTCATTGAATCAAGAATCACTTTGTCAAACGTAATATCATTAATTTGTAAATCCTGCAAGTGATAACCCCATTCTTCTAATGAAAGATCAACTTCTACTTTTACATATTGAACTATTTCCCGTCGCAGACCCAATACTTCGGCCTGTTTCTTAGTAGCTACAAAAGACCTGATATTCCCTTCAATAGTTTTTATAAGGGCCTGCATCAGATCTCTGTCTGCAATAAATTTAAATGCCACTTTTTTTATAGTTTCCTCATCGGCATTCTGAACTGAGTAAAGCAACATACTTTTAAAATACACATTAGCCTGATCTAATGTAACCGCCTGAAATTCCAATTCTACAGAACGATTCTGGATGGAAACTTTTTTAGATACTGTTTCCAGTATTGGTATTTTGATATTCAAGCCCGGTCGGACAATCCGTCGGTATTTGCCGAACATAGTGATAACACCGATATATCCCTGGTTGATGGTGAAGAGTGAGCCAAAAAAAATAATTACCAGCACCAATACCCACCAGTAGTCTGTCAACAATTTTGCGTAGTCCATAATTTTTTAAATTTATACTGTAATGTACGATTAACTTTTCTCTTCGCAGATTTGCACAAGGTGTACCATTGTTTCCACGGCTTTATTCATGTCCTGTACACTGATAAACTCCAGTTTGGAGTGGATGGCCTGTTCGCCTGCAAATAAATTGGGACAGGGCAAACCCATGAAGGACAGGCGGCTGCCATCGGTGCCACCACGGATGCTTTCCATTTTCAATTCCAGTCCTGCCCTGGCAATGGCTTCCCTGGCATAATCCACCACCTGCGGGTTTACGTCTAATATTTCCTTCATGTTCCGATATTGCTCCGTCACCTGAAATTCAAAAGTGGCTTTGGGATAAGTCCGCATTCTCTCCTCTATCTGGGTTCTTAAATAGTCTTCTTTTTTTACTAATCCTTCCGTGTCAAAATCACGGATGATAAAATCCATTGTACATTTTTCAGCAATACCTTCTACTCTTACCGGATGTATAAATCCCCGCTTGCCTTCCGTTGATTCCGGAGATAACCTGTCTTTTGGTAAAGCTGCCAGAATTTCTCCGGCAATCTTCATCGCATTAATCATTTTATCTTTTGCATAACCCGGATGAGCAATCACTCCATGAATAACAACCTGCACACCATCAGCACTGAATGTTTCATCTTCTAATGAACCTGCTTCGCCACCATCTAATGTGTAACCAAAATCAGCTCCCAATTTTTTCAAATCAACCTTAGCGGTTCCTTTTCCCACTTCTTCATCCGTAGTAAATAGGATTTTAATTTCTCCGTGCTTTACATTTTTATTGGCCATTAAGAAATTGGCGAGGTCCATTATTTCTGCCACACCGGCTTTATCATCTGAGCCAAGTAATGTATTTCCTGATGCTGTTATAATATCGTTTCCCAGTTGCGTTTTCAAATATGGATATTCACTCAATCGCAGTACCTGTGTTTTATCATCCGGCAACACAATATCCTTGCCCTGGTAATTTTTATGCACCAACGGCTTCACATTGGTACCGCTGCAATCTGGTGCCGTATCCACATGGGCGCAAAAGCAAATAACAGGTACTTTCTTATCTGTAGTAGAAGGAATTGTTCCATATACATAGCCCCATTCATCCATGTGTGCATCAGCAATACCCATTTGTTTTAATTCTTCTGCTACTATCCTGCTGAGGTCTTTTTGTTTCTCCGTAGTTGGATGTGTAATTGACTGCGGGTCACTTTGTGTATCTATCTGCACATATCGTATAAATCTTTCTGCTGCGGTGAATTGGTAGTTTTCAAACATATTTTTCCTTTTGGGGTATGTAATATACAGTAAAACCAACAATAGCCAATTATCAACAGGCAATAAACAAAAAGTTCAGCGCAACTTTAAATGTTAAAGCTCTGAACTTCTTTTAAATAGTTGAAATAGTGTGCCGCCAATTGCAGATTGTCTATTGCCAATTAAATTACGGCATTATTATCAACGGAGTTCCACCAACAATTTCTACCAGCTCCAAATCAAAAATCAAATCTTGTCCTGCCAACGGATGGTTTGCATCCAGCATCACCACCTCTTCTTTTATTTCAACGATTGTTACCTGGAACTGTTGGCCTTGCGGGTCACTCATGCCCAACGGCATACCTACTTCAATGTCCAAATCCTTTGGAAAACGGTCTTTCGGCATTTCAATCACCATCTCCGGGTTTCTGGGGCCGTATGCTTCATCAAAAGGAATACTGACTGTCTTTTTTTCACCCACTGTCATACCTGTTACACCATTATCAAATCCCGGAATCACCATACCGCTGCCCACTTCAAATTCCAGGGGCTCCCGGCCTGCTGAGGAATCAAACGTTTCCCCGGAAGTTAATTTACCATGATAATGTACTTTTATTTTATCACCCATTTTTACCTGTGCCATTGTATTGTTTTTTAATGTTAAAATGTAAAAACCGGCTTGCAAGGTAGGGAAATCAGTAATGCAACCATTCAAATAATTAGCCTGATCTTAATTAATATTTTCGGTATTTTACAATATTGATTTAAATAAATGATTGCCATGAAATTAATTAAAATATTACTCCCTGCCTTATTGATGGTGGCTGTTTGTTCGGCACAAGAATCACCCAAAGTATTAGCCGGAGCCGACAGAATCAATGTTTATATGCCACTCATTAAAGGAAGAACCGTAGGCATTTTTGCCAACCAGACTTCAATGGTGGGGAATACACACCTTGTTGATACATTACGAAGTCTGGGAGTTGATATTAAAGTAATCTTTGGCCCCGAGCATGGATTCAGAGGCACTGCCGATGCCGGAGAAAAAGTAGGCAACTATACCGATGAGAAAACAGGCATCCCTGTTGTGTCGTTATATGGCAGTAAAAGAAGACCCTCCGCTGAAGATGTAAAAAATGTTGACCTGCTGATTTTTGATATACAGGATGTGGGTGTCCGTTTCTATACATTCATTTCTTCCATGCAGGAGTTCTTAGAAACTGCATTGGAAAACCATAAACCATTACTTCTTTTAGACAGGCCAAACCCAAACGGTTTTTATGTTGACGGTCCTGTGCTGGACATGAAGTTCAAAAGTTTTGTGGGCATGCAACCTATCCCAATCAATTATGGGATGACAATTGGTGAATATGCCATGATGCTACTTGGCGAAAAATGGTTATCAGAAAAAGCTAATGAAATCAATGCTTATAACATTACCACAAAACCAACGGCTGACACAGCTTTTCATTTCCTCGTTATCAAATGCCAGAGCTATACTCATAAAAATAAATATGTGCTGCCGGTAAGACCCTCTCCTAATCTTCCTAATATTCAATCTATTTATCTCTATCCTTCCACCTGTCTTTTTGAAGGAACCGTTTTAAGTGAAGGAAGAGGCACCAATAAACAATTCCAGGTGTTTGGGCATCCGTTGCTTCCAAAAAGTCTGTATTCATTTACACCTAACCCCAATGAAGGAGCCAAAAATTCTAAACTCTACGGTCAGGTTTGTTACGGCTGGGATTTATCCGGAACACCGAAAGAAGTGCTGGTTAAAGTGGATAATAAAGTGCAGCTAAAATGGCTGATGGAGGCTTATAAATTATTTCCTGAAAAAGAAAAATTCTTTCTGCTGCCCAAGTCTGGTAAAATGGAAGAATCGTTTTTTAATAAACTAGCCGGCAATAATGATTTATGGCAACAAATAAAAGATGGCAAAAGTGAAAAAGAAATCCGGGAAAGCTGGGAACCTAAACTGAGTGAATTTAAAAAAATCAGGAAAAAGTATTTACTATATGAAGATTTTGAATAATCAGTCCTTAGTTTGGACTGTGAAAACACAAAAGAAGGATTAGATTAAAATTAGAAAAGCAAAAGTTGTTCTGGTTTTAAATTTTCTTCCTTTGATTCAATGTCTGGTTCTAGCAAGTTTATCTCCACGGAGAGTTCTTCTTGTTGATCTATTTTTTTATTTTTCTTTTTTTTGGTTGGCTTATCAATTTCTAATTTGGGTTCTTCCTCATCTTCGAGACCCATTTCCTGCCTTTTTATTCTTGCTTGTATTATCATATCCCGAAAAAGACATAACACATCTACTTCTACAAATTTTTCTTGCTCTAATGCCATCTGGCTCTGCATAATTGCAAGACGCACCTTTCTCTCTAATACTTTATCGGGCATAGCAATGAGCTGCTCCATATAATTATCATAGTTATCCAGCAGGTCTCTTACTTTGGGATGGTTTTCGTTTGTCATTCGAGGGTTTTTTCAATTATATTAATCTCTTTCTTGCTCAGGCCGTAAAGTTCGTAAACTTTTTTGTTAATCTCTTCTTTTAAATAATCAATTCGGTGTTGAGTTCTATTGTCTGCGCCTTTACTTGTTATATGAGAATCTTTATAAAGCTGGATGAGAGTATTTGCCTGTTTAATAATCCCGGAGCGGATTGCCTTTTGGTTTTGTATTTTAAGTTGAACTAGTGGAATTGATAAAATTGCCTCTTTCTTAATTTTTGGATAAGTATCTTTTTCATCAAAATGATTCTTCACCCAAAAATATTTAATAACATTAGAATCAATAATTGCAAGAATGTAAACTAAACTCTCGCTATTCTTGTCTTTGAGATATACATTATAGATTGTATTTAAAGTATAAATCTTCGCCGGAACAATTGCAGCAATCGGAGTCTTGCCAATTTGACGTATACATATTCTATCTTTTAAATATACCTGCTTGTCACCTCCACTTTTAATTGCAGAAGGAATAAAATTTACATACTCAGAGGGTTTATTAAGATAGAATCTTTCAATATTTCCGCCGTCAATCACAGGAACATAGTCCTTATTTTTTTTATTTAAAGTAACATATGTGTCTCTATCATATGTTTGAATGCCAAAATATGCTTCGCACAATTTTTTTAAAGGCGTAGTCTGCGAACTTTCTATTTTTTGCAAAATTTTCCTATCTGATTCTGTTATGCTAAGATTAAAATTGAGGTTTGAATTTTGCTTGAGCGATGACTGAAACAAGGAATTAACTTCCGTGACTTCAAACTCGGTTTCTGCTTTTTTTACCGAAAGCTTGGCTTTGGGGCTTGGTTTACCTTTTCTTAAAATAAAAATCGAGGTATCAACACTTGCTGATTTAAAAACAAAATAATTAAATAATAAAATTTCTTGTATTGTAGTGTTCTCAATAAGAATTTTTCGAATAGGCTCTGAATGAATATTTTTCAAAAATGAATTTGGTGTAATAAAAGCACTTTCTCCTTTCGGTTTTGATAATTGAATTGCTCTTTCTGTAAACAATTGATAAGTGTCAATTTTATACTTGGCACTTTTATATTTTTCCAAAGCATAGTCAAAGACTTCACGATTCTCCATAGTTTGAAGCATTATATAAGGCGGATTCCCAATTACCACATCAAACCCATCATCCTTAAACACTTTTGGGAATGCAGTTTTCCAGTTAAATGCTTTTATTTTATCAGTTTCTTTATCATATACAATTTTGCCATCATAAAAGTCGGGCTCTATTAATGAGTTTCCGCTTTGAATATTCTGGTCAAGGTCAGGCAGTATGCCTTTTTTGAAAAGTTGCAACTGATGGGCCACTGAAGCTTCTGTTTCCCCTTCCATTGCTTTCAGCAAAAGACTGAGCTTGGTAACTTCTACGGCATTAGCATCTATATCCACTCCATAGATATTGTTAGTAAGAATTTTCTTTTTTTCTGTTACTGACAGATGCCCATTAGGTGTAAGAGGATTATTCTTAATCTTCCTTTTATGGTAATCCTGTTTCCAGTAGTAATCTGTGTGATAACGCAGCAGGTATACATAAGCACCCAGCAGAAAAGAGCCGCTGCCGCAGGCCGGGTCAAGCACTCTTATTTTGCTAATCTGTTCAGGTGTTTTTCCTTTTATCAGTTTACCCAATGTGTTCTCTACAATATAGTTTACAATATACTGCGGGGTATAAAAAACACCGCCGGCTTTCTGTACTTCGGGCTTTTTATCAATATTAATTCTTGCTTTGTGGCCGGGAGTTATATGAATAATTTTTCCCAGGAACTCTTCATAAGCATTTCCCAGTACCTCCACCGGCATCACACCAAATTCATAATCATTATTAGGGCGATAAAGGGCACTGATAATTTTTTTTACAACCTTGTTATCAATCCTTAGTTTATGTGATACTTTATCTTTATCAAAATCAAAAAGCCCGGAGTTATATTTTTCATCGGCCTGTTTAAAGTGTACAAATAGGTTTTTATAATAGTCTCCTTTGCCGGTAGTTTGCTGAAGTGTTCCAAATTTTTCGGTAGCCCTGTCTTCGCAAAAACGTAAAAAGATAATCCGGTCTATTGTCTGCTGAACAGCCGAGTTTATTTCTTCGTCATCCAGTTTCAGATTATTGCCAGCTATATCATCAGCCAGGAGTTTTCTCCAATTGTCTAATGTTTCTACAAATTCTTTATCCAGCGGTGAACTTCCTTTCTTCTTTGTATCCGTCTGAACATATTTATCAAAGAAGCCTGTTTTAATACCTTCGGTTGAAAAGGTATCCCACAGAAAATCAAACCGGTTTAAATACTCTTTATAAGTGAAATACTCAATCCTTGCAAAAGCGGCTGCCTCAGTACCTTTTGGTTTTACTGAGCAATCATATACTGCGAACTCTTCAAAATTGGTAAGAACAGATATTGCTAAAGTGCCGCTATTCCCATAACGTCTGGTTTGGTGAGCAGCATCTTTATCCTGTTTGACAATCGTAGATGGTGTTTTTGCTTCTACAAAAAATTTAGGATTTGTTTTTGCAGGAAAACCAAAAGCATAATCCGGAAAGGTTGTACTGCTCTTGCCTTTTAAACGATATTGCAGTATAATTTCACAATAGTATTCAGAATGGTTGGCGATATTTTCTACATCCCACCCAAGTAACTTGAAAAACCTGTTTAATACCTGTGTGCAAAACTGATGCTCATCATAATTTTTCTGAGCATATTGCTCTCTGTGTATTTCATAATCACTTATGAGTTTTGTTAGCTCTTTTTTGGCGGCTTCTTTTTTCATTCGGCAACAAATTACCGAAAAAAGAGCAACATAATGTTTCGACAACCCTTCGACCAGCTCCCCGCAATAAGCGGGACAGGCAGAGTTCCTTCCCAAATGAGTGTCAGATGGCCTTGTGCAAGGATTTGCGGCACCCTATAGCTATCGGGTCGGCATAAAACAAAGACTAAACCAATCACGGCTCCTTTCAAATAACGTTTATTTACCTTCGCACCCATGAAAGACTTTCAATCGCTGCGAATTGTTTTTATGGGTACACCGGAATTTGCTGTTGCCTCATTAGATGCACTGGTAAAAGCAGGTTGCAATATTGTTGGTCTCATCACCGCACCAGATAAAGCAGCAGGAAGAGGAATGCAATTGCAACAAAGTGCCATAAAGAAATATGCAGTGGAACACAACTTGAAAGTTTTACAGCCAGAGAAATTAAAGAACCCGGAATTTTTGGCCGAATTGAAATCACTGAACGCCGACCTCCAAATCGTAGTGGCTTTCCGTATGTTACCAGAAGCAGTTTGGAATATGCCACCAATGGGTACTATTAATCTTCACGGCAGTTTGCTGCCACAATACAGAGGTGCCGCACCAATCAACTGGGCAGTAATAAACGGAGAGAAAGAAACCGGTGTTACTACTTTCAAACTCAAACATGAAATAGATACAGGGGATATTTTATTACAGGAAAGTTTTCCTATTGGTGAAAACGATACTGCCGGGGAAGTGCATGATACAATGAAAGAGATCGGAGCCAATCTGTTGGTGAAAACAGTAAAAGGTCTGGCTGATGGGAGTTTGAAAGAGACTCCGCAAGCACAGGAGTCAGACGGAGACCGTCAGACACCGCTCAAACATGCTTCAAAGATACACACCGACACCTGCCGGATTAACTGGAGCCTGCCGGTAGAAAATGTTTACAATCATGTTCGTGGATTAAGCCCCTATCCTGCTGCTTTCTTTTCGATGAATGAAAAAATGATGAAAGTGTATAAAGCAAAAAAGGAAATCGCTGTCCCCGCACATACTGAAGGCGAGTACGAAACGGATGAAAAAACATTTTTAAAGTTTGCCTGCACCAATGGCTACCTGCATTTATTGGAAGTACAAATGGAAGGGAAGAAAAAAATGAAGATCGAAGAGTTTCTTCGTGGTTTCAGAAATACCGGCAATAAATAATCAGCATTAATAATTCACCGTCACGATAAATTTATCCTGCTCAGTAATATTGAGAGTTGTAGCTGCAGCGTTACTGATACGGATACTTAATCCTTCATTTTGACGGATGCCACTCATTTCTCCAAGCACTTTTGCATACACTGCTTTGTTATTAGTAGGATTAATCACTTTTACAATAGTTCCGGCTGGTACTTTATCAATCAGCAGGTAATACTTACTGTCCTTCCAACCGCTGGCGGTTTTAAAAATGCCTGAAGCTACTGTTTCATTTTTTGAAGCCGGGTTTGTTCTGCTCTGCTGCTCAAAATGATTTTTAAAATATCCTTGCTCAGTAATCACCACCTTCTCTTCTATTTTTTCCTCAATTAGTTTCACTACCGGCTTCTCTTCCGCTTTCTGTTCAATAGGTTTTACTTCTTCTTTTACAACCGGCTTCTCCTCTGCTTTTACAACTGGTTTCTCCTCTACTTTAGCAACAGGTTCTTCTTGTTTTGGTTTGTTGTTAATTGTAACGGAAGCCATTTCTTTGCTTTGCAGAAAACCAATGATCAGTTTAGTACCCGGTATTACTTCGGTAACCGAAATATCATTCCACATCCTTATATTTTCCACCGAAACATTTTTGACCTTGCTGCTTATCGTCTCCAGCGTTGGGCTTTGAATAGCGGTATAATAAACCGGTGTACCGGTATTTCCCTGCTGAGTAAAATTTGTATCGGTAAGGGGAATATTAATTTTCTGATCTATCAAAAGACCTTTATTCAAATCCAGCTTATTAAACACAGCGAGGTATTTTGCACTAACATTATACAAACGGCCTACTGCAAAAAAACTTTCTCCACGGGCTACTTTATGTTCCAGGTATAATCCTTTGTCGCCGGTTTTAACTATCAGGTCTGCTTTCTGTGCAGAAAGAGATTGAACACAAAACACCAACAATAAATATGAAAAGGAAAACTTGCTCATACAACCGGATTTGATTACAAAGATGTGGATTTTTTGCTTTTTCCCGCCGTTTAAATATCTTTTAATATCCTCAATTCCCGGGGATAATAATTATTGATACGGTTCGGCAAAGCATTTATCCAGCCCAGTGGATGCTGCTGGTAAGTAATTAGTTGCCAGCCTTTATTTTTTACTTCAATTTTCAGGTCTTTTCGTTGCAGGTATTGAATAGACTGGTCATAATTCAACTCTGTTTGATGAATTGTATCAATCACCAAATTACTCATTGCCAGGGCATGATCAGGTACTAATTTATCCCGCATCAGCTCTCCACTTAATGTGCCGGAGTATATGACCCGAAGTTGCTCCAGCAAAAAACTAAAATCCTTTACCTGCTGTTCGGGCCAGGCATAAACGGTATTTATATGTTTAATAAAATGCAGGTTATCTTTCTTCATCCATCGTTCTACCATCTTCATTTCTTTATTCGTTAAAGGCTGTGGTTTCTTTTTGTACCTGAATGAACCTTCTTCTTCGCCATCTTTCTTTTTAAAACAGGCTAAGAAAAAGCCTTCGCCTTTCACTTTATCCGGCCAAAAGCGGTAGCCGCCTGCTGACTCAACTATTCCCCAACTTTTATCAATAGACAATGGACAATGGTCAATAGACAAGTTTTCAATGAGCCATTGAATAATCTCTTCGTCTTCTTCATTCGAATATGAACAAGTAGAGTAGATAAGAATTCCATTTTCTTTTAAAGCAGGCCAAACGTCTGACAATATCCGTTGCTGCCGCTGTGTGCATAGCTGCACATTGTTTTCGCTCCATTCATTAATAGCTTCCGGGTCACGGCGAAAAAGACCGCTGCCGCTACAGGGTGCATCCACTACTATTACATCAAAATAGTTTTCCAGTTTTGAAAAGTCCTTCGGATCATTATTAGTGACCATTACATTTTCACATCCCCATTTGATGATATTATCTTTTAACACATTGGCCCTTGACCGAATCACTTCATTGCTGACCAGCAAACTATCTTTTGAAATGAGTGATTGAATATGTGTTGATTTGCCTCCCGGTGCTGCACATAAATCAAGCACCTTAATTGATTTTGTCAAATCAACAGTTTGCTTTAATGCCTGTTCCAAAAACATACTGCTTGCTTCCTGCACATAATAGGTACCGGCATGAAAGAGTGGATCGAAGGTGAAGGAAGGACGGGAGTTTAGGTAATAACCAACATCTGTCCAGGGGATTTTTGAATTAGGAAGATTGATTGGGGATTGTTTGGCAGGGTTAATTCTTATTGAAGTTATTTGTTCGCCGGAGGAATGTATAGCCTCAAAAGTTTCTTTGTCAAAACCTTTTGCATCAGTAAGTGATTTAAGTAATAATGATGGTAGTTGCACCGGGCAAAACTACAAACCACAGAGTATAAACTAACCTGTTGGGAGAGTTAATTAAATTAAAGATGTATTTAAGTCCGCCAATGGCGGACGAAATGTCAAAAGCATGTAATAAAAAATCATTGAATTGAGCTCCATCGGAGCGACAGGTGGAATATATCGCTCCGATGGAGCTCTGGTAGTTGCCTTGAACGCATATTTTCTTCTAATATTTCGCCCCTCCGGGGCTATATAAGTAACTCCTCTAAAGGGTTATATACTACAAATTTTTAATTTCTCCTATCAAATCCTGCAGCACCTTCTTTGCATCGCCAAACAACATCGACGTTTTCTTCTGAAAGAATAAATCATTTTCAATACCGGCATACCCCGGTTTCATACTTCTTTTATTTACAATCACATTCTTCGCCAGTTCGACATCTAATATTGGCATTCCGTAAATAGGAGAAGATGGGTCTGTCTTGGCAGCAGGGTTCACCACATCATTGGCGCCCAGTATCAGCACCACATCAGTAGATGGAAACTCTTCGTTTGCCTGCTCCATTTCTAATAGCTTCTCATAAGATACATCAGCTTCGGCCAGTAATACATTCATGTGGCCGGGCATACGACCCGCAACGGGGTGAATAGCATATTTTACTATAACCCCTTTGCTTTCTAATAATTTTTCCAGATCATGACAGGCATGTTGTGCCTGTGCCACTGCCAATCCATAACCCGGAACGATAAATACTTTATTCGCATAGCTCATCACCACGGCTGTATCACTAAGAGAAATTTCTTTGTAACTGCCTTGTGCTTTTGCATCACCGGCAGCCGCTTTACTTCCACCACCAAAAGAACCAATCAATACGTTGGTTAATGAACGGTTCATAGCTTTGCACATCAGCATCGTTAATAAGGTACCTGCTGCACCTACCAGGATACCTCCGGTAAGCATTACTTTATTATCATATAAAAAACCGCCACAAGCCGCCGCTACACCGGTAAAAGAATTAAGTAAAGAAATTACAACCGGCATATCGGCACCACCGATCGGGAAAACAAAAAATACACCATACAATAAGGAGAGAACAAAAATGGCATAGAAAATAATTATTGGATTAGCCGGTGACCATCCAATTAAATAAGTGGCCAGGCCAAGAATAACAAATAATAAAACGATGTTGAAAATGTGCTGACCGGGAAATGAAAAATCTTTCACTTTGCCATTCAACTTCCCCCATGCAATCATACTTCCGGCAAATGAGACGGAACCAATAATGAGACCTAACAGTATGATTAGAACAGTTGTTACAGGTAATTCTCCGAATGGATACGTCTTCACTAAATGATTAAACTCCACAATTGAAATCAAGCCTGCACAAGCACCGCCCATTCCATTAAACATACTCACCATTTCGGGCATGGCTGTCATCTTCACTTTTTTGGCAGAGAGAAAACCAATCACTGTACCAATTGCAATACCACCGAATATCCAGCCATAGTTACCCAGTTTCTGACCATCTTGTTCATATAAAAAGATAGTACCCAGAATGGCGATTATCATACCTGCCGCTGCAATTAAGTTTCCTTTTCTTGCAGTAGCCGGGTTGGATAACATTTTTAATCCGAGGATAAATGTTACTGAACCGATAAGATAACAAAGTGTGAGTATGTTGAATTCCATAAATACGACCTCCCTAAATCCTCCGCCAGCTGGCGGAGGGACTTGCACTCACCTACTTCAGGACCTCATCCCGACCTTCTCCTAAAAGAGAAGGCCATCAGCACACAGCCCTAAAAGCAATGAATGAACTATTTTTTATAAAAAATTTCGAAAGAACTAAAGTCTATATTATTAATCAGAATTTCCGTAAGTCCCTTTAGGGATTTAGGGTTTTTTCTTTTTCTTAAACATTTCCAGCATCCTGTCCGTTACTACAAAACCTCCCACCACATTCAGTGTACCTACTATCACTGCTATAAATCCTAATATCAATGCGAGGTAGTTATCACTTTCCGCTTTGCCCATAACAATAATAGCACCGATGATAACCACCCCGTGTATCGCATTGGCCCCACTCATCAGTGGAGTATGCAATACACTCGGCACCCTGCCAATAACTTCTATGCCTACAAAAATCATCAGGATGACAATGTATATCATCTGCTGGTTTGCCGTTATCCAATTTAATATTGATTCCATATTATTGCTTTAAACGTTCATGAACGATTTCACCGTTATGGGTCATACAACTGCCTTTTACCAAATCATCTTCCCAATTCAGGTTCACCGTTCCTTCTTTCGAAATTATTAGTTGCAGAAAATTCAATACATTTTTTCCGTACACTTTACTGGCATCGCTGGGCATCGTTGACTGCAAACTTGAGTTGCCAATAATGATTACCCCAAAATAGTTTACGGTTTCATTGTTTTTTGTAACTGGTGTGTTGCCACCGGTAGCTGCTGCAAGGTCAATAATGACAGAACCATTTCGCATAGCCTGTATCATTTCTTCTGTAATTAAAATAGGAGCTTTCTTTCCCGGTATCTGGGCTGTAGTAATTACTATATCTGCCTTTGCAATACTCTCTGCAATTTTTGCTTTTTGACGTTGCATAAAATCTTCTGATTGCTCTACTGCATAGCCCCCGGCTTTACTGGCATCCGCTGCGCCATCCACTTCTATAAACTTTGCACCGAGGCTCATTACTTCTTCTTTTACCGCAGGTCTTGTATCAAACACTTCCACTATTGCACCTAACCGTCTTGCAGTGGCAATGGCTTGTAAGCCGGCCACACCAGCACCTAGTATTAATATTTTAGCAGGAGCAATGCTTCCTGCTGCTGTCATAAACATCGGGAAATATCTGCTGTAAGAATTCGCCGCCGTCAGCACTGCTTTGTAGCCAGCAATATTTGCCTGTGAACTTAATATATCCATCGCCTGTGCCCTTGTAGTACGGGGCAACATATCCAATGAAAAAGTGGTAACACCGGCAGCAGCCCATTGCTTCATGGTATCTACATTAAATAAAGGATGGTAAACACCAATCAGGATGTCTGATGACAGATGTCCGATGTCAGATGCTTCTATAGCATGAATAGTTAAAACAATATTGGATGATACTAATACTTCACTACGGCTCTTAATCTGTGCCCCTGCCTTTTCATAGTCCGCATTGCTGCAAAAAGCTTTTTCGCCAGCTCCATTTTCAACAATAACAGTGATTCCTTTTTTGGTGAGGGTAGCCACCGCTTCTGCAAGGAGTGAAACTCTGGTTTCAAAATTGGGTTCTTTGAGCAGTCCTATAGTCATACGGTGAAATTCAGTTTTGGGCCTGCCTGTCCTTTAAGCAGGTTTCGGTTTGAAGGTAGTGATTTTTCAAAATCGGATGGTGAAATGCTGTTTTTCATGAAATTCCCCCCTGAAAAAAACGATGCCAATAAAAAACAGGTCAATCGTACAGCGAACCGAGGGATGGTTTTTTATAGTGGTCCAGGCAGCTTCCATTTCACGGCTCCAGTGTATATCATCAAAAATCAATATCGAATCATTGTTGGTTTTAGGTAGTATTTCGAGAAAATATCTTTCCGTAGGCTCCTGCCGGTGGTTGCCATCAACGAAGCAGAAATCCACAGAAGACCCTTCAACTTCGCTCAGGGCCTGGATGACAGCAGATAATGTATTATCAAAATTTCCCTGCTCGATGCCAATATTTTCAACTCCCAATTTTTGAAAATTTGTACTTGCAACAGCCGCTACTTCACCTGCACCTTCCATGGTTACCAGTTTTGCAGTTGGTTTTCCCAATGACAAATAAGAAGTGGTAATACCTAATGACGTTCCCAATTCCAGAATTGTTTGCGGTTGATACTCTTTTACCATCCTGAATAATAACTGGCCAAATTTTTTGGGTTTGGCAGAATTCTTTGCAATAACCGATACTGTTTTTTTGTTCGCTTTATCAAGTGAAGAACCTGCTCCAAAATCCTCGATGGTCAATACCGTTTCATCCTTTAGTAGTTCGCTACGTAATCTTTCTACGGTATCATATTCCGGGTAATCCTTTTTATCATTTAATACATGGGTAATAAAATGAAAGATAAAAGGAGAATGTGTTCCGTGGCCTTTCCCGTTGGAAGAAGTGAGATAATAGTTACAATATTTTCGGGCTAACTGCCATTTGGAATACATGGGTCAAAAATAAGTATCCTTAACCTAATCGTTCCCACAACTGAAAAGAATAGTTGTACGCATTTTTTTCATCCGCTTCATGAATTTGCTGGCTAACAAGATGCCATTGTTTGGGATTTAAAGAAGGGAAAAAGGTATCGGCTTCCGGTTCAGCATCTACCCTTGTCAGGTAGATGCGGCTGGCTTTATTAAATAGCGCCTTATAAATTTCTCCCCCGCCAATTACCATTACTTCTTTGGCATCCGTTGCTTTAGCAACAAATAAAGCATCTTCAATTTTTTGAACGGCCACCGTGCCTTCCACATTCCATCCTGACTGGCGGGTGATGACGATATTTTTTCTTCCGGGCAATACTTTTCCCAACGATTCAAATGTTTTTCTGCCCATTACCACCGGCATTCCCCATGTTATATTTTTAAAGTGCTTCATATCATTGGGCAGATGCCAGGGCATTTTGCCGTCTTTTCCGATGGCATTGTTAGTAGCTGCTGCGACGACGAGAGAGATTATCATAATGAGAAATTAGAAATAAAAAATAAGGAATGAGAAAGTGGTACTTTACTTTTTGAGTCTTTCATCATTGCTTTTGGCGGTTTCAATACTTTTTAAAAAAATAGCCATTAGCTGATTAGCTTCATTAAAAGCCATTTCAACTTTTGGGTGAACCAAAACCGGCTTTCTTTTTATAATTTTTAGATTTACTCTTGACTCCCTTATTTCTTTTAAAACCATCTTCATCTTATGCAAAAAATCAGTCCTTGATTCTGCAGCCTGAGCTTCTCCGTAAATTAGAGCCGGTGCAGTTCCACTTTTTGACAACTGATACTCAAGATTCTGACCAGCCTTTGTACTTGGCAGCAACTCGCAAACCTCCAGGCACATACAAGCAAAGTCAACTAACCTGTCCTCAAGGTCAAATTTTGAAGTCTTAACTTCCATCGGCAAAGGCTTTATTTCCTCATTTTTCATTTCTTATTCCTTATTTCTCATTATCAGATTGCAACCGGAGCTTTTATCCCCGCATGGCATTCATAATTTTCCAACGTAAAATCTTCAAATTTAAAATCAAAAATATTGTTGACTACAGGATTCAGTTTCATAGTTGGCAAAGGAAAAGGTTTCCGGCTTAATTGAAGACTTACCTGTTCTTTATGATTTTTGTAAATATGTACATCACCAAATGTGTGTACAAAGTCGCCGGGCTCTAAGTCACAAACCTGTGCAATCATCATTGTCAGTAATGCGTAAGAAGCGATATTAAAAGGAACACCGAGAAATACATCCGCACTTCGTTGATATAACTGGCAACTTAATTTTCCATCAGCCACATAAAACTGGAACATATTATGACAAGGCATCAATGCCATTGCCGGCAAATCAGCTACATTCCATGCACTTATTATTAAGCGGCGACTATCCGGATTCTTTTTTATCTGGGCAATCAAATCACTAACCTGGTCAATTACTTTTCCATCTCTGCCTTCCCAGCTTCTCCATTGTTTACCATACACCGGGCCTAGTTCTCCATTTTCATCAGCCCATTCATCCCAAATCTTCACTCCATGTTCCTTCAGATAAGCAATATTTGTTTCTCCTTTTAAAAACCAGAGCAACTCATGAATAATACTTTTCAGGTGAACTTTTTTGGTGGTCACTAGTGGAAATCCTTTTTGCAGATCAAACCGCATCTGATAGCCAAAACAACTTTGCGTACCAGTACCTGTACGGTCTGTTTTATGGGTGCCTGTATCTAAAATATGCTGAAGAAGGTCAAGGTATTGCTGCATGGGTGCAAATTAGGAAGAAAGCCCGGAGCTGTAAGCTATGAATTATGAGTTGTGGGCAAGCTGTGGATTGCAAGTGTGTTTAAATTTGAACCACATAGGATATAGAACACAATAGAAAGACACATAGACTATGTGAAGCCTATACTCCTATCTGCCCAAGTGGTTCAAACAGATACGCTGCCAGATTGCAGCATTCATGCAACGAAAGCGGTCTTGATTGTATCTTTACCCATCGTTTTAAAACTTAATCATGAACTTATTTAGTGCAAAATCAATTGTTGTTTTAATCTGTTCAATTTTTACAATAAATCAAACCGGTTTCAGCCAACCCGTAACTATTGCCGATACCACAAAACCTGACAAGCATATTACCATCCTTAATAATAAAATATTTTTAAATTTCCCTGCTGCCGCTGTAGTTAGCCCCAGGGTGGCCGATATAATGGCTGCCGACCCAAATGAAAATAAAGAAACACGGATCATAATGGAAAATGGTAAAATGCGGATGGTGTTCATGGCCCAGGAATTATTTGCCCTTAGCGGAAAAACACTGTTTTATGATATTGCTAAAGAAGTGGAACCTGATTTTGATTTTACAAGAAAGATATTATCTGACAACGATTCTTTGCTGGCTATTCTCTCCACTCCCACCTTATTCGATTCTACCGCAAGTGCTATATTGGTAAACAGCTTGCTGATAAAATCTCCCGACAATACTGTAAGCCGGATTGATGTGTATATAAACCCTGATGCGTTTTCATTAAAAAGTGAATATGCCCGGCTATCGGAGAATATTTTTAAAACAATTTCGAAAGGGTCAAGAAGAATTAACCTCGATGCAAAGGAAGAAAGCTATAAGATATTTGGGACCAACAGTAAGTTCCTTTTCAAACTTCCCAAAAACTATTTTGTTTCTGTTGATGAGAAATATGACTTCGGTGTGTTTAAATTAAATAAGTTTAAAAACCTGCTGACGGATACCACTTATACCAGCATTACCATTTATGCAGGCCGCCACCCTTCTTATTTTCATAAAGAATATGGATACACAGAAGACAAAGCCGTAAAAGCAAAAGGGCAATTCTTACAAAGCCCTGTTGACTGGTTGTATTTTAAAGACGATGCACAAAATTTTTACCTGAAAGAACAGTTCATTCCTTCGGATGCTATTGAAAAAGGACTTATACTGCATGTGGCCATACTCAGTAATAAAAAAGAAGTGCTGGAAGAACTGGTAAAAATTGCTGAGGGGGTAAAGATTGTGAAATAAAAATGGGCTGATAAATTCTTTATGAGCCGTTCCGCCTTTCCAACTCTTTTTTTATCAACCCTAATTCTCTTCCTGTTTGTCCTTTCACCGAAGTATTCTCCTGTGCCCGGCGCATCAGATAAGGGATTACGTCTTTAATAGGGCCAAAAGGTAAATATTTACTTACACTACACCCGGCATGTGCAAGATTGAAAGTAATATTATCACTCATACCGTACAATTGGCTCCAGTGAATATGCGGATGATTTAACGATAACCCTTTTTGTTGCAACAAATGAGTTGCATAAAAATTGCTATGTTCATTATGCGAAGCAACAATTAAACCAATACTGTCTAAATGCTCAATACAAAATTCAACACCGGCATTATAACCCCTGTCAGTGCTTTCTTTATCTGGTTGTATGGGTGATGGATAACCCTTTTCGGCAGCCCGTTTTCTTTCCTTCTCCATATAAGCACCCCGAACTAATTTGGCTCCAAGAATAAAGTTTCTCTCCACCGCAGCCTTATGTGAATCTTTTACAAATTGCAACCTGTCGTGCCGATAATGCTGAATTGTATTGTACACTATTACTGTGCCTTTGTTGAATGTATCCATCATTAATATGGTAAGTGCATCAACCGGGTCCTGTATCCAGGTTTCTTCTGCATCTACCAGCACACCAATCTTTTTTTCTGCCCCAGTTTCGCAAATCCGCATCATCCGATGTCGGACACGGTGCCACTCTTCTTTTTCTGCTGCAGTTAATTCATCCACTGCCTTCAAAAACCGTTTCATCAACGTTCCCTCTGCGGCATGCATCATGGAATCAAGTTTTTCTAATAAAGCAAACCGGGTAAAGCCGGTTACCTTAATACTCATGAAAGGAATATTAGGCTGTGTTGCTGCATAATTTATCACCCGGATAAATTCATCGGTCGAATCGTCAAATCCTTTTTCGCCATCATCACCACCTTCTACACCGTAATCGAGAATTACCTTTACGTTGTACTCCCCAAGCCTCTTTGCAACAACGGCTGTTTCGTCCAGCGTTTCACCACCTACAAATTGAGCAAAAATTGTATTGCGGATAATTCCTTTTACCGGAAGGCCAGCTCTAATAGACCAGGGGGCTAATCTTGTACCCATGCTCACTAACCAGTGCTTACCCATCATAGAAAAAAGGAACCGGGCTTTTTTAAGTTGCTCATCGGATTTATAATCGAACGCAAATTCTGTATTGTCAAAAGAAATTGTGACAGGTGAGGATTCCATAGCAATCAAATTAATTAGTGGGTAAAATTAAGGTTTCATCCTTTCCTGCCAATGATGAATGTTCAACGGCAACAGGCTTAATCCTGATTTGAATACCTTTGCCCAAATTCTAATTAATGGAAGCAAAAAAATCCGCAGGCAGTTTAATTATCATGACCGAAATCGTACTCCCGAATGATACAAATGTATTTGGCAACCTGATGGGGGGACGGCTAATGTACTGGATGGATATCGCTGCTGCTTTGGCAGCACAAAAACATTGTAATGCCCCTGTAGTTACTGCTTCTGTTGATAATATTTCTTTTGAAAATCCTATCAAATTGGGCAATGCCGTCCATATAGAAGCAAAAGTTACCCGGGCATTTAATACTTCTATGGAAGTACACCTGAAAGTGTGGGGAGAGGATATGACACAACAGTACAAGTATAAAAGCAACGAAGCCTATTACACATTTGTGGCATTAGACCCCAACCGTAAACCCCGCCCTGTTCCGGAACTGGTTGCAGAAACTGATGAAGAGAAAAAACTCTTTGACGGTGCATTAAGAAGAAGGCAGCTACGATTAGTTCTTGGAGGAAAAATGAAACCCGATGATGCAGTAGAATTGAAAGCTCTTTTTTTCAAAGATTAGCCGATTCTTTATTTGTCTGTCGTCTGCCAATGATGTTTTCCCATCATCATATACTTTTTACTCTGCTCAATTGAATCCATGATCTGGGCCATTATATCCTCTGCCGGTGCTTCGTAATCAATTACCAACGGCTCTTTAAAAGTTATAGAAAGCAAAGAACCTTTCTTTTTAAACTTAAGTCCTTTCTTATTAAAAGCCCTCCAATAGCCACTTATCACAACCGGAATAACAATTGGTTTTGTTTGTTTAATGATTACTGCTGTTCCCTTTCTGCCCGGCGCAAATGGTTTGGTGGTGCCTTGCGGAAAAGTAATTACCCAATTATTTTCCAGTGCTTTTAAAATTTTTCTTGTATCTGAAGGATCAAGTCCCCGCCTGACCTCTTTTCCTTCGGCCCGCCAGGTTCGTTTTACGGTTAACCCACCGGCTAATAAAAACAAGCGGCTGATGAAACTACCTTTCATGGTTTCTTCTGCTGCCACATAGTTTACCCGTGTAAAAGGGTTCAGCAAATAGTACGGAATACCGAGACGGTCTTTCTTACCCCATTTTACTGCGCAAAAAATATGGAGAAAAGTGATTACATCTGCGAAATAAGTCTGGTGATTACTGACAAACAATACTTTTCTTTTCGGAAGGTTTTTAAGATGCTCCGTACCAGATATTTTCAGTTTGTTTACGATAGCAAGACCGGGATAAGAAAGCAGGCCAACAAAAAAGTAAACCAGTTTCCTGACCGGATGAAAATTTCTTAACCTTTCGCCTATGGAAGCCATGCAATAATTTTATACCCAATGATGGCCCAAATTAAGGAATTGTAAACGAAGTAAATAAGATTTGGGCATTATCATAATTGAAAAGACCTCCCTTGCGGGAGGCCTTTATCAGCTGTTAAACCTTGAGCATGAATTCAGCCGAAAAAATTATTAAACCCTACTATCAAACATTTTAGTATAACAGGCCTCATGTGATGCTCATTATAAATTTTAATGGTTAAGCTATTTTGAAATTTTTTGCATGTACACTTCATTAGTATTCTTATCTGTAATCCGGATAAAATAAATACCGGATGACAGTATTTCGAAGCCGCTTACCGCTATCTGGTTAAGGCCACGGTACACAGTATGGTTAGTCTGCTTAACTGTTTTTCCAATAGTGTTTACAACACTTATATCCAGTTTTGTATTGGTAGCCGAATTATATGAAATATTAACATAACTGTCAACCGGGTTAGGCCAGATCTGGATTCCGGCTGTTTTGTTCAGCCGAATAGTAGCCACATTTGAGTAAGCAAACCTGCTATTATTATCCATTGCTTTAATGCGATAAAATACAACACTTGTTAACGGCATATTTTGTATATCATCCATAAATTTATACTCGGTAGGCGTATTTACCGGGCCGCTTGGTGCTGCTGATCCTATCGGATTATAGTTAATACCATCTGTACTTCTTTCGATAACAAAATTGCTGGTGTTCATTTCGTTTTCTGCAATCCATTTAAGAGCAACATTGCTGCCCTGTAAAGAAGCTTTGAGGTCTAACTGGTGCAATGGCAAAGTGGCACAGTTGGTACATTCACGGAAACAAATATCATCTAAGCTATAGTTATTAAGACCTTCAGGCCTGCTATCATTAATACTCAGTGTAACAGAAGTAGTATTCGGCGGAACAGTATATCTACCCTGTATCAGCTTCCATGAACCTACTGGCTCAAGGCCCATATCGTATGTAATTAATGTGGTAGTAGCTCCGGCTGCGGTAGTAATTTTTAAATTAATAATCGGGTCTGTAGCATCCACCCTTACAGCCCATACTGCAAATGCATACTGGGAACCTGTCATTACAGACATTGAAGATTTATACCATGACCTTGCTGTTGTACTTGATGATCCCCTCACGACTAATTGATAATTGCCAGTATGCGGTGCAATGTTTCTTGCAAAACCGGTATTCATTGCATAAGGATTATTAATATCCTGATAGCTGCCGGCAGATGTACCAAAAGAAAAATCAGAAGAAGCAAAAACACCACCAAAGTTATTGCGGGTATACACACTTGTTCCTGCATTAAAAGAAATATTTTCAAATCCGCCATAATAATTATTGCCGCTTATAGCCTTGTTATCAACACATAGGTAGGCATTGGGTGGGCAAACAGCCGCATTACTAAAAACATGAAGACGCAGGTACTTGGTTTCATCCAATGCTTCATTATCACCCCCCCAAACAGGGCTTGTAACTACGCAAGGGTCTGCCCCTTCGCCCATCAATACCCGAACCAGTACGTTTTCCAATGCAATGGCTGCTGAATTAATAGTGAGCAAAGGAGCATCGTTTGCCCCAACGCCTGTTGCACCAGACACCGCAAAGTTTGTTCCGTTGATATTATTAATGCCATTAACAAAGCAAGTCCAGGGACCTGCACCAACTTTATATTGCCAGTGATAATTAGTGTTGGCACCTGCAGAAGTAATGATGGCATCAATGGTCATTGGCGAACCTGGAGTAACACATCCAAATACAAAGGGCTGCGCCGTATGTGCTGAACTATTAAAAGAAAGTGCAATAGTAAATACAATAATTAAAAAAGCCTTGTGTACTTTTTTAATTAAACCGTTTAAGGCTTGTGAGAGTGTAATAATAGTTTCCATACTTCAAAGTAATATTAACAAAAATGGTTGCTTGCCGGGTGTTATACTCAGAGGATATTGAGACTTATTTATTAAGCAGTACTATTCAATTGCTAATAAATAAATCCTCAAAAAATGATTTTCGCAGGAATTTCCAGGAATCAAATACGGCTTTTAGAGGAGCTGGAGAAAAGGTGATGGTTAAACTAGAATACAAACCTATAAAATCAAATTCAAAATTCAAATAGTGCCTGTAAAATATATAGCTTGCTTCCGAAGTAAATTTTACAGGAAAAATTATTTGTACAGAATGGTTTTGCGTTCAGCTACAACCAGTTAAACAGTTAAAGGGGGTTTAACTGCTCTGAAATAATTTTAAAAATACCGATGAATCGTATTTTTACTTGTCCGCTTATTTAGAGAGTTTTTGCACAAAACTTTGATTGGTATTCCTGTCGGTAATACTGATAAAATAAATACCTGGTTGTAAATGCGCTGCGTCTGTAATTGTAAGCTGGTTCATACCACGGCTTACATTAAAAACATTTTTCCAAACATTCCTGCCTGTATTGTCGGTAATATTAACATCGGCCTTTCCATTAGAAATGCCATTGTAGGAGATACTTATATCATTAAAAAAAGGATTAGGCCAAACTCTTATCCCGCTGATTTTGCCAAGCCTTACGGCAGCTACATTAGAATAAGCGAACCGCTGTATGTTATCTTCTGCCTTGATGCGATAGTAAATTATACTGTGCATGGAAACACTTTGAATGTCTGTATCAAACTCATAAGCAGTGGGTATGTTTGTCTGCCCAGCTACCGCTTTAGTTCCAATATCAGTGTAATTGGCTCCATCAAAACTTCTCTGAATAACAAACTTGTTAGTATTCATTTCGTTTTCTGCCACCCATTTAAGGTTGACTTTTGATTCCTTCAATACAGCTGTCAGATCAAGAGTATGCAAAGGAAGAGTGCCGGTGAAGGTACTTATCATACCCGCATCTATATCTTTGTTTACCTGCCCGGGAATAATAGTAAAGAAGGCGGATATACCGGTTTGCTCATCCGCATCGCTATTTACATCAGCAGGTGTAATAGGAGCCGTCTTTGGAGAAAACACAAATCCTACAGGGAGTTTAAATAAAACCTGGTAAACCCTACCAGTTGAACCGGCATCTAAATCGTTAAACATGTAATTTCCGAGTGAATCAGTAACAGTAGTCTGAAGGGGCATTCCGGCATTATTGTTTAAAATAACTACTATCCCTCTTAATCCCGGTTCTCCAACATCTTGCTTACCATCCCGGTCCCTGTCGAACCAGACAAAATTGCCTACCGACCCAGTTGAATAAACTCTATTATTTTTTTCCTCCGTGGAGATACCTGCATGGCTGCTTATGGCTGTAAGCAATAGCGTCACTAAAAAAAACAGACTGACAAATTTCAGTTTACAATCCCGGAGTTTCATGTTTGTTGCAAGCATTTTTTTTGTTATCATAATTGATAGCAGACTAATACGGTTTTATCAGCCTTTACGGGATAGCCGAAGCTGAAAAAAGGTTAGGATATTTGAATTAACTTCTAAATATAAAAAAATATTAATAAAAATCAAATACAATAAATTAATCCCTCCAAAAAAATAGACCCCCCTTTCGGGAGGCCTATATCAGCTGTAAAACCTTGAGCACATCCTCAGCTGAATTAAAAGGTTCGCCGCTTAATTTTTACATCAAACAGAAGGTTTTTCGAAAAAAGTCATTTATTGAAAGATTACGTTCTGAACATAACTTTCGTTGGTATCTATATTTCTTATTTTGATAATATATGAACCAGCGGTAAGGATACCCCTTTCAAGGCTTACGTACTGAACTGCGAAATCTATTGCAGCTCTTTTGGCAGATACTTCCTGTCCGGCCTGGTTATACATGGTAATAGAATAATTGCCTTTAGCATTTGAGAATTCAAGGTTCAGCTGGTTTACAGCCGGGTTCGGGAACATCCTGATAACCTTTACTCCGCCAGCTTTTCTCACCATCGCAATATTGCTGTAAGTAGACCTTCCGTCTATATCTACTAATTTCAACCGGTAATAGTAAACACTTACAGACATGGAAGGATCCATATGCGTATAGTTAATTTCCGTTACACTGTTGCCTGCTGCCAGCTTTGTACCAATTTGTGTAAAGTTTATACCATCTGTACTTCTTTCAATTTCAAAATGCCTGCTATTTAATTCGGTTAAAGTTTTCCAGCTAAGGGCAACATCATTATTGTTGTTTAATACTGCTTTAAGCTGAACACCAGTAACTGGTAAAGGGATTAGTTGTTCTCTTTCAACACTTGTTGATACAAACCAAATATCACCGCTTAAAGGTGCCCTTGTTGCCCCTTGAACCACTCCTATTCCTGCTGAAGACCAGCCAAACTGAGAAGCACTTGAACCTCTGAGGTAAACTTTTAGAACGATGCGGTTTACAACACCGGTAATCAAAATGCTACCAGTTGCTGCACCGTAATTATTGAATGTACCTGCTGCCGGGGCAGAACCTCCGTTAGGCGCCAAAGCATTGTTTAGTATTTGATTTCCTGCTACAGATAAGAAAGGATTACCAGAAAGCTTTGATATTGGAAAACCTCCCTGGTATTCTAACTCCGTTGAAAAAAACGTAGATAAATAATTAGCAGGCAAATCAACCTGACCATTGGGCAGGTACCTGTAAGAACCTCCCAGTCCGGCTATATGAATAACAGGATTGGTTACGAACCGGTTAAAATTAATTACAAGATCGCCATAATAATATCTGGTTGCGGCAGAATGAGGATTGCCCAGGTCGAACTGAACCTGTGCCGTTGTAAAGACCTGTGCACCTGAATTAATGTCGTTACCAAAAGCATCTCCGGTAGCATCAATACCAGTACCCGCAAGAGCAAGGTTAGAAGTAAACATATTGTTAGTAGGCCCACCGCTACCATTAAAAGCACCCATAATATCGTAGCTGTTTAGCGGGGTTGCCTGTTGTACGGCCCCTCCTGTAGAAAGCGAAGGTCCTGCACCAAACATTAACCCATTAGGGGTAGCATTGGGGGTTGCCGCACCATACGTAAGGCCGGTGTACTGCTGATTCCGTAAACCGATTGTGGCGGTTACTGTAGAAGGAGCAGCCGGAGCCGGAAGTGAATAGGCGGTAAAGTTGCTGTTGTTCGCTACATCTTGAACAAATGTAACAACATGGTCTGTTGACCGTGGCCCGAAACCGGACCCCGGTACCGTCAGGCTGTAAGCTCCATTTGTAGGAGTGCCTGATGTCATTTCCAGTACTGCAACCTGGGCATTCGAAACGGTGCCCAGTAAAAGCAATCCTGTTAAAAGTGTGTAGAATTTAGTTTTTGTGCTCATTGTTTAGGTTTTAAAAATTAAAATATTTTAAAAATCACTCTCCCCGCAATTGCAATGAGAGTGATTTAGAGTTTTTATCCGACTACAACTTCACCTCCTTGTAACCTAATTCCGAAATTGGCATTAATTACATCAGTAGAGAATACAGGCACAAACAATCTTCCGTCATTGATGCCATCACTACCAGGAGTTATTCCTAATTTCTGACCAGTATGGTTCCAGCCCACAGGAAGTGTGGTTGGAGGCGGCGGATTACCAATAGTTGCAATCTGTTCGCTTAAATACACTACATAGTTAGTATTAGGTGTTACGTTGAGGAAAGAGTAAGTACCGGTTGTACTGTTTACAAAGGAAACTCTTTCTATCAGACCTGTGGATGCATTTACAAGGTATGCTCTCAATCCTGTTGGTATAACAGAAGCAGGAGGCACTTGCAAAGGACCAGTGTTGTTAACTAAGTTATCATCAAGTGCATTTACATCATGCCAAACATTACCACTCACATTAACCAACTTGATAAATCCTGCATCAACAGTTGTATTGTTCTGTCCTGGGGTTAATGTTACACTTACTGCACCACCTGCTACCGGGTCACTGTCTTTGGTGTCATCCGGACCCTGGTTGGCTGGTGAAGAGATATAACCGCCTGTTGGTGTAGTAAATGCTACACTATAGTTACCCGGTGCTAAGTTGCTAAACAAGTATTCGCCATTCGGGCCTGTTGTAGTACTTACTGTTGCTCCATTTGGATAAGTTAGTGTTACAGTAGCTCCTGCTATGCCTGGCTCGCCTTCATCCTGAATTCCGTTACTATTCAGGTCTTTCCATACAAAGTCACCAATTGAACCTGTGCCTTTCAGACCAAAGTCAAGTGTCTGATTACTGTTAGTCCCATCACCATCCACGCCGGCTGCTGGCTCACCACCTGTCGTAAGTGTGATGAAGTTGCTTCTTAACTCTCCGCTTACTATTGCTACTCCATTATTATCTGTATTGTTATCATTGTCAGGCAATGCACTAGTTGCCGTTGTAGCACCTGCTGTATATCCTGAAGGTATTGTTACACCAACTATGTATTTACCAGGTGTCAGGCCGCTGAAATTATACAATCCACCTGCAATAGTTGTTGTTGTTGCAAGGGCTGCACCATCTGGTACATTGTCACCATTGGCATCTGCATACAGTTTTACTGTTGCTCCTACAATGGCTGGTTCACCTGCATCTTGTACGCCATCATTATCCTGATCGTCCCAAACATAGTTACCGATTAGCAACTGATTGCTTTGGATACCTGCATCTACAGTAGTTAGGCTTTGGCCTGCTACTACCGGGAAGCTGGCTGTTCTACCCGTTGCAGGATTAGGATCACTACCAAAAGTTGGATCACCCGGTGTTACGTTACTTGTTTGTGTTGTAAATACTGCGCCTGCAGGCAGATTACTGAAAATAACATAGTAACCTGTACCAGCCGGGACATTAGTAATTAAATATTTACCGCTACCATCTGTTATTGCTGCGCCTACAGGATTGTTCGATGCGTCGTATAAAATAACCAACACACCCGGAACACCTGGCTCAGTTGCATCCTGAACACCATTACCATTAATGTCGTTCCATACATAGTCTCCTACAGAACCCGGAAGTTTTGGTGTTACACCTGCATCTATTGTGAAATCTGATTCTCCTGCACTTAAAGTAATGAGTGCGGTTAATCCTGTTGCAGGGTTAGCATCACTATTTGTATTATTCTGGTTATCTCCTGGTGTATTTTGTTTAGTAAATACAAGGTTATTAGGAATAGTAGTAAAGCCTACCTGGTAATCACCCGGCGTTAAATTACTAAAGAGGTAAGTACCTGCAGCATCAGTAATTGCTGTAGCCACCGGCAACGCATCATCTGCATTACCTGCAATACCATCTAATCCAAAACCTGGACGGGTTAACGTTACCGTTACACCAGATATACCTGATTCGTTTGCATCCTGTACACCATCACCATTGGCATCGAACCATACATAGTTACCTATTGCAGATTTAGCAGTTACCAATCCCGCATCAAGGCTTGTATCATTACGATTACCCGGTCCAAGAACTACAGTTGTTGTTCTGCCTGTTGTAACGTTTGCGTCACTTCCTGTTGCATCGTTAGTTGCTGATTGGGTTGTGAAGTTATAACCTGCTGGTAAATTGCTAAATCCAACGCTGTAACTGCCATCAGGTAAACCAGTAAACAGGTATTTACCATTTTCATCAGTTACTGTTGTGGCAATTGGTGTACCTGCGCTGTTGTACAATGTCACCATTACACCTTTCATCGGCGGTTCACTTGGTGATTGTACACCATCATTATTTTTATCTACCCAAACATCACCACCAAGGCTGTTTGTATTTGCTGGTGGTACAATGCCAAGGTCTAAAGTTAAATTATCTTCTCCTTGTGTTAAGCTGAATAATCCTGTATAGCTTGTTCCTGCAGTAGCTGTATTACCTGCAACTGAAGAGCCAAGTGGATTACCGTCACTGTCTTTTGCATCATCTGCTCCGGCATCTTTTGCTGCGATAGTATAACCGGCTTGCAAACCACTAAATCCTACCTGATAATTACCGGCATCTAAACCGCCAAACATATAATTACCTAAACCATCTGTTAAAGTAGTAGCGATAGCTGTCAATTCTGTTCCGTTTATCACTCCATCATTATTCGCATCTTTATATAACTTAACAGTTATACCTGAAGCTCCAGTTTCACCTGGGTCTTGTATGCCGGCTGTTCCACCAGGCATATCATACCAAACCCTGTCACCAATACTTCCTTTACCTGCAGGTATGCCTTGTACAAGGCCTGCATCTACAGTCAGATTATTAGCAGTCAAATTAATACTTGCCGTTCTACCTGTCAGTACATTTGGATCGCTATCGGTATTATCGTTACCACCACCAGCTGTCTGGTCTTGTGTGGTAAAGCTATACCCTGAAGGAAGGTTACTGAACATAACATTATAGTTAGTACTTGCTCCTGTTGAAGCAGCTAAATCAGTGAACAGATAGCTGCCATTTATATCAGTTGAAGTTGTTTTGATTTTTACATCATCACCTGTACCTGGTAAGCCATCCGGACCATTTTGATATAATGTAGCTGTAATGCCAGCTATACCTTCTTCGGTTGTTTGCTGAACACCATCCCTGTTCTCATCATTCCATACCCTGTCACCAATTTTCAAAGCACCCGGAGGAGTTGTTAAATACATACCAGCATCAACTGTAGTATTTATATCACCAGCCAATAAAGTGATTGGTGTTGTCTTACCTGTTGCCGGATTAGGATCGCTATCATTACTTGTTGTGCTACCCGCTGCAGATGAAGCACTGCTTGTATAACCTGTTGGTTTTACAAACTCCACTACATAACTGGCCGGGTCTAAATTGGTAAATATGTAATTACCAAAAGCATCTGTTGTTGTTGTATTTAATAAAGTAGTACCGTCTGCTGCATACAACTTAACTGTTACTCCAGCTAATCCTGGTTCGCCAGCATCCTGAATACCATTTTGGTTCAGGTCATTCCATACCCTGTCACCCAAACTTGCTTTTGGTGCCGTCTGTGGACTTACACCTGCATCAAAGCTAAGGTCAGTTACACCGGCTATTACTGTAAATGGTGCAGTTCTTCCTGTTACCGGATCAGCATCGCTGTCTGAGTTATCACCAGTTGCATCTTTTGGACTGAACACAGTACCTGCCGGTGCTGTAAATCCAATAGTATAACCAGCACCTGGTGTTACATCTGTAAACAGATAGTTACCATTTGCATCAGTTATTGCTGAGCCAACTATATTTCCTGCATTATCATATAAAGTAACCACTACACCTGCAACACCTGGCTCTCCAGCATCCTGAATACCATCTTTATCAGTATCCAACCAAACCCTGTCGCCAATATTTGCTTTAGCAGGTGGTGTATTAAATATCAATCCTGCGTCAATGTTTCTTTGATTTTCTCCTGCACTCAGGTTTACTGTTGAAGTAGTTCCTGTTACTGGACTAACATCACTATTAGTAGCATCGGCTTCTGATGTACCTGTAGAAGATGTGAATGTATAATTTGCAGGTAAAGTAAATCTTACTGTATAATCACCTGTTGGTAAATTACTAAACAAATAATTACCATACGCATCAGTAACTATTGCACCTACCAGGTTTCCTGTATTATCATATAAGCTAACTGTTATACCAGATACACCCGGCTCGCCTGAATCCTGAACACCATCCTTATCATCATCTCTCCAAACTTTATCACCCAGGCTAGCCTGACCTCTTAATCCAAAATCCAAAGTAAGGTTTCCGTTTGTTCCATCACCATCTACTCCGGCTGCTGGTTCACCACCTGTTGTAAGGGTGATGAAATTGCTTCTTAACTCACCGGCTGCAGTTGTTACACCATTATTATCGGTGTTATTATCATTATCCGCTGAGGCACTTGTTGCAGTTGTTGTACCAACCAGATAACCTGCCGGAACTGTTACTCCAACGATATATTTACCCGGTGTTAAACCAGTAAATGTATATAACCCATTTGCATTAGTTGCTGTTGTAGCAAGAGCTGCCCCATCAGGTACATTATCACCATTTGCATCTGCATACAGTTTTACTGTTGCTCCGTTCACTCCTGGTTCGCCTGCATCTTGTACACCATCATTATTACGATCGTCCCATACATAGTTACCAAGAGTTATTGTCTGGTAGTATCCGGCATCATTACTCAAATCATTTTCGTTTGTCGAAATATTAATTGTTCCAGTAAATCCTGTTGATGGGTCAGCATCTGAATCATTTGGATCATTGCCAACCAGATTTAATTGAGTTGTGCGAACATACCCAGCTAATGCACCAAATTGAAGAACATAGTTGCCAGGACATACGTTCGGGAATAAGTAAAGCCCAGATGCGTTGCTAATAGCAGTTGCAACGGCAGCACCATCAGGTATTCCGTCTGTATTAGCATCTTCAAAAAGACTTACAGTTACTCCCTGTAATGGCAATTCACCACCATCAGGAATGCCATTGGCATTTGCATCTATCCACACATAGTCTCCTATTGTAGAAGGCTCAGTTGGTTGAGTGATCGTTACGGTTGTTTGTTTAGTACAACCATTGGCATCCGTTACAATAACTGTATAGCTACCCGCTGCAAGACCTGTTCTGTCCTGTGTGGTTGGCTGACCAACTCCCCAGTTATATGTATATGGTGCTACACCGCCTGTTACTGTCAAGTCTATTGAACCGGTTGATGCGCCAAAGCATAATACATTCACCTGTGTGGTGGTTAATACAATGTTGGCCGGTTGAGTAATTGTTGCTGTTGTCTGTTTGGTACAACCATTGGCATCAGTTACAATAACTGTGTAGCTACCCGCTGCAAGACCTGTTCTGTCCTGTGTGGTTGGCTGACCTGCTCCCCAGTTATATGTATATGGTGCTACACCGCCTGTTACTGTTAAGTCTATTGAACCAGTTGATGCGCCAAAGCATAATACGTTTACTTGTGTGGTGGTTAATACAATGTTGGCCGGTTGAGTAATTGTTGCTGTTGTCTGTTTGGTACAACCATTGGCATCAGTTACGATAACTGTATAGCTACCCGCTGCAAGACCTGTTCTGTCCTGTGTGGTTGGCTGACCTGCTCCCCAGTTATATGTATATGGTGCTACACCGCCTGTTACTGTTAAGTCTATTGAACCAGTTGATGCGCCAAAGCATA
>Ga0163150_10000701_pt1 | contig 60932 bp, 47 predicted proteins | sample OliLakLV19P2IB_FD_148628 | JGI IMG/M metagenome (GOLD analysis project Ga0163150, IMG submission 148628) | Freshwater microbial mat bacterial communities from Lake Vanda, McMurdo Dry Valleys, Antarctica - Oligotrophic Lake LV.19.P2.IB | ecosystem: Environmental > Aquatic > Freshwater > Lake >...
CTAGTCGCACTCGTCTCTTCAGACATGGGTTCTCCTTTCTCAAACACTTACCCAGTCTGATTTACACGACGCGAGGGAATTTGTCCAGTACTTTTTTTCTCCCGTAGGTTATTTCTCAACGCGTACTTCCTTCTGCAGCTTGGCGAGACATCTCTGGCGTTCCTCGAGCGCTCGTTGATCATCCCTTTCCTTGGCAAAGCGTGTTTGCGCCCGCTGGCTGCGCTCGCGCAACAACCCGTAGATGTCGCCGCCGAGCAGGGCGGAGATATCAATCTTCATCTTTTCTCGCTGCAAGTCTTCGTCGCTGACGGCATCCCCGTTGATGGGACCCGCCCTGTACTTCGGGAAGAGTATGGCCACTTCAGGGCAGACACGCGAGCAGGCAGGACAGTCGGTCTTGCATTTCTGCGGGTTCTGCACCTGGATTTTTCCTTCCGGTGAGGAACCGTAGACATCGAAGAGACAAAAGCTCAGACACTGCATGCAATTGGTGCAGCGCTCGTAATCGATAACGGGGAACCAGGGCTTCCAGCTGCCAGGTTTTCTCGTCTCGACTTCACTGGCGGCCGCTTCCACAGCTTCGAGGACCTGGGCTGCCTCCAACCCTTGAATATCCCGGAAACGCGAGAGGCCACTTCCTTCGCCGCCCTCCGCCTGCGGCAGTTTCTGACCTTCATATCGCCCCAGCATCAGCTGTACTGAGCCGTCTGTCCCAGCCGCATGCCCTTGCCTTCCGGTGCAGGTCACTCCGTATCCTTTGTCCAGAAGCGTCTTGAGCAGTCGATAGCGCTCATCGCCAGCCAGAGGCTGGCTGCCGGAGCCTTCGTAGAGAACAATGCGCAGAGAAAGACTGCTGGGAGAATTCATCGCGTCTCCTTCTCGGCGGAGCCGGAAACTGGCTGCAGCAAAGATTGCACGACACTTTCGGCGCTCGCCACTCGCATGTTCAGAACTTCCACACCTTCTTGGGGCAGTGGAGCCTGGGCTGCCGAAAACAGCCACTTGACGGCGCGAGGATAGCAGGCAGCGATCTTGACCGCTCCACCCTCGGCGATGCGCTTCAAATCCGGATCGCGACGGGCTGACATCTCGCAAAGGTCGGCCACAGCCTCAAAGGCCACACCCGACTCAGAAAGCTTTAAGAGCACTTCGTCTTTGACTTTCTCAGGGATGATCCGCGCGTAGGCGCAGCGGCAATAAAGAATGCGGGTTGGCGTGTTCATGGCAACCTCCAGCCGTCTTCAGGCAGTCTCCACCGCCCGATTCATCTCTCTCCAGCTCAGACCATGCGCGCCATGCGATAAGTGGGTTGCGGCCTGCCGGGCCGGAACTGCTCCAGGTGTTCCACACACAAAGTCAGCCCGTCAGTTCCCTTGGAGCAACGCATTAAAACCTCCTGGACGACAGCCTGAAGCTGTTCGGGCGCAGCTTCAGCGCGGAGGTTGACAATCAGCTGTCCACTTTCCAGCGGGTCGGAGAGCGACTGTGAAAGCTCCGGGACAAAGTCATTTCGAACCAGATTGATCACAGCCAGCTCACCGCTCTCATCGTGCGGAGACAGCGTCATTTTGAGATGGGCAATTTCCACGCCCTGCATGTTCAGCTGGTGCTGAACATCTGCCGCCAGTGCCGAAAGCAAGCCATCGCCCGGGAAGGGATTCCGGGACGACACCTCCACGGTGCAGTTCAACCAGCCCAGCCGGGCTTCACCCTCAGCATAGGCGTCATAGTCCAGATGGATCGTTTCCAGGCTGTCTTGCTCTGATCGGGTGATGCGCTCGAACCATGCCTCCAACCCTGTTCCGTGGCGGGCGGAGCAGACCATCACTTCGACTCCGGGAAAACGGGCCGCCAGGGCCACTCGAAGCCTTTCCAGGCGATCTTGTTCCAGCAGATCGCACTTGTTGATGACAATCAAATCCGCTTCCTCGATCTGCTTGCAGTAGACGTAAATCACTTTGTCGGAAAACGGGCGTCCCGGTTCAAGACCCAGGATGCGCAGAGCTCGCACCGGATCTACCAACACACTGAGAGGAGCGATGGCAAAGCTGTCGCCATAAATGCGACGCAAAGGATAACTGACCGATGCCACCAGGTCTGTGCAGCTGCCCACGGGCTCCGCAATGAAAACGTCCGGCCGGGATTGTTTGGAGAGACTGTCTGCAGCCTCCATCAGCGATGTGAAGCGGCAACAGAAGCAGCCGCCGGCAATCTCTTCGACGGGAAAACCGTGAGATTGCATGATGGCCGTGTCCACCAGCCCCGCCCCCTGGTCATTAGTGATCAGTCCTACTCGCAGTCCCTGGCCGTGAAGATGATGCGCGAGCCTGACAACCGACGTGGACTTGCCGGCTCCCAGAAATCCGCCAATCATGATGTGTCGAGCTTTAGTCATGGGGGGCTTTCCTCAGTCCTGGCTGCCTTGAATTTTGTCGATGGTGGCATCGAGTATGGCCACGTAGCCCTGAACACCCACAGCCTGGAGCTCAGGAGTTCCTGTTGCCAGATACAACCAGCCTCTTCCGTAAGGGTCGGTGTGAACCGGCGCCATATTGTTTTCCAGATCCGGATTGGCTCCCTCAAAAGTCCCGGTCACGACGCAGTAGAAGTCACTCATCGCTTTGAAACCTTCAATCCACCCAATGACCTGACCCACCTGGACAGGGTCGCCGGGCTTCACTTCAAATCCGCACTCGACCAGTTCTCCCAGCATGCGGGTGGCAAACTTGGTGAATCCCACCCGCCAGAGATCGAGCCCTGCCGAGGCGATCCAAAAATGGGAAACGGTGTAAAGCCGTTCTGAAGGCAGTCGAGTTGAAAAGCGGGAGCGTTTGTAGCGTACTGATTCCTGAGGATCAAATCCCAAGGGAAATCACCTGCTGACGAACTCGCCATCTGGGTGTTGCGCGCTAAACGGAACAAGCAGGCTGCCGAAGATCTCACCTCGTCCGTTTGAGAGTCGATGGCAGTTAAAGGTTTAAGATAGCCGCCGCTGTTCGTCAGCGCAAGGGATTTGTAGATTGGATTCGCAGGATCGCGAGGGAATTTGGGTAGGTCGCTGAATTTTACATCTTCGTTACATTTGGAGTTTCTAATTTGCACTTCTCACTACCAAGACACAAAGGTACGAAGACGAACCTGGACGAGCCAGAACCAATTAGGTCTCCGTCATTCCCGCGAAAGCGGGAATCGTGCGCCTGAAAGCGCATTTGGTCAGAGAGGTGGAAGTCCTCTTCAGGCACGCCCTCTCCGGCCTGTAACCGACTGCAACTGCGTCGCCATGAGGCGGGGTGGGGAGCAGCAGGAGGTGAACGATCAGTCCGTATGATAACGAACGCGATTCGGCCTGAAAGCTGGCGAGCCTGCGATTCAGTGGCGAAGCCCGGACTCACGGGAGTGAGAAGCCCGACACGCTGAGGGGAGAAAGCGATGGCGGGAGCCCAAGGGTGGTTGGCGACGGAATGATCGGAGGGTCAGATGCGTGAATCAGGGAGATCTGTTCGCCAAAAGAGACGGCGTTCAGGCTGCCAGTAGGGGGCCGAAGAGCCGGGCGGGCAGGAGTCAGAGCCTCCATAGTAGCGATGAAGTCCCGTAATGGGGATGGAGCCAAGGGAGGTAGGGAGGTGGATGAATAACGGCGGTCGAGACAGAATCTCAACCAGCGCGAGTGCCCTCGGGCCAAGCAAGCTGGAGCAGCTTCAGTGGAGGCAAGGCTGAAGACACTGTAGCGATCAAAGTTAGGCATGTTGACGACCCATCGGGAGAAACGGGCAGAGGACGTTTCGTTGCGTGTCAATCGGATCTCTTTCCGTTGATGAGGCAATTCGTCAATCCTTAACCAGGTAAAACCACCAACTGGAGAGCCGTATGCGGGAGATCCGCCTGTACGGTTCGGAGGGAGGGGGAGCAGGATGCTCTCCCTACCCCTATCAGACTTCTCGTCAGGCCCACTGGATTCCCGCTTTCGCGGGAATGACACCCCGGAAAATTGGCAGACCGTCCGAATTGTCTGAAGCCCTGTTTCCATGCTGTTTCGGCGCGACCGTTGGAAATTTTCTTGCCAAAGCATGGAGCATTCTAACGCTGCTAAGGCTCTAAGGGGGACTTTGACGCAGCCCCGGCATTCCTGTTGACAGCACTGGCAAAGTCGATAGCATGACTTGCATATGAAACCAATCTACCTGGACCACCACGCCACGACGCCCATGGACTCGCGTGTCCTGGAGGCCATGCTGCCGTTTTTCACTGAAAAGTTTGGCAATGCCGCCAGCAAGACTCATCTCTATGGTCGAGAAGCCGAAGAAGCCGCCGAAGAGTCGCGAGCCCGGATTGCAACGCTCCTGCGTGCGGACCCAAGGGAGATCGTTTTCACTAGCGGCGCCACGGAATCGGACAATCTCGCCATCAAAGGCGTGGCTGAATTCTACCGGGACAGAGGGCATCACTTCATTACCGCGCAAACCGAACATCGGGCCGTGCTGGACAGTTGCCGCTTCCTGGAGGCAAAAGGATTCCAGCTCACTTACCTGCCGGTGGATTCAGCCGGCCTGGTCGACCCCGATGAGGTTCGCAAGGCAATCACCGACAAGACTCTGTTGATCAGCCTGATGTTTGCCAATCATGAGATCGGCACGCTGCACGACATCGCGGCGGTTGGCAGAATCGCCAAGGAACGAGGGATTTTGTTTCACTGCGATGCGACCCAGGGAGTTGGTAAGGAACCCATCGATGTCGAAGCCATGGGAATTGATCTGCTCTCCTTGTCTGCTCACAAGGTCTACGGTCCAAAGGGCATTGGTGTGCTTTACGTGAGACGGAAAAACCCGCGCGTGCGGCTGGCTCCCATCCTTCATGGTGGCGGCCATGAGCGTACCCTCCGCTCAGGAACGCTCAATGTTCCGGCCATCGTGGGTTTGGGAAGAGCCTGTGAAATTGCTCGGCTGGAGATGGAAATCGAGCGGGAGCGCTTGCGGAACTTGCGGAACAGGCTTCAGGAATACATCCAATCGAACCTCGATGGAGTTCGACTGAACGGCCATCCTTCGCGGCGCTTGGCGGGAAATCTCAACTTAAGCTTCTCGGGGATTCAAGGAGCAAAGCTGCTGTCGAGCCTCAACCCCGATCTGGCGCTGTCCTCAGGAGCCGCCTGCACTTCAGCTGTGCCCGAGCCCTCGTACGTGCTCAAGGCCATTGGCGTGCCATTCGAGATGATGCTGGCCACTCTCCGCATCGGGATAGGCCGGTTCACCACGGAGGATGAGATCCAACGGGCGGGCGACAAGATTGTGAAGGCGGCGAAGGACCTCCGATCAAAAAGGAGTACTTCCACGAGCTGAGCTTCCCCACTGCGCACCCTCTCCCAGGAAATAGAACTGTTTGGCAATACTGAGATTCATGTTAAAGAGACCCGCCGTCTGGTTTACGAAGCCGCTGACAGGGGTTTGATCAGTCCCGAGCTCAGACCGGGATCCCGGTAAACGCCGTTCCATGAAGGTGGACCAACGCGGATCCCGCGATGCCAGTCCTGCTGGCCGTATAGGCTTATCGGAAACTGGGAACATCCATTCGAGAGCTTCTATCGCCAAGAGTCTCGGACGGTCAGAATTTTGCGTGTCTGGATGTCTGGTAGACGCCATTTCTGAGGATCGTCCGCCAGTGATCACAACCCTTTCCTGCTGCTGACAATTGACGATGCGCTTGCAGTTCACGCAGTCGCTTTGATTTCCGGGGAAACCAGCGCTGGTGAGAAGAGCTTCGGAACATTCCAGTAAATCTTGTTCTCGTCCGGGATTTGCAGAATCCCCTGTCGCAGGCCTTTGCCAATCCAACTCAGGATTTCTTCCTTGGTGGCATTCACGGCAACGGGTGAACAGCCAAGGCAACCAAGGTCTCAATCCGGCGGCGACGTTGCAGTTGAGAAAAGAGAAAGGGCGTCCACTCTGGCAGTGCAGGCAACCCGAATGTACCCGCCAGACGAAACAGCACAAAGGCGGGATCACGATCCACGAGAATGACTCGGGACAATTTAACGTTGGTCTCGGGCCGGGATTCTCGGCGATTTTTTTCTTGACAGGTTTTGGGGCAAATCTCAGAAGTGTGTCTCACTGTCTTCCGTGCGAATGCCAAGATGAGCTGCTGGGGCATGAAATGAAACGGCAATTGATCTCGTATCACTGAGCCAGTTGCTCCACCCAATTGGTCTACCTAGCCCATCTCGAACAAGGCATGTCAGAATCAATGTTCAGCCGTGGTGGACCAAAGATATTCATGAATCGCAACAGTCGGCAAGCAGAATGATTGCCCAAAAAGATCCAATCGTCGGTTACCGCGAATGAATTGCTTTCGGGAGTGGCTGAACTCGGGATGGCTGGCAGGGAAGGAAGCGCAATGGGACCTCGGTTGTTGCCAAACTTTCCAAGGGAGTCTTGCCTCCGAGTTTGCTGTATCAATATCCAGCGTTGCGCAACGCCTCAAAATTCAAAGAGCCTTTGCGCAAAGCCTCCGCTGATTTCAGTTCTTCTCTGCCCAGGAACTTCTGACGCCAATGATCGTTGAACTTGTCTACCCCTCCATTGCACCAAGGCTCTTTGACAGGGAAAAGATGCGCTCCACCCCGGAGTGCAATCACATCCGAATAGGCTTTCCCATTCCGCCAGGATGAGTCGGATTGCCGTAAAATGCCATTTCATTGTCGACCTGTTGCCACCGCGGAAGGCCCAACCGGTGCCAGATGGCCCAGAGCGCTGTCAATCGATTCTTCCTTTGCCATCGGTTACCGATTCAACGGCGCAGTGACCGGTGGCCAGACCAACTCTGTGAAAACTGTAGAATCGAAGTTCGCTCTTCAAGAAACTCGCCGTCAAGAGCCGTAGTGAGACACAAAGATCCTTCGTGATTCTTTGAAGAAGCAGTAAAATTTTGCTCCAGTGAGCCAGGCATCGGCCCATCTTTGGGCACTTTGAAAGTCGCATTTTAGAGGAAAGCCTTGTCTGCTAAATCCGCTCGCCAGGTTGTCTATACCGAATCTGACCGAATTAGCTCGGCGGCAGGTCGAGGATATTTTCTACAACAATGCCAATAAAGTCCTTGGGTAACACCGGGCTTGACCACCCGATGGAAGCGCGCGCGCACCTTGAGATGATTGCCAGACCAACGAACTGCGATTCTCCGGACCACCGAGTTATAGGTGCATTCATTCCAGACGTCTTGATGTTGACGCTAGCGTCGGACGGAATTCTTGGACCGCTCAAATAGAACTCTTTCGGCGCCTTCGCCACCTTCAGCACGGGTATCTCTCCGATACGGTCTGCGGTCGTTGTGGACCAACGCCGACGAGGATTCGTTTCAGCCTTCATTGACGAGTTCCTCACTCTTCTTGCAGACTGTTTTGGACCGGACCTCTTACTTATGAAGGTGTTGGTGAGTAACTTGGTGTTATTGGCGTTGATTCTCCATGCCGAGCCTGCCAGGGCTGCGGTTCCAGTCCAGAGCTCGTCCTGCCCGAGTGATCCCTTACTTCCAGATTCTTCAAAGGATCGAAGTTCTCGAGTCAGTGCCATCCGCCAGAGAATTTTGGACAAGAAACATGATGAAGCAATGCAATTGGCCGAGGATCTTGTTCGGTCCGATGGAACGAACTATGAAGGCTACTTCTGGAAAGGCTATATTCAAAAGCAGCGTCGCGATTTCTATTCGGCTGTCAAGACTCTAAGAACTGCGGAACGCCTGAAGCCAGCTGGAAATGCAGTCGCCAAGCTTCTGGCGCTCTGTTACGAGCTTCTCGACCAGCATCAACTCTTTGTCAGAAAAATGGAGGAAGCTGCAACTCTGGATCCACGCGATTTTGCTCCCCACTACTACTTGGGTAGGAACGCAGTTGGCAGCTTCAAGTGCGAGGCTGCGAGAGCCCACTTTCAGGCTGCTTTGCAGCGAAATCCGGCAGACTATTTCTCCTATTACGAGCTCGGTCACTGCATGGAATCCGGTGGACTGCTGCAGGAATCCCGTAACTACTATGAACTCTCAATAAAGGAAGCCGAACAGTGTCGTGTTAATTTCAGCTTGCCGTTCGCAGGCTTGAGCCGGACTGCGGTGCTCGAGAATGATCTGGCCCAGGCGCTCAAACATGCCCGGACAGCAGTCCACCAGGGGCCCAATTCGGCATCGAATCGCATGCTGTTGGGACAGGTCCTCATCAAAGCGGGACGGCATGTCGAAGCCGTTGCCCAGCTCAAAACGGCTATTGCGCTCGACCCAACTGCAAGTTCCCTTTATTATTTGTTGTATCAGTGTTATCTGACAACTGGCGAGAAGCCGCTGGCTCAGGCCACGCTGGCGGAATTCAAACGCGTGTTGTCTTACTATGGAGAGGGTCTTCCATGAAGTTTTGGTTTTTGCTGTTGCTTTGCACTTGCACGTTGTGGGGCCAGAACACGCGGACTCCAACGGGGCAATATGCCCGCGAGGCATCCACCTACGAGGAATTCGATGCTTACATCGAAGTCGTAGAGGCGCAGGCCCCGGAACAACAGCTCGAGGCGGCAGAGAATTTCAAGCAGAAGTTTCTAGGTTCGAAGCTACTTGTGTTTGTCTATGAGCATGAAGTGGATGCTTTGCGCAGTCTCAACCGCATTCCAGCCGCAAAGGCAGCCGCAGAGAAGGCTCTGAACATGACTCCAAACAATACCAAGGTCATGCTGGCGCTCGCTCAACTTCTGGCCGACGAGGCGGACCCTCCAAATGAGGAACGGGAAGTCAACGTGCATCGGCTGGTGGCGCGCTGTCTGGAGGAACTGGGAAAAGTAAAGGCACCTCGTTCCGTTTCGCCGCGGCAATGGGAAGAAATGCGGTCGAAAATGGAATCAGAAGCACATGCGGCCAATGGTTTGGTGTCTGCGAGGAGAGGTCACGTGGCAGCCGCCATTCGGGAGTTTGAAGCGGCGATTTCCCTGAATCCCACTCCTGATGGTGCGCAGCATTTCTATCTGGGACGTTTATATGCTGCAACAGGCAGGACCAAAGATGCTCTGGCGATGCTGGCACTCGCCGAGAAGTTCGGGCCGGAACGGGTCCGCAAGCTGGCTCTGGATACGATCTCAGAGCTTCAGCAGCATCGTGATCGACACGCGAGGTAAGAGATGAAAGGGCTTATTGGATGCGTTCTGGCGTTGCTGCTTTTCTGTCGGACGACGCCAGGCTTGGCAGACCGAAATGACCCTGGTCAGGCGGAGAAATACCTGCAGAAGGGAAATCAGGCACTGAAGAGTGGAAACTGGGCACAGGCTGAAAGTGACTATCGGGCTGGTTTGAAACTCAGCGCAGGACTGTTCGAACTCCACAGCAACCTGGGCCTCTCGTGTTACTTTCAGCAGAAATATGACGAGGCAGAGAGTGCCTTCTTGGCCGCTCTAAAAATTAATCCAGATGTCTTTGTCCCCAATTTCTTTTTGGGCATCATCCACCATCGCCGCGGCGAGTTCTCCAAGACTCTGCCGCTGCTCACCAAAGCTGTCAAATTGAAGCCGGAAGATCCGGAGGCCCATTATTGGCTGGGTTTGAACCTGGCTAACTCAGGAGATCATGAGGCTGCGGCCAAAGAGATTGAATTGGCTATCAAACACGGTTCAGGAAATGTTGATTCTTTTTATCAGCTGGGCAAAACCTATTCCAAGTTGGCGCAGCATGCAGTTGAAAAGGCTGTGAGCGTCCCTGCGGATGGGACCCTTTATCGCCAGCTGGTTTTGGCAAAACAAGCTCAGTTGGCGGGCAATGGGTCGCTGGCCCGCAAGTATTATGAGGCAGCTCGCACCCAGAACGGGGCTGCCACGGAGATTGGCCTAGAGCTGGGGCACGTTGCGCTCGCATCGTCGGAATGGGCCTCTGCCACTGTGGAGTTCCAAGCGGAGCTTTTACTTGACCCCCAAAGCTATCGGAGCCACTTCGGTCTCGCTCAAGCCTATTTGAACTTGCAAGAGACGAAGAAAGCGCTTTTTCACTTACAGCGAGCTCTCAATATTCGCCCGGAGTTTTTCCAACCGATTCCTCCTGTCGTCATCGATCTGCCAGAAGATAAGACTCTTGAGTTGCTGGCGCAGATGCGGCAAGAGCGCTCCCCTTATGACGGGGCGGCTGCATTGCTATCCATGTGGCTGGCCGAACGACTCCGGAATGCGGCTCAGTCTCAATCGAGTCTTCGCGATTTTGAAGGTCAGCTGAAACGGCTCACCGATCGGTTTGCACCGGTACCCCTGCCCGCACAAGTCGCGCCGTTGAAGGCGAAGGCAGAAAGCCTCTTGAAGAACAAGCGATTTGAGGAAGCGGCGCGCGCCTATGCCTCTCTTCGAGCAATGAAGGCCGTTGACCACAAGATCCACTTGCGTTTAGCGGAAGCTTTGTCCGCAATTGGAAAACACCAGGCAGCGAGAGACGCACTCAGCCAACATCTCCAGTTTTTCCCAACGGATGGATACGCTTTTTTTCGCTTAGCCCAATCCTATGAAAAATTGTCTGTGGAAGCTTTCAGTCAAATTTCCAAAATTGACGCCAGCTCCTATCGCAATCATCAACTCTTGGCCGAATCATTGCTTGAACGATCTGACTGGGCGGTAGCGGTCAAAGAGTTCCAAAGTGCACTGGCCATGAAACCCAACGATAGCGAGCTCTATTTTGGCTTAGGCCGGGCCTACTTGAAGGCCGGAAGGATTTCTGATGCTGCCGAGCAGTTCCAGATGGCTCTCAAGCTGGATCCTTTCGATCCCTCGGTTACCTACTCAGTTGGTCTTTGTCATTATCTCAATAGGGAACCTGAAAAGGCCGTGCTCTTTTTGAGAAAGGCTGTCGGCCAAGATCCCAATTTATTGGCTGCCCGAGAACAGCTGGGCCGGGTCTTGGTGACGCAGGGGCAACATGCGGAAGCCATTCCGGAGCTGGAGGCCGCGCTTCCACTGGACAACGATGGTTCTCTACATTACCTGCTCTATGTTTGTTACCGGAAGTTTCAAAAGCCGGAGAAAGCAAAAGCGGCCCTGGAGGCTTCAGAGCAGATCAGAGCTCGCAACCGGGAATTGGTTGAGTCCAAGGTTGGTGAACCTCCTCCTCCCTAGGTTCACTTGGTGGCACCGAAGTTTAAGATTCGGTCAAATTTAGTGGACTCCCTCTCCCTTTTGTGGGGAGAGGGTGGCCGAGGCCGGGTGACTGGGCAGCGGGCAACGAAGGCGCAATCTTGGGCGGTATGAGCGCTCGCTACTCATTAACACTGAGTCTCTTGCTGAACAGATTAAGAAAGGCACCCCTGTGGAAACTATGAATCATTGGAACCTCAATTACCCCGTTTCTCGCCGGGCCGTGCTGCGCCAGGCAGCTTGTGGCTTTGGAATGCTCGGACTGACGAGCTTATTAGAGGACTGCTCTTGGGCAGCAGTGTCTCCTGACCTTGCCATTCCCGGGTCAACCAGGACTCCGCATTTTCCGGCTCGCGCCAAAAGGGTTATTTTTCTGTTCATGCACGGCGGCCCTTCTAGCATCGACACATTTGATCCGAAACCCAGGCTCAATCAGGATAACGACAAACCCCTTCCATTCAAGCGACCTCTCACGTTTGCCGAAGGCCGCATTGGCAACTTGATGAAGTCCCCGTGGGAATTCAAAAACCACGGCCAGAGCGGCATACCTGTCAGCGAGATCTTTCCTCACGTGGCCGAGTGCGTGGATGATTTGTGCGTCGTCCGCTCCATGGTTGGCGACAGCGTAGCTCATGGCGGAGCTTTGCTTCAGTTGCACACCGGCTCCAACACCTTCACCCGGCCGAGCCTGGGCTCCTGGATTGTTTATGGCCTTGGAAGCGAGAACCAGAACCTGCCGGCATTCATTACGATGAAACCTTCGCTGGGCCACGGTGGCTGCAAGAACTGGAGTTCCGGCTTTCTTCCGGCAACTAATCAAGGAACTGCGATCGGGGACTCGGGATCGAAGATCAAAGATCTCGGTGAGCCGATTGAGAACCTGGTTCCAAAGGGTGCTTCAGCTGAGCTTCGACGTTATGAGCTGGACATGCTGCAGAAAGTGAACCGACGCCATGCGTTCTCCAGGGAGCATGATCCTGAATTGGAAGGCCGCATCCAGGCATTCGAGCTGGCTTTTAGGATGCAAACCAACGCCCCGGAAGCTTTCGAGATTGAAAAAGAGTCTGAGGCCACCAGGAAGCTCTATGGTCTCGACCGGGAGGAAACAGCCGACTTCGGCTGGCAATGCCTGATGGCAAGGCGGCTGGCAGAGCGCGGCGTGCGATTTATTCAATGCTCGCACAGTTACAAGTGGGATCAGCACAGCGAGCTGGTACGGTTGCACACCAAGAATGCTCGAGAAGTAGATTTGCCGATCGCTGGCTTGCTAAAGGACTTGAAGTCCCGTGGCTTGTTGCACGACACCCTGGTCCTTTGGGGAGGGGAATTTGGACGAACGCCGGTGGCTCAAGGGGACGGTCGTGACCACAATCCTTACGGCTACACGATGTGGATGGCAGGCGGTGGCGTTAAGCCGGGACTGATTTACGGCGCTACCGACGAGTTCGGTTACTACGCCGTCGAAGATCGGATGCACATCCACGACCTGCATGCCACTATTCTGCATCTGCTGGGCATCGAGCACACCAAGTTGACCTATTTCCATAGTGGCCGCAATTTCCGCCTCACCGACGTGCATGGGAACGTGGCCACAAAAATCTTGGCCTAGCCTGCGCTGCATCCCAGGTACACTGCGCGGGAGGCCTGCCTGCGCGGTACGATGCCCTGGGGTGCCCTAACTAAAGGTAGCGAGCGACCTCATACCGCGACGGAGGCGGGGCTCCGTTGGTTCCTGACCCCTCACCCGGCTTTCGGCCACCCTCTCCCCACGAACGGGAGAGGGAGTTCTCGAATTTGACCGAAGTTTGGACTTCGTTCGCAACAAGTAAAACTAGCGGACACACGGTTCGCCGCAAGGATCTCCCTTCGCACGGCGACGCCAGGGGTTGTTGCCGCGAATGCCAGCGGCACGGCGGCTTGTAATATGAGAAGGAGCCATCCTCAGGAGAGACGCCATCAAATCCATTCCTGAGTGCTGGTCAGCAGGGGCTTTGGGAGTCCTTAGGCGCGGACCCTCACCCAATGAATCGAGGTTTCATCGCAATGGGGCCCTGCGTAGTAGACGACGACCACGTCGCCCTCGCTCGTGAGGGTGGTAGCCGGCAGACCGACGGAAAACTTAGCCATTTCAGACCACGCGTCATTCATTCCAGTCTTGGACGTGCTTTGCGGTGGCACCGGAGCAGCGTGGAGAACGATCTCGCTGGCTTCTGGCCAAGTTCCGCCTCCATCGTTGCTGGTCCGCATCTTGATGGTTGGCGTGGTCGTCCGATCAACGAACACCATCCCGATATCGCTCCCCCGCAAAGACACTGGTGCAGCCGGTTGCCCTGGGACTTGGGTGTCCCACAGATCGGACCAAGTTCGTCCATGATCGGCCGAGACCCGCGCATGGATATTGAGGTAGGCGGCGTCACGGTTGTCGTAGGTCCAGAACACATCCAGGACGCGCCCATCGGCAAGAACTCCTAATCTCTGATCCCAGTAGAAGACCCGGTTGGTAGGATCGTTGCTTGTGATGGCGTGCTCAGGCCACGAGCGTCCCCCGTCTTTCGAGAACATCAAAACGGACGAGTGCCGCCAGACAGACGGATCCCAGTAGTGTTTGTTCAGCTCGAACTGACAGGCCAGATCTCCATTGCGGAGCTGCAAGATCGGGCCCGTGAGGGGCGTTGGGACTTTGAAAGGCGAGGTATCGACCAAGGCTGGCGCTGACCATGACACACCATCGTCGAGGGACCGGAAAAGAAAAATACGCGTGTCAAGCAGGCCCTCAGTCGCTGGATTGTAGAAGGGCAGAGACAGGTCTGATTGATCAACCCAGCACACCACAGCCATGAGGGTTCCGTCGGCCAGAGCCGTAATCGAGCCTCCCCGGAAATTTCCGGGTTTGCCTTCAACCTCGACAGGAGAGAACGGAGCAACCGGCTCAGCCCAGGAACGTCCCTCATTGTCAGACCATGTGAGGAGTGGGTGTTGGCCAATCACCGCAGATTTCTCAGGCGCGGCCCGAAAGGCACAGAGCCAGCGTCCACTGGCTGACACACAAATCGCCGGAAAAGCGCAACTCCGCCGATCGGATCTTCCTCCGGTTGCGTAAACAATACCGCTGCCAACGATTTTCATGTTGATGATGCTCCGATCAGCGATACGCTAGTCAAGCTCGACATAGGCTCATCCAGAAACGTTGCGAAGCCAAGAACAGAATGTTCGTCAGAGTTCGTGCGCGGTTCTTGCAAGATCTCAAGGCGAAGGGGCCTGCCCCAGCATGGGCGCAAAGAGTACTTGCCTTCTTGAGTTTTTGTCAAAACTTTCCGAATGAGATCAAACTACGACACCCTGTCGGAGATCGAGGACGCAGCGTCTCGCAGAAGGCAAGAAGGAGGTTCGACTGTGAAAAACATTGATGGAAGAACGATCGCCGCCGACCTGAGGCGGCTCGGAGTGCGCCAAGGCGATTGTATTATGCTGCACAGCTCACTCAGCAGCCTGGGGAGGGTCGAAGGTGGAGCCGATGCGGTCGTGGAAGCCTTCCTTGATGCCTTAGGACCAGAAGGAACGCTCCTCACACCTGCCTTCACCGAAGGCGCATGGACTGGGCATCTCGCCTTGGAAGATTGCCGCGAGGGGTGTCCCCGGGAGTTCTGCACCAGTCAATTGCCCAGCCACGAAGGAGCGATCCCCAATGCTGCCTTAAGACGGCCAGGCCGGCTGCGGAGTTGTCATCCAACGCACTCGTGGGTTGCAATTGGTGCGCGCTCCGAGGAAGTTCTTCAAGACCACTGGCGATCACCCACTCCTTGTGGACCCGGAAATCCTTTTGAGAAAGTCGTGCAACTCGATGGATGCATCGTCACGCTTGGCGTCGGAGTGAATACGATTACTCTCTGGCACTATTATGAAGACCTTCTTAAGGTGCCCTACCTCGGGCATCATCACCCGCAGGAGCGTCATCTATCTTATTGTGCAACCGGCCGCCGCATTCAATACGAATACCCGGGGTTGATGCAGGAAGTCGTTCGAGCATCCGGTATCATGCAATTCGGTAAGGTGGGTCGAAGCCAATCCGGGCTAATGCGAGCAAACAGCTTTCGGCAGTTCATGGCCACCATCATGGCCGACGACCCATACTGCTTCCTCATTCGCCCTCCCGATCGTTATTCCGGAGACATGGCTTTGGACGCGCTGCAAAAAGCGGCTGCCATGCTCCGGGCCTGGGCGCGTGGACCCCGCGACCTGCCTGAAACCCTCCGCTGGCCGGGGGGCCATGACAAAGCCGTGGTCAGGGAAGACTGCCCCGCCTTTGCAGGTTACCACCAAGCTGGAACTCAGCAAATTCCGCTCTGCAAGGCCAACGATCGCCACCCTGAGTTATTTTCCAATGGCGGCCTATTCAACGAGCATGGCAGAACTTCCTGTGGCGGTTGCCCCTGGAACTTGCGCTTTCCTGGTTGAACCGGACTTCATTTGAAAAGGTCTTTAATCAGCCCCACTGCATTATCCAGCATCACATCTCCCGCGCCGAGGGCGTAAGGCAGTGGCCGGCAGCTTGGGTCTCGTTTCTGGTAACGATGCCAGGTATACAATTCATATCCGCGGCGGCGGCGATCCTCGTCCGTACCCAGATATCCCTCTGTTCCATTGGTGTGGGCCATCAACAGAGTTTCGTTCAATGGACTGCGAGCTGCGACCGCCAATCCCAGTTCGGTAAAAGGTTCACCCGGATAGAACACCAGACCCAAGTCGTCCAAGATGAACGTCGTAATCTCGGCCGGCCAGCTACGAGGAAAGGTGCGGCCAGACTCAAGCGCTGCTTTTAACCGTTCTGCCCACTCGACGAGTTCGACGACGTGGGACTTCTTCTTTTCTACAGGCCAATCTTTCTTGCAATTGATGCCGATGACCCACTCCAATTCAGGATCCTGGTCGAGGGCGGAGATGAAGCCGCGGATTTCATCGATTTCTTTCTGGAGTTGGTCCACCGAGGGAGCAACGTCCAGAGGCAGATCGACGACCCTTCGACCCGCCAGCATTCGCCTTGGCATTTGCGTTTTAGTCTCTTCAAAGAACGGGGCCGCGAGTTGGGCAAGGTTCAATCCCAGTTTCCGGGCATCGGATTCCTTGCCAAACATTGGGACGCAGTTGACGTCTCCCGCTGCCCCGAAAGCTTAGAGGATAGGCGCCCCGCCAACCACGTTGCGGCTGAAGTATTCGGTGAGGTAACCAGGATATTCAGCCGAGATCGGGGCATCAAAAATGACACACGCAGGATGAGCCGCAAATCGAACCCAACCGGCAATGGGCTTACCACGCTCATCATCAATGCGGATGAGATTCAGGCGGGGATCGACAGGCCGGCCAGATGCCAGACCTTCTCGAAAATCACGAGTGAATTTGACGCCACCATCCGGGAGAGGCACGCGCTGGTTGAAAGAAGCACCGACAACATGGGTGACGGCCTGGCCGATTCGTGCCGGACGTCGAGCCTGGGCAGGCCTCGACTGCCGCCTCGGTCAGTTGCTGCATGACGAAGTTGAAATAGGAACAAGGGCCCCCGATCGGTTCCAAAATCGGTGTGGAATGGCTGTGCGAGGCGCATAGGGCGATATCCTCCAGGGCCACCCCGGTTGCCCTGGCCAAGGATTGACGCATCCGATCGGAATGAACCTTGTAGAGACGCAACGTGTCGAGTGCTGCGAGCAACAAAGTTCTTTCACCCAACGTCATGGCTAGAACCTTCACCTGCAAAGGGCTTCCGTGCTGATCGAGGCGAACGGTCATGCAGGAATGCAGGGCGTTGTTCACCATCTCTGAGCTGGGCATGATGCCACGCACTCCTGCCCCAGCCAGGAATAGGCTATTCATTAGGTGTTTTCCTTCGTTTTGATTATTCACCCGAACTCGAGATTCAAACCGCTTAACTATACTAATCAGTCCGTTATTTAGGCTACACATTGGGAAGAGATTGAAGTATAATTGCGGCATGAAGAATGACGGTCGCAGGCTCTCGCATGAGACATCGGAAACGATTCGGAGGATGGCGGTTCGGCGTGTGCGCGAAGGCGAACGCCCGAGCGCGGTGCCGCACGTCGATCTACCGATGGCTGCGTGCCGAGCGGCGGGCTGCGGTCCGGACCGTTGCTGCTGGAAACCTTGGCTGATGCAGCTGGCGTTCCGGGAACCTGCTATTGAGACTCGAACGGAATTCCACCTGGCCTTATTGGCCGAGGGCCACTATCCATGTGAACCGAACCGCAGGCGACGAAGTGCTGTATGCAGAATATCGTTTTTCGGATTCTTATTGCCCTTTAGACGTGGAGCTGGTCGTCATGATCGGACATTCAGATCGATCTAAGCTAATTTAGATCGAGGGGTAAGTGGGTTCCACGAAACCAGCCGTGATTTTGGCAGCATGTTTGCTGGTTCAGTAAAAACGTAAATGTGCACTCCTGGCATGGAAGGGGATTGCCGGAAGGGTTTGTTCCTAAGTGGGGAAACGCCGAATTCTCCTCAACTTGTTTCGGTTTTTGAGCCATTATATTTTTTCTCTTGACAGCGTTAAAGTCTGTATGAGATATCTCTCTAACATTTCTGTCATGCCAAGAATGAAGGATCGTCCGAATTGAAGGATCCGTATTGATGAAACACCGGACAATCAGCCAGCAGGTTTATTATGAAATTCGCGGGATGATTGGCCGGGGTGAGTTATTGCCGGGCAGCGCGCTGGTATTACGCGATTTGGCTGCCAAGCTGAAGGTGAGCCGCATGCCGGTGGTTGAGGCTATTCGACGTTTGGAGCGGGACGGGTTTGTCACGGCGGTTCCCAAGTGGGGAGCTTCGGTCAAGGAGTGGACGAGGAATGAGCGGTTGGAAGCCTATTGCATCCGACGGGCTCTGGAGGGCGAAGCCGCCCGTTTCTTTGTGATGCGAGCCACAGACGCGGACAAAAGGAAATTGGTGGAGCTCAGTGATCGCTTTGACAGCTTGGTGACCAGCGACCCAATTGAATGCGACCAGGCAGATATTGAGTTTCATCTTCACATTGCGCGCTGCACGGGATTTCAGCGGCTCTACGAATTAATTGAAAACTCGAAGATCGAGACGGCCACCGTATTCGGCCTGTGTCTGGTATCGATTAATATGCCGGGGAGAAAGCCCTTCAACCCCAGGAAAGACGTCGGATGTCACAAGCCAGTGGTGAAAGCTCTGCTGGGTCGTGATCCTGAGATGGCCACGCGAGCCATTTGGAAGCATATTGATTCTGTGCTGGAACGGATTATGGAGTTAGAGGGTGCCGATGAAGCGCCACGCCGCCGCGTCGCGGGGAAATAGCATTTGATTATTGATGATTCGTCTCAGTTGTTCGATTTATTTTAGCCAGTCCAGTAAGGAGTAAGGAGAACAAGGTAATGAAAGTCACACGGAGAACGGCAGCTTCACTGATGATTGTGATCTTGGGTATGCTCTTTTCGATCCCGATTCAAGCACAGAACCTGGGCAGGATATCCGGCACTGTCACGGATCAGTCGGGAGCGGTGGTGGTGGGCGCCGCCCTCGTGGCAATCAATATGGAAACCGGTGTGAGGACACCAACCATCAGCAACGAGACAGGAAACTACAATATTCCTGCTCTACTCCCAGGACGCTATCGCGTGGAAGTGGAGCTGCAAGGGTTCAAGAAATATGTTCGGGAGCCGGTGCTGGTTTTCACTGCAACACCGGTCGGTCTTAACATCGCCATGGAAGTGGGCGAAATATCGTCAGAAGTTGCGGTGACCGGCGCGCCTCCCTTGCTGCAGACCGAAGAGGTCAGCCTGGGGACAGTCGTGGAAGACAAAATGATCCGCGATCTGCCAGTGGCTCTCGGAAGGGATACGGCTATCGCCTCGGGAAGGCGGCAACCGACCTCTTTTATGAATTTGACTCCCGGAGTTAGTGGCGGTGAGTTCAACAAGACGGTCAACGGTATGCAGCGAAGGGGTACGGAGGTCAGCACGGACGGTGGTGCGATTGAGGCACCTGAACATTTCGGACAGGTAGGCAATGCCACCCCGCCTTATGATGCCGTGGGAGAATTCAAAGTGGTTGCGGGCGTTCCAGAAGCGGCTGACGGTAATACCTCCAGCGCGGTCAAACTGAATCTCAAATCGGGGACGAATCAGCTTCACGGAAGTGCCAGTTGGTTTAATCGGAACGACGTTTTTGATGCCAGGGGCTTCTTTGCTCCGACAAGGCAAAAGGTTCGCCAAAATGAGTATGGCTTCACGGTAGGAGGTCCGGTTTGGGTTCCCAAAGTTTACAATGGAAAAGACAAGACCTTTTTCTTCTTGAGCTATGGGGAGTTTAAATTACGGGGAGGAGGAGCGCCGCGGATCAGGACGTTCCCCACTGAGGCCTTCAAGAAGGGTGACTTCAGCAAACTAACCGACAGGCAGGGGAATTTAATTTCTATTTTCGATCCCCTTTCGGCGCCGAATGACGGGGTATCGGCCCGGACGCAGTTTCCTGGGAACATCATTCCGACAAACCGAATCGATCCTCGGGCTTTGCAAGCTGTGCAGCTGATGCCGACCGCTGCAATCGATCGGCCTTTTGACAATACCGTCGCTCCAACACCCCGTCCGACGGATGATTGGCATTGGAGCATGAAGCTCGATCACAGTTTCAATTCGCGGCATAAGATCAGCGGGACCTACTGGTGGGCTCACGCGGAGCTGCTTAATTTTAATGGTCAGCCTGGCTTGACCGATGACGGTGGGGCGACGTTCGAGATAGGCGGGGGCACGACCATTAATTACAATTGGCTCGTCACTTCAGCGTTGGCTAATGAGCTTCGAGTCAACTTTGCCAGGAGCAACACAGGGGGCGGCCCTCTGCCCGGCCAGGATTTGGGACCCAACCCACTCAAAATCGCGAACTATCCCTTCACAGTGGGCAATCTATTCATCGGCGCAGAAGGTTACGCGCGGGGCCCGGGAGCTTCTGGCTTTAAATATACTTCGGGGGAGGTTGGTAGTAACAGTTTCAGTGATAACTACGGTATTGCCGACACGGCAACTTGGATCAAATCCAATCATTCTTTCAAATTTGGAGTGGAGCACCGGATACGGAAGTATGTCGGAAGGGGAGCAGGATATTGGTTTCCTGAATTCAGGAAATTTCAAACTTCGAACCCGGCGTCTCCGAGCTTTGGCGCTTGGGGCGACGGTCTGGCCACCTTCCTGTTAGGCGACGTGTATGAGCAGCATGGTCAAAACGCCGACACTCGGAATGGAACGGTCGGCCAGCGAAGCTCCTGGTTTGCACAAGACAGTTGGAAGATCAGTCCACGGCTAACCCTGATTTTGGGACTCAGGCATGACATCGCTCCGCTGAACAAAGTGGATAACGGGAGTTCGTCTTTCGATCCAGCCGTAAGGAATCCTGGCGCGGGTGGCAGACCCGGCGCACTGCGCTTCATTGGGGTAGATCGCTACTACGAAACAGATCGTAATCAATTTGGTCCCCGCTTTGGACTGGCCTATGGCCTGAACGACAAGACGGTTCTACGCGCAGGCTATGGGATACTCTATCAAATTGGCGCTGCCGAGCTGGGCTGCTGTCCCGGCGGCCTGCGACAGGGTTTTCAAAGCGCACTGCCGTTGCCACCAAGTGGTCAGCCGTCGATTCCGATCTATAACATTTGGACGAATGGGGCAAGAATAGACCCGAATGTGGGCAACTTGCCGAATACGGATCCCTCTCAGGTCAACGGACGTGGTCCCACCTGGTTGCATCCCTCTTCAACCAAAGCGACCCGAGTTCAGCAGTGGACCATCAATCTGCAAAGACAGTTGCCCAAAAATGTGGTCTTTGAAGCGCGCTATGTCGGATGGAAGGCACAGGGGTTGTTTAGTACGCTCGAAAACCTCAATCAAGTCGATCCCAAATTCCTGTCTCTCGGAAGCACCCTGACTGCAAACGTCAATTCTCCAGCAGCAGTAGCGGCCGGAATCGTGGCGCCTTATGCTGGCTTCACCGGATCCGTGGCCCAAGCCTTGCGGCCTTTTCCCCAATACCAGCGCATCGGCTCGCTTTATGAGGCTCTGGGTCAGGCAAACCACCATTCCCTTCAGCTCCAGGTACAGAATCGCCTGAGCAAGGATCTGCTCTTCCTGACCAACTATGTTTGGGCCAAGACCTTAACAGATCAGGGACTGGGCGGGGGGTTTGGGACATCCGCCCAGGATCAATACAACCGGACACTGGAAAAGTCTCGCCAGTTGCTGGAAGCGCCTCACGAACTGAAGATGACTTGGGTCTACGAGTTGCCAGTGGGAACCGGGAAACGCGCTCTGACAAATGCCCCCAAGGGTGTCAACGCAGTATTGGGAGGATGGGCGCTGGCGGCAGCCCAGCGTTACAGTTCTGGCTCCCATCTAGCCGTTACTGGGGGAAACCCATTGCCCATTTTTGCGGACACGATTCGGCCCAATCAGATTTCGGGAACGAAAGTGCAAATCAATCCAAGCGGAAAATTCGATCCGCGAAGAGATCTCTATGTGGCTATTGGGGCCTTTGCGCCGAATGCGCCCTTCACCTTTGGTACGGCCCCCCGGGTCCAACCGGACCTGCGCGGATTTGCGTTTTACAACGAGGATTTCTCTCTCATTAAGAGAGGCGGGTTAGGAATTAGCGAAAACACGAAGTATGAATTACGTCTGGAGATGTACAACATCTTCAATCGGGTGGTGTTCGCAAACCCGCGAACGAACTTCAATGACCGAGGAACCTTTGGGACGGTCGCAGCCCAAGCCAATCTCCCCCGCCAGATGCAGTTTGGAATGAAAATCCTTTGGTGAAACGTCTTCAGTGAGCAGGCGAGAGACTGAATCTCTCGCCTGCCAACCTTTTTCCCAAATTCCAGCATTTCCTCGGCCCTCGCCGAGGGCCTGCGCGAGGTGCGCCGATGATCAGCAGGCGTCGTTTGGTCAAGAGCAGCTTTTTCGCCGCCGGGTTTGCGATCGCCAGGTCACAGCTTGAGGCCCAGACCTCGCCGTCGAGAAGCACCGCCCAAACAAGCGCCCGTGCCGTTGCCCAATCTGGACGGCGCCCAATCCCGGGAAGGAGCAACAAGTACCTCTTCGTAGACGACCACGACATCGAAGCGATCGACAACCTGGCGCGCAGACTGCACCAGCCGCAGAAGTTTGCCAACAACGTGGTGATTCGCGCCGAACACCGCTGGGAGAACGCTGGGATCCAGATCCGCACGACACCCGTCTGGCTACCGGATGAGGGTGTCTTCAAGATGATTTACCTGACGAGCGCCGAAGGCCCAGATCCAGTGGTTACGCTGGATGTGACCGGCGCCCCCAAGGGGGGCCAGAGCTTCGCCTGTTACGCTACTTCGATCGATGGCGTTAACTGGGAGAAGCCGTTTCTGCGCCTGCACGACTATTCTGCACTTACCTGGCGCGGTACGCCCATCGGGAAAGAGAACAACATTATTCCCAGCGCACAAGGGCTGCTGCAAGGGCCGATCTACGATCCCCATGACCCGGACCCGCGGCGGCGCTTCAAAGGGCTGCGCTATGGCGAGGGTAAGCTGCAGTCGTTGGTGTCTGCCGATTTTTTGAAATGGGAAGTGTTCCCCGGGCCCTCGCTCCCCACCGGAGACGAGTCGCACCTGACCTATGACGCTGACCAGCGCTTGTTTATTGCCGCAGTCAAGCGCAAGGGGCCCTATGGCCGGTCCTGGCACCTCATCACAAGTCCGGATTTTGAGCGCTGGCATGAACATGGGCTGATTTTCCATGCTGACCAGGTGGATCAAGAGAACGGCAACGCCCGCCTGCGGCGCTTCTTCGACGACCCAGCCTATTTGAAGCCGATCTTCAACCGCCCCGAAGAATGGCGCACCGATGTCTACAACTTCCCGATCTTTCCTTATGAGGGACTCTACCTGGCCACGCCGGTGATGCATCACTGGTCGGGCAAACATTCGCCGCTCTATGAGAACGTGGACAGCCGAAAGTCAGTGGAGCTGGCCGCCAGCCGTGATCTGCGCCACTGGCAGCGCGTGGCCGACCGCGCCCCGTTCCTGGAACTGTCGCCGGTGGGGGATGGCAGCGCCTACGACACGGGCCAGATCCTCATAACCAACCAGCCGGTGGTACGCAACAACGAGCTATGGTTCTACTACCTGGGTTTTCGCCACCGCAGCATGTCACTTACGGATACGCTGCAACGCAAGAATCTGGACAGCAGCGCTCTCTGCCTGGCGCGTTTACGCATGGATGGCTTTGTCTCACTGAAAGGGGGTCCCGAGTGGGGTTCTGTGTCGACCAAACCGATCAAGGTGACGGGCGAACGCCTGCACATCAATTGCGACTCCTGGCGCGGGCGGGTGCTGGTGGAGGTTACTGACGCGGCCAGCGGCCAGGCGATTCCCGGCTTCACGCGTGAGGAGAGCCAGCCCACCATCGTCGACAGCATCAATGAGCCGGTGCGCTGGAAGGCGAAGAACGACTTGGCAGAACTCAGGGGCAAGACCGTGCGGCTGCGCTTCCATGTCTGGAATGCCGAGTTGTACTCTTTCTGGTTTGTTGGCTAAAGGTTTTTCAGAAGAGAGCAGGCAATGAGCGCGCGCAGGAGCGCCCGCTCCACCGGCGGAACGGGCGCTCTGCGCGCGTTTTCGGCGGTGGATTCGAAATAGGGCCGGGTTTTTAGGCCGCGTTTGATTTGTTTCCTAATTAGTTTCTGTCGCGAAACTGGAAGATTGCAGGAAAACTCCCCTCCTCGGCTGAGGAGGGGATGTGGCGCGCAGCGCCACTGGGGTGGTGCGAGTCGCTGCGATCCCGCTACTGATTTGGCTTTTCAGCGACCGTTTGAACCACCCCCGCCGTGGCCTGTGGCCGCGGCTTCCCCTCCTTATCCAAGGAGGGGAGCCTTAGTGCCGAGTTTCGGGACAGAAAATAATTAGCTTCAGCCTCGACTGCTGGGCCCCAAGCGCGGGCGCTGTTTTTCTGGATGAGTGGCTCTGAGTGCAGAACCTCCTTAGCCTTGGAAAATCCCACAATTCACCACGCCTGTACCATCTTTCGGCCGTTCGACCTCAACTCAGACGAAGGGTAGATAGATCCGAAAACTGTTGTGTGGCTGAAAATATTCGAAGGAACGGGTTGATTCTATGAAAAGGTGTTTTCTGAACTTCTTATTAGTGCCGTGGGTTGCGTCTCTTGCTCTCGGCGGCTTGGCCTACCCGCAAGGGGCTTTGCCGGCCAAGCAATCTGAGGCGGTCCGCGACCCCGTTTCGTGCTGTAGCGAGGCAAGGGCAGTTCTCGCCAGTCTCCCCGATGTGGCTTCGGTTCCGGACGGCCCGGTAAGGGTCTCCGGAGCAAAAAAGCAATTGTTCCTCGACAATCACGTGCTGGCTCGACTGGAGAAGGTGAAACGGACGCTCCATCAGCCGAAAAAGTACGGCGCGGTCATCCGGCCAGACCGGCCCTGGGAAGGCGGCGGCATCCAGATTCGCACCGGCCCTTCCTGGAATCCTGAGACCAAGACTTGGATGATGTGGTACGGCGGGGGCTACGCCACCTCGCCCGACGGTATCCACTGGGAAAAGCCGGTGCTCGGTTTACAGGAGTTCAAAGGGTCCAAGCAGAACAATCTGCTTCCGCCTCCAGTGACCTCATACACAATCTTCTATGACCGCACTGAGCCTGATCCCGGACGCCGTTACAAGGGCTTAGCGCCCGCTGAGCCAGTGCACGGGCGTGGAGGTGGGTTTTATCCAGCTGTTTCTCCCGACGGCAGGGTATGGAAGGTGTTGAAGACCTCCTTTATCCCGAGCAGCGACGAGTGGCACCTGTTTCACGACGAGCAGAAGCACCTCTATGTGGCAACGGTGAAGCACGGAGGGCCTTATGGCAGGTCTGTGTATCTTTCCGCGAGCAAGGACTTCGAACATTGGACGGACCCGCGCGACTGCCTGATCTTCCACGCCGACAAGCGTGATCAGGAACTTGGCGCCCAACGCATACGCTTCCAAGTTGAGACGCCGGGGCTCAGAAAGCCAGTCGTGAACCGGCCGGAGGAATACAAGACGGACATTTATAACTTACCGATCTTTTCCTACGAAGGCATCTACATAGGGATGCCAACGGTTTACAACAGCAGCGGGCTGGTATTCGACAACTCCGATGGCTTCAACATGGTTGAGTTGGCAATGAGCCGGGATCTGATTCGTTGGGAAAGAGTGGGAGGGCGAGAGAAGTTCCTGCCACTGTCTCCGGTGGAGGGAGAGAAGAACTACGATACGGGACAGTTGTTGGCAGCGAACTATCCCATCATCAAAGACGGTCAGATCTGGATCTACTATTCAGGCCTGCGCTGGCGGACTCATCCTGAGGCTCTCACAAAAAGCAAGCAGGGTCCGCACGGCATGGAGTTTTACTCTCCGGGCGACAGTGGGGCGATCTGTCTGGCGAAGCTGCGTTTGGATGGATTTGTATCGCTGGATGCCGGGGAAGCAGAGGGCACTGTGCTGACAAAGCCCCTGATCCTGGACGGGAAAGATCTGCATGTGAATCTGGAAGCTCCGGCAGGCGAGGTTCGCGCAGAGATTTTGGATGCCGCCAGCCAGAAACCCCTGCCCGGGTTTTCCCTGCGCGAGAGCCTCGCCGTTCGAGGCGACCGCCTGAATGCACAGATAAGCTGGGGGAATTCAAACCTGGCGTCGTTGGCGGGCAAGACCGTGCGCCTTCGATTCTCATTACGCAACGCCAGCCTATACGCCTTTTGGGTGAAATAGGGCTGCCTTGAAAATCGTCCTCGTCGTCGTCCTCGTCCTCGTGCTCGTGCTCGTAATCGAAACGCTGCCGCCGAGGACGACAACGCGGACGAGTACAAGATGCTCATTGACATGGCGCCAGTAAGGCGGCCTGAAAAACGTGCATGAACATGAAAATGAGACTGGAAGGTGGGAGCCGCGCTCCGAGCGGCGATTTCAGGTCCGCGGTTGAAACCGCCAATCGCCGCTCGGAGCGCGGCTCCCACACTCTAGTCGGTCGTGGCGAGAACGCCCAAGAAAATCCCCTCCTCGGAGGGGTGGCGGCGAAGCGACAGCGGTCGCGGAGGCCGCCGGGGTGGTCCGTTCCCGACTCCACCACCCACCCATCGAGCCTAAAGGCCCTCGCCCCTCGGAGGAGGGGAATCGTCGGCCATTTTCATCGGTCGTGGCGCCGCCGAGGCGGCATGAAAACTCCCTTGAAAATCCCCCTTAACAAAGGGGGAAGGAAGGCGAAGCCTTCAGGGGGCTGGCGCTTTCGCGCCGCCCCCTTTGCTAAGGGGGGAATGTTTTCATCGGTCATGGTACCGCACCGCGGCATGAAAACTCCTAAGAAATGGTTCATCGGCAAAGTGGGACTAACCGGAATCCTGCCTCACATCAGGCCAGAGAATCACTAGCCACTCCAGCGACAGCAAATTCTTATTCAATTCTTCATCAGGTCATAAGAGAGTGAGGCGGAACATCGATGCAGTTCTTCAATCGTAGAGAGTTCCTGGCAACCAGCGGGACTGTGGTTGGCGCGTTACTCAGCCCGACCAGCCAGAATTTTGGTGGAGAATCCCTAGACCGCTCCACAGAGAAAGCCACGGAGTTTCGTGTGTCATTAGGACAACGACAACTGTTCCTGGATGACCACGGCGTCAGGAAGATCGACAACCTCAAGCGAACCATCCATCAACCCGACAAGCGGGGCGCCGTCATACGCAGTGCGAATCCGTCCCAGACGATTCAGACGCGCACCGCGCCGGTGTGGGATCCTGCCGACAAAACGTTCAAACTTTGGGTCATGAGCACGGATCAATCGCTGCGGCTGAGTTCTGATGGACTGCACTGGGTCGCCGGACCCCAGCCCAATCTGCAGGTGGGTCATGTCGCCTACGATCCCCAGGATGCCGACCCGGGGCGGCGCTTCAAAGCGGCGTTACTGAATGAGGGCTTCGCCGTTTCACCCGACGGCGTCCAGTGGACGAAGCTGGACGTGCCCAAAATCAAGAGTTCCGACGAGGGCAATTTCAGCTACGACCCCCGGCACGGGTTGTTCATCCATTCTGTAAAACGGGGTAGTTCTTTCGGCAGGTCGGTCGCGATTGCGACGAGCCGCGATTTCAAGACGTGGCGGGACTATGGCGTGGTCTTTCAAACCGACAAACTCGATCAGGAGACGGGCCGGCTGCGGATTGCCGAACGATTGGCGAAGCCGGTGCTAAAGCAGACCGAGTACAACACTCCCGAACACTACAGCGTCGAGGTTTACAACATGGGGGTCTTTCATTACGAGGGACTCTATGTTGGCTTGCCGTCGATCTACCATCACACCGGGAAGGTGCCGCCGAGCTGGCCTGGATTCGACAAGCTGAGGTTGTCTCCAACGATACGCGGGCTCATCCAAAAGTACGGCGACTACACGGGCTTCTATCACATTCAGCTTGCCGCCAGCCGCGACTTGGAGCACTGGCAACGCGTCGCCGACCGCCAGCCGTTTTTGGAAGCTTCGCCACTCGGGGCTGGAGCGTACGACATCCAGACGATTATTGGCCCGTCCGCGCCCGTGGTCCGCGGGGACGAACTATGGTTCTACTACACGGGCATCAAGAACTACGCGTTCATCTCGTCCGGCGGTGAGCCTGGCTACGAAGACTACCTCCCGGATAAGGGCGCCATCTGCCTGGCCGTGCTGCGACGCGACGGATTCGTTTCGGTGAGGGCTGGTGAGAAATCAGGCACGATACTCACCCAGCCTTTCGAGCTGGCTGGTGCGAAGCTGTTCCTGAATACGGACGCTGGCGGCGGCGAACTGAGCGTCGAGGTTCTTAATGACCATGACCAGGTCGTCGCTACTTCCGCTCCGATCACGGGCGACCTGTTGCGAGGCGCGGTGTCATGGAAACAAGGCAATCTTGCTGGTTTGACGGGCCACTCCATAAGCCTCCGCTTCACCCTTCGCAAAGCGGGCTTATTCTCATACTGGTTGGAGAAATAGTTTCTTCAACTCTGTAGTAGGACGGGACGCGAAAGCCCCCGCGACCGCGCGCTGTCCTTCTCCAGCCAGTTTTTATGTTGGCTGAAGAACTGACAGGCAATGGTGAAAACCAGGATTTTAACAGTTATGCCTGGACAAAGAGACTTCATTCTTAACGTCGTTCTTTGCACGGTGAGTATCTGTCTTACACCTCTCTGGGGTTCGAGTGCCAACCGCCCGGCTCTGTTAGCAGGGACCGCATCTGAGGATATAACACCTGAGTGGCCGGTGCGGAAAGCCTTTGCCAATCGCCCGCCCACTCACAAGGTGTACCAGCGAATCGAAGCCAAAGCACTTGCTCTCAGCGATGGTGAGCATTCCGTGGTGGTGGTCACCGCAGACATTGGCTATTTTTGCCCTGAGACTAGCCAAGAGATTCACCGGCGGGTTGCCCGGTTAGGGCTGGCGCCGCACCAAGTGATATTGAACGCTTCCCATTCCCATTCGGGGCCGGCTCTCTGTCCCGTGCTCGATGTGCTTGAAGAAAGCCAGATCGACCGCCGTTATCAAGAGATCTTTATCTCACGGGTTGTCCGAGCGATCGAGAGTTCCCTCAGAGATCTCCGTTCTGCCCAACTGAGCACCAGCGAGGCCGAATGCGATGTCTGCATCAACAAGAGGATCGAGGGGCGTATGGAGCCCAACCCAATGGGACCGGTCGATCGCCGCGTTCGCCTCCTCATTGTCCGGGCCGTGAAAACCGAGGTCGTCCGCGCAGTTTTATTCCTTTATGGCTGTCATCCGAGTGATTTGAATGATGACGCCTTTGGGGCCGATTTTTTTGGTTTCGCCCGAGGGGAGTTGGAACGTAATCACCCCGGTGTGCTCTGGTTTTCTGCACAAGGAACCGGTGGCGATACACGGGTTGATCATCGGGATGTTTTTGGGAAGAAGTTCTTCTGGGGTGACTTGAACACTATCGCGGACACGCGTTCCTATGGAAAGCGTTTCGCCCGGAGCGTAGAGCGGGCTCTCCGAAATCCCTCAACTCCGATAACGGGACCTATTAGTTCAGCGATGCGGGAGGTGGACCTGCCACTAGGCAAACCCGCTTCGAGGCAAGAGTCTATCCAGGCGGCATCCAGCGACGATGTGTGGAAAGCTCGATGGGGACGGCATCTCCTGTCACTCTATGATTCACAAACTCCCATTCCAAAGTTTGTTCCTTATACTGTGCAGGCCGTCCAAATTGGGTCAGATTTCAGGTTAGTGGCTCTGGATGGTGAAGTCTTCACGCAAATCGGTAGGCAAATCGAAGACCAGCTGAGACCTCGACGCACCTTTGTGCTTTGCTATAGCAATACTTCGGCAGGTTATATCCCGACTGCCGACGAGATCTCAAAGGGAGGATACGAAATCGAAATCTTCTACTGGTGGCTCTCCCCGGGACCTTTCGCGTCTTCGGTGGAAAAGGTGGTGGTCAGTGCTGCGGTAACCTTGGCTCGCTAAAAACATATTCCCCGAAGTAATTTTCCAATGAGGCCACGATGAACCCAAGACATCCGTGTAAACCAAAAGCCGCCTCGTCGAAATGCATTAGAAATGATTTCAACAGGGTGTTCTCTCCTCGATACTGGATGCTGTTGATACTGGCTTCGAGCTTGGGTTGCTCTGACCGAGTGGGGGAACCGAAGGGTTTCTCAGAGGAATCGAATGTGACCAGCGATCCGGTACAGTGCTGTGCCGAGGCCAGAGCACTTCTCGAAACTGTCCTGGACATGGGACCCACACCGAAGGGGCCAGTGAAGCTGAGTGCCGGCGTCAAGCAGCTGTTCATCGATGACTATTTGCTGGCCGAAGCCGAAAACGTTCAGAGAAAGCCGCACCAGCCCAAAAAGTACGGCGCGGTCATACAGCCAGACCAGCCTTGGGAAGACCCGAGTCTTCAGGTTCGCACCGGACCCTCCTGGAATCCACAGGAGAAGATCTGGATGCTTTGGTATACGGGTGGCGCCTACGCGACATCGCACGATGGGGTTCATTGGCAGAAACCGATCCTCGGTTTACGAGAACATAAGGGATCCAAGAACAACAACTTGATGCTTCCGACTACAAAGTACGAGTTCAAGGACCCAGAGACAGGGAGAGAGATTGCGAAGGTGGAAGGGGATGGAATCACGATCGACCATGAAAAGGCCTTCTACGATGCAAAAGAACCTGATCCCAACCGCCGCTATAAGGGGTTTGCGTTTAAGGGTCCTCTCTGCTGTATTCCGAGCAGTCTCGGTCCGGGGTTCTATCCGGCAGTTTCCGCCGATGGCAAGAAATGGACGGTTCTAGATGCTTTCATTCCCAGCCAGGACGAATCGCATTTGTTTCACGACGAGCAGAGAGGCTTGTATGTGGCCACGGTCAAGCTCGGAGGGCCTTATGGACGATCGGTGTACCTCTCGGTGAGCAAGGACTTCGAACACTGGACTGATCCGCGAGATTGCCTGGTTTTCCACGCCGACAAGCGCGACCAGGAATTAGGCGCAGAGCGAGTCCGGATGCACGCTGGCAGTAAAGTTTTGCTTAAACCCTCCATCGACCGGCCAGAAGAATACCAAACCGACGTCTACAACTTGCCTGTGTTTTCTTATCAGGGGATTTACATCGGCATGCCAACCGTTTTCAACCACAGCGGAAACACAGAGCACAATTCCGTCGGCTTTAATATGGTGGAACTGGCGGTCAGCCGCAATCTGGTCGAATGGGAAAGGGTCGGCAATCGGGAGAAATTCATTCCGTCGTCTCCGTTTGAAGGTGAAAAAAACTATGACACGGGCCAATTGCTGGCGGCTAACCAGCCCATCGTAAAGGACAACGAGATCTGGTTCTATTACACGGGGTTGAGGTACAGGGATCGACCGAAAGGTTACCCGGATTATCCGAAGCGTGGCGCCATTTGTTTGGCGAAGCTGCGGTTGGACGGTTTCGTATCGCTGGACGCAGGTGAAACAGAAGGGTATGTCGTGACGAAGCCGCTGGTGCTGGAAGGGAAGACCCTGCACGTGAACATAGAGGCTCCCGATGGCGAACTGCGGGTTGAGGTTCTCGATGCCGCGGGAAAGAAGACACTCTCGGGTTACTCCCTCAAGGACTCTGTGCCCGCCAAGGGAGACGGTCTGGACATGGAATTGAAGTGGCAGGCCGAATCGAATCTGTCTGCCTTAGCGGGTAAATCCGTGCGGCTCCGGTTTGCGCTGCGCAAGGCCAGTTTGTACGCATTTTGGGTGAACTAAAGAATACAAGAGTGTAAAGAGCACTTGAATGCGTCGCCCGTGTCTGAGACGGGGTGGTGCGGTTTGGATACCAGGCAGGACCTAGCTAGTTTCTGTCGCGAAACTCGCGAGGCCTTGCCAGGCGCCATTCTTGCAGTTCGGCTCCCCTCTCCCTCGTCGGGGCGAGGGGAGCCGAAATTGTTACAGAGGTCGGCTCAAAGGCACACACCGCGAAACTCGGCAACAAAGCTCCCCTCCTTGGACAAGGAAGGGAGGCCGCGGCTGCTCTGGCCGAAGGCCAGAGGCTGGAGTTTCTACATTTGTCCCCTTTTCCAAGGGGGACGCCGCGTTTTTTGCGGCAGGGGGTCTTCATTAGTTCTTACCACACCCCCTGTGGTCCCCCTTGCCAAGGGGGACAGAACTCTGGCCTTCGGCCAGAGCTGCCGCGGCCACAGGCCGCGGCAGGGTGGTTTGAACGGTGGCGACAAAACCAAGCCAGTAGGGGGGTGCAGCAACTCACACCACCCCCGTGGCCCTGCGCGCCACATCCCCTCCTTATCTGAGGAGGGGAGTTCTTCTCCGGCCCACCAGTTTCGCGACAGAAACTAGCTAGCCGTGGTCACATCCCGTCCGAATGGGTTACGAATTAGGGTTAGCCAATTGTTCGGCAGCGTGCGGGATTGCCGGAGTTGCCATCTGTAGTCAGTGCAACCGGCCGAGATAGCTACTGTAAAAGGTAAAGACAGTCATGAGTGAGTTACGTGTTGGAATTGTAGGTTTCGATATTACTCCTCGTTTTCACCCGACCTGCGGGGCATGGGGGTGTACCCCTGGCATGACAGAGCTGGACATGCCGCTGCTGGCCCGGTGCATTGCTCTGGAGCAGGATGATCGCCTGCTTCTATGGTTCGGCTCGGATTTGGTCGGTGAGACGGTTCCTGGGACTGATCTCCTGCGCGGCGAAGTGGCCACGGCACTGGGATTGCAGATGCGCCAAGTCGTCTGGTCCACGAGCCAGACTCACTCAAGCGGTGCCATGCCGGGATCGGTACTCACGGGTAGCAGCATATGCGATCTATCCAAGCAAGATCCTGATTTCATGGTGGCCGAGCGGAGCCGCTTGATGGCCGCTTACATTGAGGGTGCCCGCGAGTCGATCCGCCGCTTGCAACCTGCGACCGTGTGGGCGGGTCGCGGCTATTGTGACTCGGTCAGTTATAACACGCGCTTCCCGATGCCCACCGGCGGGGTGAAATTCAGCCGTCACCATGCAGAAGGGCTGCAGAGCGGCAAGCCCTTCGACCCGACCATTGACCTTGTGCGGTTTGATGATATTCACGGGAATCCGCTCGGCGGGATCTTCAACTTCTGTGCCCACCCGGCGACGATGATCAACGATAAGATGATATCGCCAGACTGGGTCGGCACTGCTCGTCAATCGATCGAGGCGGCAATCGGCGGCGCACCGGTCATGTACGTTCAAGGATTTTGCGGTGACGTGAATTGTTACCACATCTTTGGCACACCGAAACAAGCTCGGCAAACCGGTGCTCGCTTGGGCAAAGCGGCTGTGGAGGCGCTTCCGACCTTGGTGCCTGCCCGCGGCGAACCGTTTCAGTACATCTACGAAACGATTGAACTTCCATGTCAGCCGATGCCCACGAGGGAACAGTTGGAGGCGCAGCTGGCCGCTCGGCAGGCATTTATCGACGGACTGGCCGACGACCCCGCCGCCACTTGGTTTTGTGGAATCAATGCCCCAGATCAATTCAACGTCGAACAGAAGATCGCTTTCGTGCAAGTTCAAATGAAATATCTCCGCGAAGGCATCCGAATGCTCGACGCTGGCGAATCGCCCCGGACATCGTTGCCGATTACGCTCGCTGCCATTCGAATTGGAGACGTGGCCGCGGTCCTTTCCCCCGGCGAAAACTTTACCGAGACAGGGATGCAAATCCGTCGTCGTTCGCCGTTTGTGCACACACTTATCTGCGGTGACACCAACGGCCTCCTTGGCTATATTGGGACCGATGGCGAAATAGACCGTGGCGGCTACGAAACCGACTCATTCTGGAAAATGCTCTACTTTGAGGGCTTCCGCCTGGCGCCCGCTAAAGGGGCAGCCGAGAAAATCATCCAATGTGGCGTAGAACTCCTCAAACAGCTCAGGAAAAAACCATGCTGAACCCGAGTGATTCCTTTCAAGTCCGTGATGAGGATCGCACATTTTACGAGCGCGAACTGGCCTCGTTCATTCCTGGTCGCCTGTTCGATGCACATACTCATCTATGGCAGCGGGAGCACACGGCATTCGCTGGGCCTGACATTCCCCATACGGTGGGGCTGACGCAGTACCGTGCGTTCATGGAAGGGTTGCATCCCGGGCGGCGCGTGTCTGCTCTATTCATCCCTTTTCCCCATAAAGATCGTTTTGCCCTGGGTAACAAGTGGGTTGCGGAACAGACAGCGGCCGATCGGTCGTGCCGCGGACTTTTCTTCGTAAGACCGGAAGACGATCCTGAATGGGTCCGCCAGGAAGTCCAGCGTCTCGGCCTGCACGGCCTGAAGTGCTATCACCTATATTCGCGCACACAGCCCTCATGGGAATCGGATATCCCCAGCTACCTGCCAGAACGTCTGGTGCAGGTCGCGCACGAGGAAAGCTGGGTGATTACTCTGCACATGGTCAAGTCTCGTGCAGTGGCCGATCCGAGCAATCTTCATTGGATACGCCACTACTGTGAGAATTATCCGAATATGAAGCTGATCTTGGCACATTCCGCGCGCGGGTTTCAGCCGGCTCACAACTTGGAAGGGCTGCATGAGCTCACGGGGCTGGATAACCTGTACTTCGACACCAGCGCGAATTGTGAGCCGATGGCGCATCAGGCGATAATTCGCATTATCGGACACAAGAAGCTGATGTACGGTTCGGATCTGCCGGTCAGTCATCAACGCGGCCGCTCGCTGGCGGCGGCAGACTCCTTTCTCTGGCTGGACGAACAAAATCCAGCCTGGGCCGGAAAACACTTGCGGGTCAGACCGGTGCTACTCGGCTTGGAACATCTGCGTTCCCTCAAGTGGGCGTGTTGGTCAGAGCGGCTCGACGACACTGCCGTTGAAGACATCTTCTGGAACAACGCGGCGAAATTGTTTCGCCTCAAGCCGACCGAGTTGGATTTACCGCAAAAAACAGAGAGCTGAATATGGATCTGCCTTTCCTGCTCTCTGGCAGTCGCATCATTGCCCGCAGGGTTACCCCCTCAAGGACTCTCTGCTTCATTTCGTCGATTGCTGTGGCAGCGCATGCAGAGATAATTATGCCAGGCTCAATTTGCACCCTTAACTGGAGGTTGATTGTGAAAAAGTGTCTAACCATTCGGTCATTTTTGTTCATGCTGCTGTTTCTCAGTGTGAGCGGTACCGTTTGCCGAGGGGAAGGGAAAGGCTTGCCGGCAAGTAAGTCCGAACTTCCCAGCGACCCGGTTTGCTGCAATGAGGTGAAGGCCCTTTTGGCGGCGCTTCCGGACTTCAATTCAGCCCCTGTGAGCCCAGCGAGATTGCGAACCGGACAGAAACAGCTATTTTTGGACAACCACGTGTTGGCCGGCCTCGAGAACGTGAAGCGCCAATTGCACCTACCGCAAAAGTACGGACCGGTCATCCGGCCGGACCAGCCTTGGGAGGGGGAGTCCATTCAAATTCGGATGGGGCCCTCCTGGAATCCCCAAGAAAAACTGTGGATGCTTTTTTATCTGGGCGGGGGGTACGCCACTTCGCGCGACGGCCTTCACTGGGACAAGCCGGTGGTTGGCTTGCAAAGGTATAAGGGATCCAAGGAGAACAACCTGCTGATCCCTGTGACCACCTACGAAGATGGCAGTTTTTACGATTCCGCAGGACGTTTCACCACCAAAATATTCCGTATTCTTGAGGGAGACGGGACAAGTGTTCGCCCGGTTTTTTACGACGCCAAAGACCCGGATCCTAAACGCCGGTTCAAAGGTTTCGGCACCGAGGTTCCATTCGGGCCAATGTATCCGGCGGTTTCTCCCGATGGTCGAAAGTGGGAGTTACTGAAAACCTCTTCCATCTCGAGCCAAGACGAATTTCATCTGTTTCACGACACGAGCAGAAATCTCTACGTGGCGACGGTGAAGCTTACGGGGCCTTATGGAAGGTCCGTGTACCTTGCCGTGAGCAAGGACTTTGAGCATTGGACGGATTCCACTGAATGCCTGATTTTCCACGCTGACAAGCGCGACCAAAAGTTAGGCGCCGAACGTGTTCAGATGCACCTGCGCAATCCCGCTCTCCGCCAGCCCACATTTAACCGGCCAGAAGAATATAGAACCGATATCTACAACTTGCCTGTGTTTGCTTACCAAGGGCTCTATGTGGGCATACCCACGGTGTTTAACCATAGCGGGAACACTAAAGACAACTCCGACGGGTTCAGCATGGTGGAATTGGCCGTGAGCCGGGATCTGATTAATTGGGAACGGGTGGGCAACCGGGAAAAGTTCATTCCGTTGTCACCGGTGGAGGGAGAAAAAAACTACGATACCGCGCAACTCCTGGTGGGCAACGAACCCATCATCACTGACACTGAGATCTGGTTTTACTATTCGGGCCTAAAGTGGCGAGACAATCCGATCGGTAAGGAACCGCCAAAAGACACGGGGGCCATTTGCCTGGCGAAGTTGCGTCTGGACGGGTTTGTGTCCCTGGATGCGGGAGCGACAGAGGGGGCTATCCTGACCAAGCCGATTGTCATGGAGGGGAAGAGTCTGCACGTGAATGTGACAGCTCCTCAAGGCGAAGTTCGTGCGGAGATCCTGGATGCCGAGGGCAAGAAGGTCCTTTCCGGATTCTCTCGCGGGGAATGTGTGCCTGTTGCAGGGGACAGTCTCAATGCGGAATTGAAGTGGAAGAAAGCTGCGGTGTCGACGTTGGTTGGCAAGACGGTTCGTCTTCGATTTATTCTGCGCAACGTCAGCCTTTACGCATTCTGGGCGGGGAATTAGTGGTCTTCAAGGATCTGTAGGAGCCTCTTTGAGTTGTCGTTAATGTCGTCTGGAATTGGAGTGGATCAATGAAGAAAGGCCAAATGAATCGACGTAATTTTGTCAAAACCGTCTCCGCCCTTGCCGCTTTTGAGGGGATTGGTTCGAAGTTGAACGCGCAGACTCCAGGTGTGACCGTGCCCTTGAAAGGGATACGCTTTGATTTTCCACGTGGGCAACGGCAGCTTTTTCTCGACGATTACGGTATTGCCAAAATCGAAAACCTGGCCAGAACGATGCACCAGCCGCTAAAGAAGGGTGCCGTTATCAGGCCTGATCCGAGTCGAGGAATAACTTCCATCCAGATTCGAAGCGCGCCCAACTGGGATACCGAAGCGAAGCATTTCAAGTTCTGGATTATGAGTCAGCCCGATGATCTGAAGGATGGCATGGGCACCGCCGGTTACTACGAGAGTACCGATGGCCTCCATTGGCGGGAACCAGCGCTGGGCCAGATCGAGAGCCGGGGATCTCGGAACAACAACTTCGTCACCGTGGCTGGACTTAACTCTCGGGTAGATTGCGCGATCTACGATCCTCTCGACCCTGACCCGAAGTCTCGTTACAAGGGATTCACCCTTCGGGCGTTGTTTGATCTGAAGAAAGATCCCAAAGCGAAACTGCAATGGGAACTTCAGCCTGTTGTCTCTGACGGCGTTACGTGGAGAAAACTGGAAGTGCCCGGTATGGATAGCGCGGACGAGTACAACGTGAGTTTTGATGCGGTTGAAAAGCAGTTCATTGCGACCGTCAAGCATAGCGGTCCGCACGGTCGATCCGTGTTTCTCTCGACAAGCAAGGACTTTCGTCATTGGACCAAGCACGAACTGATTTTTCATGCGGATGATCTTGACCAGGAGTTAGGGCGACGGAATATTGCCCAACACTTCGCCGACCCCCGATTGCGAAAGCCCTATTTCAATATGCCCGCCAAGTACAATGTGGATGTCTATAACATGGGGACGTTCCGCTATGAGGGCTTGTACATCGGAATGCCCGCGATGTATCACAAGACCGGTCAGGTCCCGGGAAGCTGGCCTGGATTTAACGATTTCCCCAATGCACCTGGAATTGAACTGTATCGACGATTTGGGGATTGGGTGGGGTTTCATCCCATCCAGCTCGTCTGCAGCCGCGATCTGCATCATTGGACGCGCCTGGGCGACCGAAAGCCATTCCTGGAACCTTCCCCTTTAGGAGCCGGAGCCTATGATCTGAGTTGCTTGATTGGTCCTTCGTATCCCATTTTCCGAGGTGATGAATTGTGGTTTTACTACACGGGGCTCAAATCGTATGGCGGGGAGTTCGATGACGATGGGCTGGGCCGAGACCGCAGTGCCATCTGTCTGGCAGTGCTGAGGCGGGATGGGTTCATTTCCCTGAATGCGGGGGAAGAAGAAGGTTCCGTTCTCACGGAACCCTTTCTCTTTCCAGAGGGTGAGCTGCATTTGAACGTGAGTGCTCTTAAAGGCAGCGTTGTCGTCCAGATGTGTGATGAGAAAGCCACAGCCATTCCTGGCTTTGAGGCCTCGGATGAGATTCGCGGCGATCATGCCGACACCGTTGTGCGTTGGGCCAAAGGCCGGCCTCAACAATTGTCTCAAAAGAAGGTGTGTCTGCGTATTCGGGTACGTCAGGGGGAGCTTTACTCGTACTGGATTCAATGAGTGGAATAGCCGGCGCGAGGCGGGGTGCATTTCCTCTGGAGGATCCCTTTTACCAGAGTGTTTGTGGGCGGGCAGTTGTCCCTAACCCAGAACTGCGAACCATTCGGCTCGGACCTCAGGCTACATCAATTAATGCTTCAGACCACTACAACAGAGAAGGGGGGACACGTGACATCCGAATTAGGGAGGCAACTGAATCCTTGCTGGATTTTCCGGACAGTTGGTTTCGTTGTCTTAATGTTCGCAAGTAGCATGAGTTCTCAGGGTGTCCAGACTGCCTCGTCAGGGCGCGCCCTCTATGTGGCAATGAACGGCAACAACACATGGTCTGGACGGATTTCATCCCCCAATTCTGAGGGCAACGATGGCCCACTGCTTACCGTGGGGGCCGCTCGGGACCGCATTCGCGCCGCAAGGAGGGGCGGTGAACCAGGCGCACCGACAAGGGTACTTATGCGGGAGGGAACCTATCGGATTACCGAACCGTTTGTCCTAACTCCCGAGGATTCGGGCCAGGAGAACGAACCTCAGGTCTATGCCGCATATCCTGGAGAGCGACCCATCATCAGCGGAGGACGGAAGATCACAGGATGGAAGAAAGGCGCCGGGGATATTTGGACTGTCAACATCCCGGAAGTTCAACGAGGAAAGTGGCAGTTCCACCAGCTTTTTGTCAACGGTCGCAGGAGTCAGCGTGCACGCACACCCAACCAGGGGTTTTTCCGAATTGACGGGCCCAAGTCTGAGGCAAATCCCTTCCAACTGAAGTATCGAGGCGACGAGATCAAGAAGTCCTGGGAAGAGCTGGCAGATGTCGAGGTCATTGCCTTATTCTCCTGGGCGGAGATCCGAATGCCTATTCGTAAAGTGGATGAGAAGCTGCGCCTCGCCACCCTGGCTGGAGGCGCCCAGCCCTACAACAAGGAGGCTAACGCTCGCTATTACATCGAGAACGCTCCAGAGGCATTGGATCTGCCGGGTGAATGGTACCTGGACCGCAAGAAAGGAATACTTTCTTATTGGCCATTGCGAGATGAAGACATGAGCCAGGTGGAAGTCATAGCTCCCGTGGCAACTCGCCTGGTCCACTTCCAAGGGGTGCCGGCGGCGGGGAAATTCGTCAGCCGTGTTGTTCTCCACGGCATTACATTCCAGGACGCCGATTGGAATCTGGGGCCCAATGGGTATGCTGATGTTCAGGCTGCAGTGGAAATTGGCGGCGCGGTGAAGCTCGACGGCGCCGTCGATTGTGCCATTGAACTATGCACAATCAGTCACGTGGAAGGGTATGCCCTGGATGTCGGAGCGGGTTGTAAGCGTAATCGCATTGTGGGGAATGAAATCTCTGATATTGGCGCCGGGGGAATCAAACTGGGCTGGGGTCGGGAAGGTCTGCAACCTCCCCATAGCGGAGAAGGATACATCGTGATCGATCGGGAAGCAGAACTCAATAGCGAGAATGTCGTCAGCGACAATCATCTTCGCAACTTAGGTAACGTCTTTCCGTCGGCGATCGGTATCTGGGCAGGTCAAACCATAGGCTCCACCATCTCTCACAACCATATCCATGACTTGAACTACAGCGCGATTTCCGTCGGATGGAACTGGGCGTACGGTCCAAATCAAGCTCACCATAACCGGATTGAGTACAACCACCTCCATCATATTGGAAGAGAAATGCTGAGCGATATGGGGGCTATCTATACCTTGGGGATTCAGCCAGGGACTGTCATTCGAAACAATCTGATTCACGACGTTACCCGCTTTGCGTATGGAGGGTGGGGGATCTACTTCGATGAGGGCAGCAGCCAGATCGTAGCAGAAAACAACGTCGTGTACCGAACCGCAAGCGCCGGCTTCCATCAGCATTATGGCCGCGAAAACATTGTGCGAAACAACATCTTCGCTTTTGGGAAAGAGTACCAATTGACTCTATCCCGGCCCGAGGATCATCTTTCGTTTACTTTTGAGCGGAATATCGTCTATTGGGATGAAGGGGTTCTTTGGGGCGGGCGTGATTGGTCGGGAAAAACTCGTATGCCGGAATGTGCCGAGTGTAGTGAGAAGCACCCGAAAACTGATTGTAAGCATGCCCACCTGGACAACAATATCTACTACGATGCTCGGGATGGCCTTGCCGGGTTTTTTGGGATGTCGTTGAGCAAGTGGCAGAACCTTGGATACGACGCTCATTCTCTGATTACTGATCCGCGCTTCATCAATTTATCGAGCTACGATTTTTCCTTGCAGCCGGATTCTCCAGCACTACAAAGAGGCTTTCAGCCGATCGATTTATCCACGGTAGGTCCCCGGCCGGATCGCCTCAGGGATTTACGGAATGGGCGAGCAACTATTCATTAGCCAAGGTGGTGCTCTCATCCGCCTGGTCTGGGCAGCGGCCCTCGTGAGCGCATTCATAGCTCATCCCTGAATTCTTTTTGTTCACCTGATGCCAACAGAGGCTTCCATGAAAAAGACGGCGAGCATTTGCATTGCTTTGATGGTACTGATCGGAATGGGCGAGTTCTACTCTCAAAACACCTCCGCCGTCTATCAGTCCGCCAAGCGCCCGCGCGCGCTGGCGCTGGTTGGAGATCGCTACCACAGTCCGGTCTATATTCGCGATGGTTTGACACCCGCTTTTGCCAGAGAAAACATCCCTGTGACGTTCATTGAAAATGTGGAGGCTCTCACTGCGGTGTCACTCAAAGACTATCAACTCTTGGTCCTCTTGCGTGATGGGATGAATTGGCCGGAGGGCTATGAGAAGCCCCCTGTGAAATGGATGACCGATGCCCAACAGCAAGCCATCTGGGATTTCGTCAACAATGGCGGCGCCTTTCTGCCGCTGCACAATGCCCAGGGGATCTATCCGCCCGGGGGGCTGTACTACAAGTTGTTCGGCGGTGACTACGGCGGGCATCCCGATCCTGCAACCTTTACCGTTCGCATTGAAAACAAGGACCACCCAATAACCGCGGGCGTTGAAGACTACGAGATCTTTGACGAGCAGCACATGGTCAAATATTTTCTGGATCGCGAGCATGAACTGTTGCGCAGCATCGCCCGTGACAATAAAGCGGCTTTGGCGGGCTGGTGGCAGGAAGTGGGAAAGGGTCGCATGGCCTATCTCTCGATGGGACATACACCCGAAGGGTTAGGCCACCCGATGACCCAACGCTTGATCCGCAATGCCATGCGTTGGTGTCTGAAGATAAGTCAGAATTAGCCAAGACCTTCGCCTATCGGGTCGTGTGACAGGCTACGGCCAGAACTTTAGGAGGAGCATCCAGTGGAAGTTGTCCTACCTTTCCGGGCGATCAATTTAAAGACAAACGCGCAGGTCTTGCATCAGGACTTGAGTCTCCAGCAATCTGCGTGCATGCGAATCAACTGGCAGAGGCGACGGAAGCTTCGGAGCCAGGCGGCTCGCTTATTTTCCATCTTGCTTATTTTTGTCATAGCCGGAGCGTGCATGGCTGCGGAAAGTAGAACTCCCTATATTGAAACATTTGATCACGGTGCAGGTGGCTGGATTGCCAACCGGAGAGACCCCTTGCCCATTTGGGATGGTGCAGCCTATTGCATCAGTCCGTGGTTCTTAGACCCGAACCATGCACCTCCTGGGGCTGGGTATCTCCACCTATTGATGTATCTGACCACGAGCGCGAAATGGCTTCCCCATGAAAATGCCGAGAACCGTTTCATCGAGCAAAGAAAAAGTACAAACCTTCTCAACGCGAGATTCACGTTGCATTTGAGAGGGCTATTTGATCTATCCGAAAAGACACCCAATCCAATCAAACCTCGGCTTGGCGAGGTTCCCATGGGGCTGCAGGGCTCCCAACTACTTCTTTTGGTCCAAGCCGAGACGCAGAAGACCACTGCGAACTTTGTATTGACGGGCCAACCCTTTCAGATTAGGCGGGAATGGAGCGAACAGACCGTTGTGCTGAAGCCGGATCCGAAACAATGGAGGTGTCTTGGATCGCGCCACGATTTGGCTGACGTATATGGGTGTGATGAGATCGCTGAAGTGCTTAGAGATGTCAACGTTGATCTCATACTCGTTCTATTCCCGTTGAAAGTAATACCGACCGGTGAGATCGCTGATCTTCATCGACCTCGTGCCGGAGAGGACTATCCCGTTAGGCAGGAGGTTCTCCCTAAAGGTCTCTTGATGGTGGATACGGTAAAGATTGAGTATCCCTGATGGTCCCGGGTACGTGCAGATCCGGATACTTCTGCAAAGGGTTCCCAGGTTGTTCTCTAGAGATCAATTCGACCAGAGGCGGCGGCCGTAATACTCACATCTAGTCTGGTTTCTGTCGCGAAACTTGCAAGGCCACGCCTGGCGCAGTTCTTGAGTGCTCTTCAGCGGTTCGGCTCCCCTCGCCCCAGCGGGGAGAGGAGTTGGGGGTGAGGGGGCAGGGCACGCCGCAGCGATTCCCGAACCGAGCCCGAAGAACCTCGCCAGATGCGGAAAGACAAGCACACTCTTTCACAGCGTGGTAATCCCCCTCCCCCCCCATGAAACCTTCTCAAGGCTTCATCCTCTCCCTCATTGGGGCGAGGGGAGCCGACATTTTTAGAGAGGCCGGCTCAAAGCCCATACCGCAAGACTCTCCGAGTTTCGCGACAGATGCTAGTCTCGGCGCACGACAATTGAAGAGCACGCACCCATGGAACTCGATTCGGATACGAAATTCTGGCAGAACGTCAAGGCGCACTTGGTGCGTTACGGAGGCAGTTTCGTTCCGATGATCGCCGAGCGGGCTTGTGGCTCATTTGTCTACGACAGCCGCGGCCGGGCAGTACTCGATTTCACCTCGGGACAGATGAGCGCTATCCTCGGCCATAGCCATCCCGAGATTGTTGAGGTGGTCCGACGATATGTGGCACAACTCGATCACCTTTTCAGCGGCATGTTGTCGCGGCCGGTAGTGGATCTGGCGGTCGCGCTGGCTGACCTCATCCCTCACCCGCTCCAGAAGGTGCTCCTGCTCAGCACCGGCGCCGAATCCAATGAGGCTGCAATCAAGCTCGCGAAGCTTTACACGGGACGTCACGAAATCGTTGGCTTCGCGCAATCCTGGCATGGCATGACCGGAGGCGCGTCGGCAGCGACCTACTCGGCTGGCCGGCAGGGATATGGGCCGGCTGTGCCTGGGTCCATGGCTATCCCTGCGCCCAACCTCTATCGTCCGCGCTTTGGACGGGCGGAGAGCTTTGATTGGCGAGCTGAACTGGACTACGCCTTCGATCTCATCGACCGACAGTCAACAGGACAGCTCGCCGCCTTCATCGCTGAGCCTATCCTCAGTTCCGGCGGACTCATCGATCTCCCCGAGGGCTACTTGGCGGCTCTCCAAACAAAATGCCGCGAGCGCGGAATGCTGCTCATCATCGATGAGGCTCAGACGGGATTGGGACGGACGGGACGGATGTTCGCATTCGAGCGCGACGGGATCGTGCCCGACATCCTCACATTGTCGAAGACCCTCGGCGCGGGCCTGCCGCTGGCGGCTGTTGTCGTCAGTCCTGAGGTCGAGCAACGGTGTTACGAACGAGGATTCCTTTTCTATACGACGCACGTTTCCGATCCGCTCCCGGCAGCCGTGGGCCTCAAGGTCCTCGAGGTCATCGTTCGCGATAACCTGGTGCAACGGGCTGTCGAAATAGGTGCGCGCTTGCGTGCAGGGCTCGAAGCCTTGAAGCGACGCTACGATTGTGTCGGAGATGTGCGCGGCCGCGGACTCATGCTGGGCTTGGAAATTGTCAAAGATCGTGCGACCAAGCAGGCAGCGCCCGAACTCGGCGAGGCGATCACGCGCCGATGCTTGGAACTTGGACTGAGCGTGAACATCGTCCAACTGCCCGGGATGGGCGGCGTCTTCCGGATCGCGCCACCGCTGACCATCTCAGTCGAAGAGATCGATCTCGGAGTGTCGATTCTCGATCGGGCCCTCTCCGATACATTGGGCTCGTCTGGCGAGTGAGGTGGACTTGGGTGCAGAGGTGGCGTATGACGCATGGCGCAGGTTGTGAACGGTACCGGCGATTTTGCACCTTTAGGCGTTGTGGAAGTTGATCGACTGCTGACACGAAGGCAACTGAGTATCAGGACTGCTTTTGCGAACCTGCAGCTCTCAAGGAGTGAAAAATGACTCAGCATCAACCCAGTGCACGCTGTATTAAAGCGGGCTCCGCAGCCGCAGGCAGCCTCTTAAAAGGGAAACGATTGTGGTTCTTGGTGGTTGTACTTACCGGCCTGCTGGCAGTCAGCGTTGTTCAAGAATCTGTCTTATCCAAGGCTTCGCTGTGGGGTGTACTGGCGACCAGTCCGGTTGCGTCACAATCCCTCGACCGGTCGAAAGGCAAGACCGGGAACGAGAAGCAACCCAACATGCGCAGTTCTTGGGGAATCGCCGTCGCTACTGATGAAGTCTTGAAACTTTCAGCTCAGTTGGGTGTGCGGGACATCGTCATTTACGGAGGTCCCGGCTGGGAATTCAATCGCGGCGCCTGGCGTATGAAAGTTGGAACCGATCAACCGCTCAAGCCGTCGCGGGCAGGTTACGAAGACTATCTGGCTCTGAGGAAGCGTGTTGAGTCTTACGGTCTGCGCATCGCAGCGATTGAAGGAGGGTTTGTACACCTTCCCAAATATCAGGACCTGGTTTTCGGGGGGCCCAAGCGGCAACAGTTGGTTGAGGAATTGATCGCCGAGATCAGCGATATGGCCCGGGCGGGGATCCCGATCTACGGCTATCATTGGATGCCAGGCCTGGTGTGGCGCACGCCGCGGGCCGTAATCCGTGGCGGGGCTGTGTCGACCGCCTTCGACTTCGATCTTGTCAATGCGGTGGATAGCATCCAGGCTTGCGAAACCGTCCAAGCCAAGAAAGGTTGGCAGATCTTCTGTGACTATGTGGCAATTACAAAAGGCCAGAGCTACCCGGAAGAGAAGTTGTGGCAGAACCTGGAATACTGGATCAAGGCTGTCACGCCAGTGGCTGAGAAGGCCGGAATCAGGCTCGGAATCCATCCGGACGATCCGCCGGTCCCCACGCTTGCGGGCTTGCCGCGACTTCTGCGGAATCATGCAGCCTACCGCAGACTGGTGGAAATCTATCCGAGCGATTCTAACGGTATCGAGTTCTGCCAAGGAACATTCTCTGAAATGGACGACGACGTTTATGAGGCTATCCGGTACTTTGGACAGCGGAACAAGATTCAGTATGTCCATTTCCGGAACGTTTCCGGTCGCGTCCCGAAATTCCACGAAGAGTTTATCAACACAGGGTACGTGGATATGTACAAAGCCATGAAGCTCTACCGAGAGGTCGGATTCAAGGGTGTTTTCATTGACGATCATTGCCCGGATATCGAGGGAGACAGGACGTTCCAAGAAAGAGACGGAGCGGGAGGCTATCAGTCCCGAGCCTTTGCCCAGGGTTACATCCAGGCCATGCTGGAGGCGGTTCACAAGCAGGCGGCTGAGGCTCGTTAGGCCAGGAGATGCTTTGTCGGGTGAGTTGGGCCGCAATCGTGTTGCAGCATGGCTGCAGCCGGTCAGGTGTTTCCGAATATTGGTTTTACCGCGCTGTTTGTCGCTCAATCGCGTGACTATTGGGTCCAGTGAGGTCGGCGGGACGGCGGGCATAGGTGAGGCAAGGGAGGACGGTATGGCGAGCGAGCTGTCTCGACGTGAATTATTGGCGAGTCTGGCAATGGCACCAACAGCCTCGAAGGCTATTGCGAGAAGTGGCAGCGCGCCTCTTCGCGCTGCAGACGTGCTGCAGGTGAACGACTTGGATCGTCGCATTTGGCAGGAAGAACTCGAGGAATTCGTGCCCTCACGAATCTATGACATGCATTCGCACCTCAGCCGGGCGGAATTCAACCTGGATCCCCGATCCAAGTATTCGGGGTGGAGCGGGAAGGAAGACCCGTCGACGATCTTTGACAAGAAGGGTAGTCTGGAATTGCTCGACTCGGCGGAGGCTCTCCTCTATCCGGGCCGCAAGGTGGACCATCTGTTGATGGGTAATCCCTATCAGAAGTGCGATTTTGATAAAGCCAACAGCTTCGTCGCAGGTGAAGCTGAAAAGAAGACCGGCACCAGAGCTCTAATGATGGTTCACCCAAGCATGACGGCCCGGCAGGTGCAAGAGAGCGTGGTACGGCATCGGTTTATAGGTTTCAAACCGTACTTATGGTACGCGCCGACGGGCGACATGTGGGCGGCTCGTATCCCAGACTTCATGCCCGAACACCAACTTGCAGTCGCGAATCGGTATGGGCTTATCATCGGTCTGCATCTATCGAAGAGACAAGCCATAGCGGACCCGGAAAATCTGGATGACCTGGAGCGTCTCACAGAGAAGTATCCACGGGTGCGCTGGGTTCTTTATCATGGCGCTCGAAACTTTTCTGGGTGGGCCCTCGAGAAGGCTGCCCCGAGGCTGAGGCGCCTCCAGAACATTTGGATTGAAGGTTCTGCGGTCTGCGAAACCGATGCCTTCGACTCAATATTTTCCAATATCGACATCAGCCGCGTCTGCTATGGGTCCGATGATTTCAACGCTGGTATGACGCGAGGGAAGTACATTGCCTGGGGCTATGGCTGGGAACTGATGGACAGCCGAAACCAGACCTTCAACACGGATCATTGCGACGGGCGCATGACGTTTGTCCGTTACGAAATGCTACGGGCGATGCGCCGCGCCGCACGGAATCAGCGCCTGACGAGAAATCAAATTGAAGATGTGTTTTTCAACAATGCGGCTCGTTTGGTTGAAGACGTATGGAATGATCTCACGCGATGTCTGGAGACCAAACCGCAAGTGGACCCGTAGGCTTGGCATTCAAAGGTTGGCAAGTTTCGGTTTCTCTGTTTGGATGACTGCTTCGCAGCCGGGCGAACAGCGCCTAGGTGGGCGGTGGGGGATCCACCCAGTTTACTTTTCTCGCTATACTTAACCGCTGCGCGCAGAGAGACTGATGCCTGCCGCTGAGGCACAGCAGAACCGATGATTACAGCTCGACACCAAAACGTTATCAGGAAACTCAATGCTTGGTGCATTCTTGCGGTTCTCTCCTTCTTTCTCTTCCGAGCTTTTGCGGATAACCCGTCAGAGGAAGTCACCCTCCAGAATATCCTGGTTGCTACCCAGGCAGAAGCGCAGGCAATTTTGCAGCGATTGAAGGCCGGGGAATCGTTCGAGAAACTTGCGCAACAGTACTCCCTTGACGGAACCGCTGCCCAGGGTGGGTATTTGGGAAAAACCAAGCTGTCGGCGTTGCTTCCCGAAATCCAGGCTGCCGTGAAGGCTGTCTCTGAGGGTGAAGCAACCGATGTGATTGCCACGCCATCGGGCTATATGATCATGAGAATCGTACCCGCTGGAGACGATGCCGGAGCCGGAGGAATGGGGCGAAACCCGGCCCGCAAGCGAAGTATTGACGGAGGCTCTGCAGTGGTGACGGATGTTTCCGGAGCGGTTGAATTCAACGACATTTTCAGGGGATTCTCCAAGCCGACCGGCTGGGACCAGAATCTGCAGGCGATCTGTGAACTTAAGGAGCGCGCGGCCCGCGACACTATCGACGTCGCTGAGAACATCTTGAATGGGGCAAAAAGGGAAGAGTCCGACCATGTTGAGCAAATCTTGAGAGTTCATAGTCTCCTGGCCCAAATGTATTCCTACCAGGGCGACATGTCGAAAGCCATCGAACACTTCCGGTCTGCTCACGCCGTAGCAATGAAGAATGGATTCAGCGTGTATTCACTGGAGAAGCAGTTGGGTATTGCTGAAATGCGCCGCGGGGAAAACGAAAATTGTGCCAATCAGCACAACGCTAGAAGTTGCATCTTGCCGATCCGTCGAGAAGCGCAACATACCCTGACCTCTGGTTCAGAAAACGCTATTAACTACTTCCGGAAATGCCTGGAGCAAAACCCTGCCGACCTCGAAGTGAAGTGGTTGATGAACATCGCTTACATGACCTTGGGGAAACACCCGGAAGCGGTTCCCAAGGAGTACCTCATTTCTCCAGATGTCTTCGCATCCAAAGAAGATGTCGGTCTCTTTGAAGATGTGGCTCCTTCTCTTGGACTGGACACTTTCAACATGGCGGGTGGAGTTATTTTGGACGATTTCGACAACGATGGATTTTTGGACGTCGTGACCTCAAGCATCGATCCTTGCATGCCGTTGCACTACTTCCGGAACGAAGGGAACGGGAGGTTTGCGGAACGGTCCGCGCAGGCAGGCCTGTCCAAGCAGCTGGGCGGACTCAATCTCGTCCAAGTGGACTACAACAATGATGGCTGGTTGGATATCTACGTCATGCGCGGTGGCTGGGAGCCGGCCATGCGCAAATCATTGTTGAAGAACAATGGCGACGGGACCTTCACCGACGTCACTCGTGAAAGTGGACTCGCTCTTCCGGCAACTTCATCTCAAACAGCAGCCTGGTTAGATTTTGATAACGACGGCAAAATCGACCTCTTCGTCGGCAACGAATCGTCTCCCGGCCAGCTTTATCGCAACATGGGTAATGGTGCGTTCAGCGACGTCGCCCATCAAGCTGGAGTGGATCGCTCTGCCTTCACCAAGGGGGTTGTGGCCGCTGATTACGACAACGATGGCTATCCTGACCTATACGTCTCCAACATGGGAGAAGAGAATTTCCTCTATCACAACAATCGCAACGGGACGTTCACAAATTTGGCTCAGCAGTTGCAAGTGGAGAAGCCTATTTGGAGCTTCCCAGTCTGGTTATTTGATTACGACAACGACGGCGCTTTGGATCTCTTCGTCGCAGGTTATTCGTACTCTTTGATTGATGTGGCGCGCAGCTACTTGAAGCTGCCCGTGCAGACAGAAACTCTCAAAATATACAAGAACACGGGCCAGGGATCTTTCCGGGATGTTACTGAAGAAACAGGGCTGGCACGAGTCTTTATGCCCATGGGGTCTAACTTCGGCGATATCGATAACGACGGGTTTCTCGACTTCTATCTTGGAACCGGCAGCCCATCCTATGGAGCCCTCGTTCCAAACGTATTGTTCAGGAATCATGACGGAAAATACTTTGTTGATATCACGGCCTCCTCAGGGACCGGGCACCTGCAGAAGGGGCATGGGATCGCATTTGGCGACATCAACAATGATGGAGACGAAGACATTTTTCTGGAGGTCGGGGGAGGCGTTCCGGGTGACAAATACTACAATGCACTCTTCAAGAACCCCGGGCATCCCAAGAATCACTGGATCACTCTTCGTTTAGTCGGTGTGAAGACCAATCGTGCTGCCATCGGGGCACGCGTCAAGCTGACCCTGGAAAATGGAGACGCACCTCCCCTTGTCATCCATCGCGCTGTCACCAGCGGAGGTTCTTTTGGTGCTTCGCCGCTGCAGCAGCACATTGGAATAGGGGCGGCCGCGCGAATTCGATCTTTGGAGATCTGGTGGCCGACCAGTAATACCCGGCAAGTTTTTCATGACCTCAGCCCGGACCAGTTCCTGGAAATCAGGGAGTTTGAAAAAGACTATGCCAAATTAAATCGCACGGCCTTTTCTCTAGGGCAAGCGCAGGGCCCAAAGCCACACCACCAGAAGCGGTGAAACGATTGGGCTGATCTCAGAGAGTGTGACATGGCCAATTATGGCCAATTGTGGAGTGCGCCAGGCAAGGTGGCGCACCGCAAGTCTCGGACCGAAAAAAGTGGTAGTGAGCTAGCGCACTCCACTAATGGTAACGACCAGATTCTTGTAAAAGCATTTTCTGAATTGGATGGACAGGAAAACTAATAGGGGGCGTCAAGGAGCGTAGCGCATCCTATCATCCAACCCTCTGATATATCTAGGACCGGCTTTCGGGCGGCTATCAGCAAATAGGCATTCTCTCCCATGCTCAACGATGAACTCTCGCTCTTCGTCAAGACCCTAGCTGCTGGTGCAGCGTTCGGCCAAACTCTGGAGCTTCAAGCCACCAGTCCAAATACCTTCAAGCGGGTTGGAACTACCGCCCAGCGGCTTAAAGAAAAGCCCTATGAGAAGCGGGTATGCCGGGTCGAGAACTATCCGAGCTGCTTGATGCCACAGGAGTCGTACGTTGGCCTGTCGGTTGAGGAATACGTCGATCTCATCCATGAAGCGGGGCTGGAAGTGCAAATCGTTTCCGGCGAAATAGACCGGGGGACACCTCGTTTTCGGTCGAAAATGATTCCGCCCCGGGCCGATGTGGATCGCGACCGTCTGCCGAAGTTTCTGGAACTGGCTCACGCGAAAGGAATCCTGATCCTTGCCTACTATCCGATGAGCTACACCAAGCCGCTCAAGAAGATTCACCCGGAGTGGCTGATGAGGTTTCTGGATGATGGCAGGCCAGAACCCGCGAACCTGGGCTGGTTCTGCTTCAACTCCCCGTACCGTGACTGGCTGCCGCAATACCTGATCGAGTATCTGGACAACCTCGACCTGGATGGCATCTATTTTGATGACATGAACTGGGGATCCCATGAGGAGACGCCCCATACGCCTTCCTGCTGCTGTCAATATTGCGAGAGGCTTTTCAAGGAGGAAACCGGGCTCCAGATTCCCACCAAGGTGGATTTCAGTTCCCTGGATTTCAAACACTTCGTCAACTGGCGCTATGAAAAGATGAAGGAGATGATGGCGCACGTTACCCGCGCGGTCAAAGCCAGGCACCCGGATGCGGTGCTGGACTTTAACTATTATGGCCGCCACAAGGCGGATTGGTCATTGGGACACCCGCTCAACCCCCTGGGACTGGAAAAGGTGGGTGCTTATTTCTTTGCCGAAACCAACTCTGCTGAAGACGGCTCCAGCTTTGGCGCGAAGGTAGCCAAGGCCCATGGTTCTCCTTTCGCCATCTGGAGAAACCCACCCCAAACTTTGTCCGAGGTGGTCTCCTCTTCGGCCCCTGAGGCCGAATCGCTGTCCCCCACTATCAATGGACTGGCGACGTTGGCAAACGGAGGAGCAGGTTTTTACGGGATGTTCGATGGGCCGATGCCATTCCGTCGAGATTTGATGAAGTCTATTTTCACTGAGCTTAAGAAGCGTGTGGACTACATGGACGGCGAAACCGTCAAGTACGTTGCCCTCCACTATTCCCAGCAGACGAGAGATTTTCGTCCTTCACCCATCGCTCAGTACGGTCTGAGAGTGACCAAGGGTGCCTACGAGATGATGAATCAGTCTCATTTGCTGGTCGACATCGTATTCGACGAGCAACTGAAACAAGAGAGACTTTCCCTCTACAAAGTTCTGTTTCTCTCCAACAGTGCCTGCCTTTCAGAAAAGCAGGGACATGAGATTCGAAGGTTTGCAGCTCAAGGCGGAACCCTCATTGCGACACATGAAACCTCCCTGCTGGACGAGTTTGGGCAAAGACGTCCCAATTTTCTGCTGGCCGACGTTTTCGGGGTGAACTACCGCTCCTCTGCCGCCAAAGGGGCAATTCATGGGATTGTGTATGTCCCTCAGGATGTGGCGATGTCCCGTGAGTTTGGCTATCTGATCAGTTTCGCCGGTGAAGAATCCCTGGTGTCGCTGAGGCCGGATTCAAAGGTGGAGGTGCTTTGCACCCGCAGTAATCTGAAAGGAGAACGACCTCTCGATAGCTTTGATCACAAGGTGAACTATGACTCTTCCGAGCCGGCTGTCACGATCAATCGCTTTGGAAAGGGCAAAGTCATCTATATCACCGGAGATGTTGGAGAAGGCTACATCCACAATCCTTATCCGCGATTAAAGCGGTTTGTCGAGCATCTTGTAAAAAGGACAAAACCGCCTCTTGAGGTCGAGGCGCCCAAAGCAATTGAAGTTACAGCGGCTCTGCGAAGCTCCAACGAATTGATGATCCACCTGCTCAATAATCCAACTCCAATGATCCCATTTGCTACTCCCAGAGAGGACATTGCAACCCATTTCTATTTGGAAGAGGTTAATCCCGTATACAACATTCGTATTAGGCTTAACGATTTCAAAATCAAAAGTGCCCGTCTGCCGCTGCAATCTCGCACTCTAGAAGTGTCTACTCATCCAGTCGGGGTCTTAGTGCCGGAAGTTAAGCTGCACGAGGTGGTAGTCTTGGAATTGGCAGAATACCGATAGGTGCCTTGCTCTAGAGTTTAGACTGGGTACGAGTACCCAGAAGGCTGCGCCCCCGGACATTTCGCTCAATGCAATTCACTCCCGCTGGGATCACAATCTGAGCCGAAGCTTTGTCTTGACGTCGTTGGGATACGTGTGGCATAAGCCTTTAGCATTTCTGTCATGCCAAGAATGATGGTCGCTGTGGATTGATGACAAAGGGCGTAAGGCATTGGGCAACGCAGTGCAGCTCGCGGTTAGTCAACAAAGCCATTGGCCGCGGTTGATTCGGAGCGAACTCGGTTTGCCGGCGCTTGCATCAAGGCTACAGCCTTTCCAAGCACGCAGGCTAAGTCTAGGCTAAGTCCCTATGTTTGTACCGTAGGCTACAGTTGCCCGCTGGCTATTCTGCAGGGGAGTAACCGGTCACTCGACACACTCGCAAAGGACTACCAAATGAAACTGACACCCGGGAGAGACCTTGCAAGGATGCCCACGTTTTTCCTGGTGGCCTTGCTTCTAACCATGGTGGCGCTTGTCAACAAGTACGAGACGGCGTTTTCCTCCGGCGTGCAGTCTGGCGGTGCGCTGGAGTTTTCAGAGCGCCTGATTTCGAGCGACTACACTTACGGCTATGGCATTGGAGCGGCCGATCTGGATAATGACGGAGATTTGGATCTTACCAGCTCGGACTGCACGACGATGGGGTCTCGGAAGCACAACGACATCTACTGGTTCGAGAACGACGGGAAGGGAGCCTTCGTGCGTCACTATCTTGCCAGGGACGATTGGTTCGGAAGGTATGAGCGCCACCACATTGCAGATATCAACCGGGACGGATGGCCCGACCTGGTGAGCGTGGACAACTTCTTTGGAAGCGTCTTTTGGTTCGAGAACTCGGGACATGCGAAAGACGGACAGCTCTGGAAGCGTCATTCCATTACGGAGGGCGGGCTGTTGGGAGCGTATGACGTGGATGCAGCTGACCTTGATGCGGACGGAGATCTGGATGTAGTCACATCCAGTTGGCGCATGGGGAATCAGTTTACCTGGTATGAGAATCCCGGGAAGACCGGGACTGGAATTTGGGAAGCTCACGTCATTGATGAGAACCAAGCCGAGACCCGCACCGTTTGTGTCGCGGACTTCAATCGAGATGGCCGCCCGGATGTCTTGGGTACGGTGAACGGTGCTGGTATCGTTCTTTGGTACGAGAACAGTGGTCAACCTGCGGCTCGCACTTGGAAACGCCATGTGATCGATCTTGCAGGCCGGCCGATGCATGGTCGTCCAACAGATCTGGACGGCGATGGAGACTTGGATGTGATCATGGCTCTCTATCCTGGCCAAGTTGTGTGGTACGAAAACCTGGGAAAACCAGGTAACGGCAATAAGTGGGAAAGGCACACGATCGCTGCGGAGTTCGCCCAAGGCTTCGAGGCAGTAGCTGCTGACCTGGACGGCGATGGTGACCAGGATGTGCTGGCAACAGCTGCGGAGAAAGAGGGACAAATTACCTGGTTCGAAAACACAGGTGATCCTCGCGCCTCGTGGTTGAAGCACCCCTTGAAGAGTCCTTGGAGCAATGCTTTTCAGGTGATTGCCGCTGACCTCGATCGTGATGGGAAGCCCGACATCGCTGCGGTCAGCAATCTGGAGTTTCGTTGGTGGAGGAATGAGGGAAGGCACACGAAGTAAGCTGCACGCTGCGCTGAATGGAGGGCGGTGGAAGATTGCTCTTTGATGGAGGGAGCTTAGTGAAAAGCCATGCATTGTAAGCGTAAGAAGGTGAGGGTCGGTTTTTCCTGAGGCTACTGGCTCTTGATTCGCGCAACCGAACTGGCAAGTCGGGTCGAACAATCAATCCTGACTGAGAATCCTGGCACCCTGGACACGACTCGATGAAACATCGAGAGCTTTTTGCCGGCCGGGGCCGTCGGCTCCGCTGATAGGTGTTACAAATGCGAGATGGAACGTCCCTCTAAAGAGGCTCTGTTCCGCCCATCGTGGAGACAATCGAGGAACAGTTCTTCTCGTCTCAGAAAAGAGACTGAATATGAGGGTATCCAGCTCCTGTCGTTCCCTTGGAATTCTAATCTTGTTCACAGTCTGGGGGAGGCCTGCCTTTTGTCAGAATCCCCCCTCCATTTTCAGCTCTGAAGCCGTCCAGTTTTTCGAAATGAAGATCCGACCGCTGCTCCAGGACAGCTGCGTAGGCTGCCATAACAACCAGAAGCCGGCCAGTGCTCTCTCTTTGCAGAGTCGTGAAGCCATTCTGGTCGGAGGTAATCACGGAATCATCGTTCAGCCGGGCAACCCCGAAAAGAGCGTGCTCATTCAGGCAGTGGAGTATGAGGGTGCTCTCAAAATGCCGCCCGCAGGCAAGTTGAAGCCCGATCAGATCGCCGACCTGAAAACCTGGGTCAAGCTGAACCTGCCTTGGCCGGATGAGAAGCCATCGACCGCATCACCTCCACGGAAGTCTGATCACTGGGCGTTCCGTGCCCCTGTGCGGCCGGAACCTCCGAAAGTGAACAACCTCTCGTGGTGTCGCAATCCAATCGACAGCTTTATTTTGGCGAGGCTGGAAAAGGAAGGATTGAAGCCCTCGCACCCAGCGGAGAAATCCACTCTGATTCGACGGCTGAGTCTCGACCTTGTCGGCCTCCCTCCGAGTCCTGTAGAAGTGGAACAGTTTGTCGGCGATATGCGGCCTGACGCCTACGAGCGATTAGTGGATCGCCTCCTGGCTTCGCCCCACTATGGCGAGCGCTGGGGCAAGCCGTGGCTGGATGCTGCGCGCTATGCGGATACCGGGGGCCACTCGAGCGACGTTCCTCGTTTTATGTGGCGCTACCGCGACTGGGTGGTGAGAGCTTTGAACCAGGATATGCCTTTCGATCAGTTCACTGTCGAGCAACTTGCCGGGGACCTGCTCGCAAACGCCACACTGGATCAGAAAATCGCGACGGGCCTTCACCGCAACTCAATGGCTAACTTGGAAGGGGGGTCTCTTCCGGAGCAGTCTCGCATCGAGTCGGTCTTCGACCGAGTTGCTACGACGGGCACAGTTTTCCTGGGTCTGACAGTCGGTTGTGCCCAGTGCCACGACCACAAGTACGATCCCATCAGCCAGAAGGAGTACTATCAGCTCTTCGCTTTTTTTAACAGCTCGGCCCGGGCAGCCATCATTGGCCAACCGGAAGAGCCCATCATCAAAGCGGTGAGCCCGGCCGAAGTGCCAAGATACCGTCGAGTCCAGGTGGAGTTCGACCTTCAGAAATCGGAATTGCAACTTAAAATTGCCAGACGCAATGCGGAGTTGTTACCACTCATCGCCTCTTGGGAAAAGGGGCTAACCGAAAAAGACAGGCAGGCATTGCCTGACTTCATTCAGGCAATACTGCGTCTACCCTTGGGCCAGCGCGGACTTGCCAACGCACAAGAATTGGAGAGATTTGTTCGGGAGAAGGACACCGAGTCTCAGAAGCTGCAGCAAGCGCTGGAGTTGCTGGACTCTCCGGTGAACAGGGAGCATCCGGATCACTTCACTGCGATGGTTCTTGAAGAGAATAGTCCGCCGGTTCAATCCCATGTCCTGATTCGAGGCGACTATTTGAGACCTGGAGTGAAGGTCTCTCCCGAAACGCCTGCCGTGCTGCCCCCGTTAGCGAGGCCGGAAAGTGGAATGCCCAGCCGCTTGCACCTGGCGCGCTGGCTGGTCAGCGAAGCGAACCCCTTGACCGCACGCGTTGCGGTCAATCGCATCTGGCAACAGTATTTTGGACGAGGTCTGGTGAGGACTTCGGAAGACTTCGGAACTCAAGGAGAAAAGCCCTCGCATCCGGAGTTACTCGATTGGTTGGCGACTGAATTCATTCGTCAACGCTGGAGTTTGAAGGCGATGCACCGCCAGATTGTCACCTCGGCTACCTATCGCCAAGCGTCTCGTGTTTCGCCGGGAGTGAGGTCGCTGGATCCAGAAAACATCCTGCTGGCCCGCAGTCCCCGCTACCGTCTCGACGCGGAAGTTATTCGAGACGCCGCTTTGGCCGTGTCTGGACTGCTCAACCCCGAGATTGGCGGCCCCAGCGTGTTTCCGCCGCAACCACCCGGTGTCAGCGAGTCGAGCCACCGCAGATTGATCTGGCCGGTCGTGACCGGAGGCGATCGCTATCGCCGCGGGATCTACACCTTCTGGAAGCGGGCAGCGCCCTATCCAAGCCTGCTTGTCTACGATGCTCCGACGGCTGACACGACCACTGTGCGACGGAATCGTTCCAGCTCTCCAATGCAGTCTTTAACAATTCTAAATGATGAGGTTTACGTCGAAGCGGCACAGCATCTGGCTCTCCGGATTCTCAGGGAAGCGCCGGACAATGACAAAGCACGGTTGCGCTACGCCTTTCGGTTGTGCCTGGCGCGTGAGCCAGATGCGTTCGAGGCCGAACTTCTTCAGACGACGCTCCAAAAGGAACTCGACAGGTATCAGGCGAATCCGAATGCTGCCAAAGCTCTCTTTGCGGCTGCCCGTCCCGAAGGGCCTTCGTCTGAGCACCATGCTCCATGGTACGGCGTTGCTCGGGTCTTACTCAATCTTGAGGAGACGTTTGCACGAGAGTAATCCCCTCAAAGCGAGACCAAGGAAAGGGCCAAACCGGTGGATTCAGTATATATCTGCGCCTCCTGGGAGAGACCCAAGCAGGACGTTGCTGTTATGGATGAGAGATTCGTGAGTTTGCAGTGTCTCAGCAGGTAACCCGCAGATTTTCGAAGAGAACAATAGTGACAATCACTCGCAGAACCTCGTCAAGACGGTTTCTACAGGAATTCTCCTGAGCAATACCCTTGGTGCGGAAGCGGCCCCTCGTTCGGGAGTGAATCGAGTGGGCTCCACCGTCCAGAGGCTCAAAGAGAAACCCTATGACCAGAGAGTGTGCAGGGTTGAGTGCTATCCCAGCTGCTTGGACCCAAAGGAGTCCTACGTTTGCCTGTCGGAGACGGTTCCACGAGTGCAACAGCTGTGGTATCTGAGGACAAGTTCATGAATTTGGAACATCTGCAGCAAGTAACTCGACGATATTTCTTCAAAGAATGCTGGACAGGCCTGGGTACCGTTGCCTTGGCGGCGCTACTCAACGAAGACTTGTTCAGCGAGAGCGTCGATCCGATGACGCCCCAAAAGCCGCATTTTCCAGCGAAAGCCAAGCGTGTCGTTTTTCTCAACATGTCGGGCGGTCCAAGTCAGCTCGATCTTTTTGACTACAAACCCAAAGTTATCGAGTTTCATGGAAAGCCTCTTCCCAGGTCAGTGATTGGCAGCCAACCGCTCGACTACGTCAAGCCTGAGAAGCCGCTGCGAGGAACAGAACGCAAGTTTCGCAAGCATGGACAGTGCGGGATGGAAGTTTCTGAGCTTCTGCCCCACATCGCCTCGTGTGCGGATGATGTCGCATTGATTCGATCGGCCACCACAGAGCATTTCAACCACGGGCCTGCGGAGCTGTTCTTGAACACAGGGTCGATCAGGGCGGGACGACCAAGCATGGGCGGTTGGGTCACTTACGGTCTTGGCAGCGAAGCAAAAGGGCTTCCCGGGTTTGTGGTCCTGCACTCCACGACGCGTGGAACCAATCCCGGCATATTGGGAGGTCCTTCGTGCTGGTCGAATGGTTTCCTGCCCAGCAGCTACCAGGGTGCGGTGCTGCGCAACATCGGTGACCCAGTCTTGTTTGTTTCCAGCCCTCCGGGGATCGATCGAAATGCCCAAGGCGAGACGGTTACAGCCATTAATAATTTCAACAAGCATCGATTGGAGGTAACCAGCGATCCAGAGATTGCCACTCGGATTGCCGCTCTTGAAACGGCGTATCGGATGCAGATCGCCGCACCCGAAGCTTGCGACATTTCGCGGGAGCCGAAACAGATCCTCGAGATGTACGGCTGTTCTCCGGGACAAATGTCGTTCGCCAACAACTGCCTCCTGGCGCGGCGGCTGATTGAAAGAGGAGTACGATTCGTCAACGTCTACCACAAGGGCTGGGATCATCATGGCGGGTCTTCCGATACGGATCTCGTTTCCAACCTTCCGCAGATTTGCCTGGAGGTGGATCGAGCCTCTGCAGCACTTGTCAAAGACCTGAAACAGAGAGGATTGTTAGAGGACACGCTCGTCGTATGGGGTGGCGAATTTGGAAGAACTCCCATGGGCGAGAGCCCCAAGGCGAGCAACCCCACCGAATTTATGGGTCGTGACCATCACATTGATGCATTTTCGGTCTGGATGGCGGGCGGTGGCATCAAAGGTGGCCAGACCTTCGGCGAGACTGACGAATTTGGGTACCATGTGGTCAGAGACCGGGTCCACGTCCATGACCTGCAAGCTACCATCCTGCATCTGCTGGGCTTGGACCATAAGAGGCTGACCTTTCGCTCGCAAGGCCGGGCGTTCAGGTTGACCGACGTAGCGGGTGAAGTCGTGCAGAAGTTACTGGCATAGTCCGGACTGCTACAGAAAAGGGCGTCCGCAAGTCTTCGATAACACAGGAACTTGAGTGGAGCAGTCTCCCATGCTGATCAATAGACTCACGCGAAGAAACTTCGTCAAGACGGTAGCCGTTGGTGCGGCTTTGGGCAAAGCTGTCGAGCTTCGAGCCGCCAGCTCAAGCGCGCTCAAGCGGGTTGGCTCGACCGCCCAGCGGCTCAAAGAAAAGCCCTATGAGAAGAGAGTGTGCCGGGTCGAATGCTACCCAAGCTGCTTAAACCCTGAGGAATCTTATGTGGGCCTGTCGGTCGAGGAATACGTTGACCTGGTCCATCAAGCGGGTCTGGAAGTGCAGATCGTAGCCGGCGATTGGGATTATGGAACACCGCGTTTCCCCTCAAAGCGCCTCCCTCCCCATCCATTTGTTGGGAGAGATCGGCTGCCCCGGTTTTTGGAGGTAGCACATGAAAAGGGGATATTGGTTCTGACCTACTACCCGATCATTTACAACAAGCTGCTCAAGAAGGTTCACTCGGAGTGGCTGATGCGCTTTCTGGATGACGGTCGGCCCGAACCGGAGAACCTGGGCTGGTTTTGCCTGAACTCGCCATTTCGGGATTGGCTGCCGGAACATCTCATTGATTTCTTAGACAACCTCGACCTGGACGGCTTCTATTTTGACGACACGAATTGGGGGTCGCATGACAAACTTCCCTGGTTTCCTAGTTGCTGTTGTGAGCATTGCGAAAGACTCTTTAGGCAGGAAACGGGACTTAAAATTCCTACCCGGGTGGATTTCAGTTCGCCGGATTTTCGAAAGTTTGTGAACTGGCGCTCCGAGAAGTTGAGAGACTTCTTTCTCCACCTGACTCGGAAGGTCAAAGAGAAACATCCTCATGCCATTCTGGATTTCAACCACTACTTTGTTTTGAGTGATGGCTCGGCCAGTTGGTCAGATGGCCATCCACTTAACCCACTGCACCTGGAGCAGGTGGGTGCGCATTTCTTTGTTGAGACGTTTGGCTCCATTCGCCAGACAAGCTTTGTCGCCAAGGTAGCGCGGGCCTATGGTTCTCCCTTTGCCATGTGGCGGAATGTCGTTCAATCCCTGCCGGAATGCGTCGGCTCTTCGGCTCCTTATGCGGAGCCGTGGTCTCAGATCCTGCACGGTCTGACGGCCATGGCTAATGGCGGTCGTCCGCAATACGGCGGATTCGATGGTCCCATGCCGTTGCGCCGCGAGCTGATGCGGTCGGTATTTGCAGAGATCAAGAAACGGGTGGATTACATTGATGGCGAGACCGTCAAGTATGTGGCTCTGCACTGTTCGCAGCAAAGTCGGAATTTCTATGGCCCGCCCAAGGGGCACACGGAAACGAAAGACGCTCGCGAGGTCAGGTTGAAAGCGGTCATGGGCGCCTACGAGATGCTGAACCAATCTCACCTGCTGATGGATGTGCTGCTGGATGAGCAACTCGATCAGCGGAGGCTCGCCGCTTACAAAGTCCTGTTTCTCTCCAACAGCGCCTGTCTTTCGCCAGCCCAGTGCGACCAGATACGGCGATTTGTCAGGGAAGGGGGAACGGTGATTGCGACGCACGAGAGCTCATTGTTTGACGAGTGGGGTCAGAAGCGAGAGAACTTCGGCCTGGCGGATGTCTTTGGCGTGAACTATCGAGGGTTGCTGGGAAAGAAAAGAGGTTCGATCCACGGAATCGTCTATGTGCCACAGGACCCGCTATTGTCGCGCGAGTTTGGCCCTGTCATCAGTTTTGCGGGTGAAGAGTCAGAAGTGTCACTCAGGCCGGAGGCTCGGGTGGAAGTACTGTGCAGCCGAAGCAATCTGAAAGGAGAAAGGCCTCTCGATAACTTCGATTCTAAAGTCAACTATGACTCTGGGGAACCGGCTATCACGCTGTGCCGGTTCGGAAAAGGGAAAGCCATCTACATCAGTGGAGACGTTGGTGAAGGGTACCAACACAACCCGTACCCGGTGCTGAAGCGATTTGTAGGCCGTTTAGTGGGGCGAACACAGGCGCCGATCGAAGTCGAAGCGCCGAGGGTGATTGAGGTGACGGCGGCGCTGCGCAGTCCTAAGGAGCTGATGATCCATCTGCTCAATAACCCGACGCCGGTTATTCCTGCTTCCACGCCGAGGGATGACATCACCAATTACTTCTATCTG
>Ga0163150_10000702_pt1 | contig 60927 bp, 51 predicted proteins | sample OliLakLV19P2IB_FD_148628 | JGI IMG/M metagenome (GOLD analysis project Ga0163150, IMG submission 148628) | Freshwater microbial mat bacterial communities from Lake Vanda, McMurdo Dry Valleys, Antarctica - Oligotrophic Lake LV.19.P2.IB | ecosystem: Environmental > Aquatic > Freshwater > Lake >...
CCGGTTTTCGGCTTACCCGTAGCATTTGGTCTTACCGCTAGCAGGCAAACCAAATGATGCACCAAAACTATTGGCCGCCAAAACCAACACCATGAGAAAACCACCATGAAAAAAATGTTTTTTCCTGACATGTTACTGTTGTAAACAACAAATTGTCTGTTGTTTTTCCCGTCTCAAATAGCTGCTTTCTACAAAATTGGCGGTGTTTTTCGGAAAGTCAAGGGAGAAAAGACATTTTAAAATTTTTTTTTCGGAAAGCAAACTTGCCCGGTTCGCCAATAAACAAACGGATAAATCTTGCGGAGGCATTTACCTGGCCGTTGTTAATAATATCTATAAAGCCGGAGGTGAGGATTTCGGGTTTGACCGCCGAAGCCTTTGCGTAGGTGGTCTTAACAGTATCCCATTTAGAAAAAGAAGAAACCTCTTTTGCCTGAGCTATGGCAAGAGATGACCATAACCAAGATAATATTGGCAAAAGAGGTTTCATGAAAAAAAACAAATCAATTGAAAGAAATATAGGCAGGAAAACAACGCATTGATTTTCTTCAGTAGTAGCATCATTCATTAAATGTCCATCTCATCTGACTCTTCTTGATGCATATAACACTACTATTTCAACACCAACTTTTTTACTTGCACATTTAATGGTGTCAAAAGGATTGTCGTTTGTTGTACTTCATTATATGCCCTATTGAATAAGATACGATAAGAACACTTATTAGCACTCTGGGAGCAATTTTAGTATCTGCGCTAAAGCCCCACAACAATAACACCATAATGATTGCCGCAAATAATCTGATGATTAATTGCGGTTTAGGTGAAATCTTTTTTAATGCAAATTGGCTAATTAGCAGCAAAACAGCAACAATTAGGAATAATATTATTTCATTCATATTTACTTTTTTAGTCAGCACAAATTATACTTGCTAACGCTGAATTTCTTGTACAAAAAGTACACCAACAACCCCATCCACAAGCAGCTGCACCAATCCCAACTGTGAGTATACCACAGGCTCCTGCACATACTCCAAGTCGAACTTGATTCCACCAAGAACCACAAGTTGGCCCCGCTGCACGCCCAGCAACAAATAAATCTGATTGTGGGTTGAATCGATTGGTATTAAAGGCATTGAAATTTTTGAAAAAATAGTTAGCGTCGTCTACTAATGATTTTGGGCATGTATTACAAACTATGGATGACAAATTTTCACTTAATGCGGGATACTTATTAATAAAAGCCTTTTTAGCATTAGTTAAGCTTGAGATGAATGTTTCGCCAGTACTGTAATTACCAAATAGGAGTGAGTAAATTGATTGATTGTTATTTGTATGAATAGCGTCGATTGTCTCTTTCTTTATAAAATCTAAAGAAACTCCCTGCCGGACTGCGTTGTCAATTTTATCAAGAAATTGATTTTGCAAATTAAAAACATTTTGAAATTCTCCTGAAGCTACAATTTCTCTGCTCTCATCCTCAGAAAGTTTAAATGTATCAGTTTGTTGCGAAAAAGCAAAAGAACTGACAAAAGCACATGCGATTAAAAACATTTTCTTTTTCATGAATTTTATTTTTCTTGCCTACTCTCTTCAATACCCGGTTTTCGGCTTCCCCGCAGCATTTGGTCTTACCGCTAGCAGGCAAACCAAATGATGCACCAAAACTATTGGCCGCCAAAACCAACACCATGAGAAAACCACCATGAAAAAAATGTTTTTTCCTGACATGTTACTGTTGCAAACAACAAATCCACTGTTGTTTTTCCCGCCTCAAAGAGCTGCTTTCTACAAAATTGGCGGTGTTTTTCGGAAAAACTATCAGGAAAAAAACATTTTTTGACGTTTTTTTCTGATAATATCCCTTTGATCAATTGAAAATCACCGCAGGTGCAAATGGAGATTCTACGGCAGCTTTAGCAATAATTTTTGCTAACTTCATACTATAAAATACAGTTTGTATGCAATACGGACAAATAAGTATAGACAAAGAAGTTATGAGTGGCACACCTGTATTTGTTGGAACAAGAGTGCCTATCCGAAATTTATTCGACTACATCGAAGGGGGAGATGACCTATCTGAGTTTCTGGATGATTTCCCTTCTGTTTCCAAAGAAGCGGCAGTTGCATTATTAGAAATGGCAAAGAAATCGTTAACTACCGAAAAAGTACTTCATGAAAATTTTACTTGATGAAAGTTTACCACGAAAATTGAAAATCGATTTTGGTAACGAACATGAAGTTTGGACTGTAAGAGATAAAAAATGGCTTGGAATTAAGAATGGAGAGCTTTTAAAACTGCTGGTAGCAGAAAGAATTGACATATTTGTAACGGTTGACCGTAATCTTCAATATCAGCAACATCTTGAAAAGTTGCCCTTGACAATTTTTATTCTTTGTGCAATTAATAATAGAAGGGAAACTTTGAAATTACTGGTTCCAAAACTATTAGCCAGGCTTAATGAAGGAAATTTGCAACCCGTAATTGAAGTTGTTTAATAATTGCCCCTGTCTGCTACATGGCATTTTCACAAATCCAAAACTACCCGCCATCCCCACCCTCATGAAAAAAATGTTCTTTCCTGATATTTCACTGATGCAAACAACAAACCGGCTGTTGTTTTTCCCGTCTCAAATAGCTGCTTTCTACAAAATTGGCGGTGTTTTTCGGAAAAACTATCAGGAAAAAAACATTTTTTGACGTTTTTTTCGGGATCCGGTTTTCCCCTTTTTTCTGAATTGACAGGTAACTTAGCTTATATATTTTTAAAATGGATTTTGAAAGATTGTTGACCCATTCGAAGGCGATTTATTATTTTGATGTGATAGTGGCACTATTTGAAATAATTGCCTTATACCTTTGTTTTACTTACGCTAGAAAATATAAAACTGGAAAATTATTCATTTTTATACATTGCATTTGATTTTTGCATTCTCTTGATAGGTTGGCTTTTTTCTGCGACTCCAAGTATTAGTAAACAACTTCTCTCTCAATATTATAGCCTTTCAAATACAACAGTTGCATTGGTTGAACTTTTGGTGTATTATTATTATTTCACAATTATAGATTCCTGACCATGTTGACCCACCATTCCTATTCATGTTGACCCACCATTCTTGCATGTTGACCCACCTCAAAATAGTTTTGCTGGTGTTGTTTATTCTTGCATGTTGACCCACCCTGCACAGGCGGGTCAAGTTCTTTAGAAGCGTATAGATATCCTGTTCAACATTCTGCCATTCCTGCATGTTGACCCACCTCTGGCAATAGTTGTTTCGGGCTTTAATGATGTTTTTTGCTACTTAAACAAAATAGGTAGCATGTCACAAAAGCCAATAGTAATGGAACAATTAAAACAAATTCTTCAACTTAAGAACGATGGTATTGGTATAAGGGAAATATCCCGCCGCACCGGTATAAGCCGTAACAGTGTTCGTAAATATCTTGCAGCGTTGCAGCCTGCTGGTGATGCAGATAGTTCGCAATTGTCTAGTCAGGATCTGGCGGATAAGGCCTATAACAATGATCAGTTAGAGCATGATGCCGTTAGGATTGAACAACTCAGCCAGCATTTTACCAGCTGCCAGGCGGAGTTATCAAAAACAGGCGTAACCCGTCAATTACTTTGGCAGGAATACATGGGCCTTCATCCGGATGGGTATAGCTATAGCCGGTATTGCTACCATCTAAGACAACACCTTAAAAAATCAGATGTGTCTATGCACATGGAGTATCAGCCAGCTGATATGATCATGATTGATTTTGCCGGCAAGAAGCAACACTATGTTGATGTACATACCGGTGAGCTTATTGAGTGCCAGGTGTTCGTTGCTATTTTTCCTTACAGCGGCCTTATTTTTTGCAAGGCTGTTCACAGTCAGCAAACAGCAGATTTTACTACATGTATAAACAGCATGCTAAAATATTATACTGGTGTTCCGGCCACTATTTTATGTGATAACTTAAGGACTGCTGTTATCCGCCCAAGCCGTTATGAACCGGTATTTACTGATATATGCTACCAGCTAAGTGAGCATTACGCTACAACCTTTAGTGCTACACGTCCTTACAGCCCCCGGGATAAAGCCATGGTAGAACGAGCTGTTAGCATTGTGTATGCACATGTGTATGCGCCACTGCGACATGAGGAGTTTACAAGCCTCGTGAGTCTTAACGAAGCCATAATCCGGCAGCTGTATTTACTTAACAACAAGCCCTATAAAAATACAGCTTACAGCCGCTGGTATTTTTATGACAAGCATGAACAGAGCTTGCTAAAGCCATTGCCATCCGAAGCCTTTACCCCTAAAAAAGTAGTGGTACTTACTGTTCAGCGTAACTATCATGTTCAACTCTCAGAAGATCATCTGTATTACAGTGTCCCCTATCAATATGTTGGTAAAAAGGTGAAAGTGCTTTATGACAACCGGGTGGTAGAAGTGTACCTAAATACAGAACGTATAGCTCTACATCTTAGAAAACCTCACTGCAAAGCATATACGACTATTGCAGACCATATGCCACCCCACCACCAGCGAATGCAAACCATTAAGGGATGGAATAAGGAAGATCTTATGCTACAGGCAAGTGGCATCGGCGCAGCAACATTGCAGGCGGCTACACTAATGCTGGAAAACAGCATTTATATCGAACAGAATTACAAAGCCTGTTTTGGGATGCTGATGCTTCAAAAAAAATATACTAAACAGCGATTGGAAGCTGCCTGCAACAGAGCACTGCAGGGAACCCGGGTTAACTATACAATGATCAGGAACATTCTGGAACGTGGGCTTGATAAACAAATAATAGTTCCTGAAAATAATACCAGCATACCACTGCATGAAAACATCAGAGGGAAAGATCACTATCAATAATCATCATTAAAAACAAATGCAAATGAACACAACTCAAACACTTGAACAAATGAAACAGCTGCGGCTGCAGGGTATGTACCATGCTTACCGCTCCCAGCTGGAACTACCGCTGGACCAGCAGCTCGATGGACATGACCTGGTAGCCCAGTTAGTACAATCCGAAGAGCTAACCCGCAACAATGAAAAGACTGCGTACTATCTTAAACTGGCAAAGCTGCGTTTACCCGCCACCGCAGAGCAAATAGAATGTGGCCCTGCCCGCAACCTGAGCAAGCAACAAATGGCCACACTTATTGAAGGCCGTTACCTGCAACAGGGGGAGAATGTTTTAATCACCGGTTCCACCGGCTGCGGAAAAAGTTACCTGGCCTGCGCCCTGGGCCACCAGGCATGTCTGCAAGGATATAAAACCACCTACCTCAACATGAACCGCCTGATAGAAAAAGTAACACTCTCTAAGTTGGATGGGTCTTACATCAAATTGCTTAACCACCTGGAGCGTCAAACCTTGATCATACTTGATGACTTTGGATTGCAAAACTTAAGTCAAGAAGTGCGGCTTACTTTATTACAGTTACTGGAAGACCGGTATGGAAAGAAAAGCATCATCATTACCTCACAGTTACCCGTGGCTAAATGGTACGAGTACATCAATGATCCCACACTAGCCGATGCAATACTTGACAGACTGACAGCCGATGCACACCGCATAGAACTAAAAGGGGAGTCTCTGCGAAGAAAAAAAGTGAAAACATATTAATAACACGATGTACTTTTATGCATCATTAAGCTCTTACAATTATTGCCCGCTTCCCAGGTGGGTCAACATGCAAGAATGGTGGGTCAACATCACAGGAATTTATAGTTTCTCTTACATTTTGCTGTATGCTGCTGTTTTTTGTTTGTATTAATTGTAAAAAGCCTTCCATGTATTTATTCTTAAATACTGTACTCATTGCTTTTATCGGAAACAAATAGTTGCCCTTGAATTTAGCATTTTTCCAATATCCTGCTGCAGTTATACCGCCACCTGGTACTATCATGTGTACATGCGGGTGCAGGCACAGGTTTTGTCCCCAGGTAAGTAGTACACTTATCATTCCGGGCATCGCACCCAAATGTTTTTCATCCAGTGCAAATGCTGTAATTGTTTGCTTACTGGCAGCAAATAAAAGGTTATACATTTCTTTCGGATAATGCATGCACCAGCTATTGAGTTCCTGCGGTAACGTGAACACTACATGAAAATAAGTAACCGGCAACAACTGCTCTTGCCGTGCTGCTATCCATTTTCCCCTGTTAGTACCCTGGCATTTGGGACAATGGCGGTTACGGCAGGAGTTATAATAACCTTAGATTTCGACAAGGCAAATACTACAGAATGTTAAATGAAACTTTCACACCTTTTCCAGTTTTGACAACGGAAAGACTTAATCTCAGACAGCTAGTAATTAATGACGAACAAAAAATCTTCACTTTGCGTTCTGATGGCGAAATAAATAAATATCTCGACAGACAAATAAGCAATACTATTGATGATGCAAGGAATTTTATAAATAAGGTTAACGAGAATATTAATAAAAGCGACTCTTTATATTGGGCAATAACTTTGAGTGACAAAAACATATTGGTTGGGACAATTTGTCTTTTTGGCTTTTCAAATGAAAATTACAAATGTGAAATCGGCTATAAACTTTTGACAAGCTTTCAAGGACAAGGAATAATGAAGGAAGCCGTAGAGAAAGTCATTGACTATGCGTTCAATACGATCAAAGTTGAAAAAATTGAAGCATTCCGGCATAGAGACAATCAAAGTTCTATAAAGCTGTTGGAGAAATTCTCGTTTAGGAATTCAAATCAGCCTGATAAGACAAATCCTGACTTAATATGTTACCATTTGACAAATTCAATTGACAATCTCAAATAAAAAATTACCGAAAAAGCCCAAACCGCTAACATGAACTGTGTAAAAATCAAGAAACAGTCCCTCTTGCTTTTCGTGAAATTATTTTTCAAATCTTTTTTGCTCACCGCCCCAACCCCTTCTTCCTCTTCTCCTTCTTCTCCTCTTTAGGACTCTCATCCTTACCACCCTTCTTTATCTTTTGCCCGGCAACAATCTTATCACTGATCTTTTTCTCTAATTCAGCCAACTTAATTTTCATCGCCTTTAGCTGCGCATCCTTCTCAAATGGTTTCCCAATGATCCCTTGCAAGACAGGAATGGAATCATCAAGTTCCTTCAACTTCGCTTCGTACTGTCCTTTGATAGAAGTCACCCGGTCAAGCGCAGAAAGAAAATGCCGGGCGGCCAATTTTAAATTGTAAATGCTCGGATGTCCCAGATTATAAGTGTATTTAATACCACCCTCTTTATGCTGCACATAAAAGGCATTGTGAGTACGGTAATGAAAAAGCCCTTTCTCTTCAAAACTTTCTTGCTGTTGCCGGATATAACAATTAAAATCATAGAGGGTGCCGACAATTGTTTCTTTATTTTCAGCAGGTGCCCAATGCTTATAAAGCTCGACCACCTTCGCACCGGTTAGTTCGGGATCAGCTAGGACAGTACCTTTCAATTGAAGGGGATTAAGTTTCACCCCATCCTTATCAAATCTCAGAAGCGAGTGATACAAATTTCCATCCCGCACCAATTGTTCCAGTATGGTTGAATTCAAAACTTTGTCAGCCTCCAGCATTTCCAACCGTACCCTTGTTCGGGCAATCTCCTTAAAATGGATGGCACGCAAAGATTCAAGAACTGCCACCTGCTTATCCATCTTCGATTTTTCCAGCAAACTGGAGTCCCCTGATAAGATCGCAATGTATTCTGAAAAATTCATCCCGGTTTTTTCATCCAGTGCACCTTCATCAATGGAACGAACATGCAGTTCGCAATTCTTCATTTGAGAAATGAAGGTTTGCTTGTTCTTTAGTAAATTAAATTTGTAATTATCTAAGGATTGTTCAACAGCATAGATGAAATTCCTAACTTCATTTTTATAAAACTTCTTCGCAACTTCGTTCCCTTGTCTCGCCCCCCTCCCGTTCCGTTGTTCGAGTTCAGAAGGTTTCCAGGGAATATCAAGATGATGCATGGCAACAACCCGTTGTTGAACATTTAATCCCGTGCCTGCTTTATCCGTGCTGCCAAGTAATATTCGTATATGACCCGCATTCATTTTCCGGAACAGTTCCGGTTTCTTCGAATCCGACCAGTCATGGATAAAAGTAATTTCACCCACCGGAATTGCATACTCGTTAATCAACTTCGTCTTTAGTGCAGCATAAATAGTAAAGGCATCAGGCTTCGGCGTACCAATATCAGAAAATACAATTTGCGTTCCCCGGTGTTCCTTCGTTTGAAAATAGATCTCACTCACTTTCTTTGCGCAGACACTAACTTTATTGTGAGGATGGTCATCATATTTTATAGGATCAATCAGGCGAAGATCAGCCGCCATTTTCTTCGCATAATTGGTGGCGATCAGCATCCTGCCTTTATCTTCATCTCCGGTGAGTTGTGGCCTTCCGATCAAACCGCCATCTCCTGTTCTTGCAAACTCCATTAACTTTTTGATGAAGTCAACCTGTTCCTCACTGGGCTTTATATTTACGAGTACCTCATTCAGAATTGGTTTATCAAGGTTGATTTGCTTCGCCGTTTTGTAATCGGTGATCTCGTTGTAAAACAAGGCAAGCTCCGGTACCTTAATAAAGTGCCGGAACCGTTCCTTCGCAATGATCTCATTGGTTACAGAGAATTCAAAGTCAGTACTTTTCTTCGCAAACACGGCTGCCCACGCATCAAAATTCCCGATCTGCTGCCGCTTCATTTCATAGGGGCGGAGATATTTGAAAAGCAAATACATTTCAGTGAGCGAATTTGAAATCGGTGTACCAGAGAGAAAAGTGACACAGAGATCAGATTGAAATCGATCCTGGAGTGTACGGATAGCAAACAGCAAGTTCAACGCTTTTTGACTTCCTTCTGTATTACCAAGCCCGGCCACGCGGTTATGCCTGGTGGTGAAAGTCAGGTTCTTGAATTTATGCGCTTCATCAATGAACAGGTGATCAATCCCCAGTTCTTTAAAATTTATATCGGCATCTTTCTTTTGTTCAATTTTATACAAAACCAGTGATAAATTGGATTGCAAATTCGCCTTCCTTATCTCCAACCCTTTCAGCATGGCTTTGGAGACGCGGTTACCTAAACTTTGTAAAGTGATCAGGTCCCGTTCAATATTGTCAATCTCCGCTTCAAATATTTCTCGCTGCATCTCGGGTGATTGGGGAATCTTTCCAAACTGGTCATGGGTGAGGATGATGCAATCCCAGTTATTATTTTTGATCGCATGAAATAATTGCTGTCGCCGGGATGGTGTAAAATCATTTTCACCGGGATAAAGAATTTTATCTTTCGGGTAAGCTTTGCGATAAGTGTCTGCGATCTGTGACACATTTGATTTCAGGGCAAGAATGACGGGCTTATGAACAATGCCCAATCGTTTCATTTCATGGGCAGCAACGATCATGGTGAGTGTTTTGCCAAGCCCCACTTCGTGATCAATCAGGGCACCACGGTTTTGTATGATGCGCCAGGCAGCATTTTTTTGAGAATTATATAGATCAGCAATACCAAGAGCTGCCCGGTTCAGTCCGGGAAAATTCAGATGCGAACCATTATACTCACGGAGTACATAGCAATTAAATGTTTCATTGTAGAGCGTCTCTATAATGGCTTTGTCCTCCTTAGGAAGCGCAGCAAGCCATTCAACAAATTTATTCCGGACAGATTCAATCTTCTGGTGAGCAAGCTGCGTCGCTTCATTGTCCGGGTAACGTTTATCATCAATCGTATAAGTAAAATAAGGAGATGTATTTTCAAGCGCATGTTCCAGCAAGGTATGACCATACATCGTTTTACTACTTTTAGTAGGAATGGCATACTCATTATTTATTTTGGCATTGCTGCTGACCGGCAACACTTTAAAACTATCTACCGAAGGCAGGTAATTGATGGTAGTATTGGTTTCAAAAAGTTCGGTGGCAAATCGTTCAAAATAGGTTACCGGCATCCAGCGTTCACCGAGATTAAAATCCAATAATTCAAAAGGGATATTCTGGGGTTGGACTTTCAGGAGAGCAGCAAGGCTCCGTTGCGATTCACGGTCCGGAATAGTATCCTGGATTGACTTCAGTTTGGCGACTACATTCCCACTAAGCCATTGATCCGCAGTTTCCCAATGACCAGTTACAGGATGAAGATAAATATGTTGTTGTAGTGCGGTAACTGTTTCGGCAGAAGACGAACCTGTCATAGCTGCGATATAATCAATAGCAACATGCCCCTTCTCATTCAGGCAATGTGCAAGGGCTTCAACCGGGTCTTCCGTTGTAAAGCCTTCGTGAACTTTGAATACGGAATGAAAAAAAATATCTGCCTGGACAAACCGCTCTCCTTCCTGTCGTTCCAATGAAGAGAGTGTAACAAAACCCAAAGCATCTTCGAGGATATACTTTCGGTTGGCCCGGTCATTCAACTGTCCATAGGAATGTAGAAATAATTGGTAAGCAGTATTCAGTTTTTCCCGTAACCCATTTTGCATTTCACCATCTTGTTCGGCCGCAGCCAACATAAAATAGCAATCCCTGGCTTCAATATATTGTTTGTAAAAAACAAATGACCTGCTTGTTTCAAGAGGGGTAAAGTTATCGTATTGATCAATAGTGCCGGCCCTGTCATTCAGGACAACAAGTGTTCCTTCCCGGTAATGAGGTAATGGTTGGTCAAATTTTTCCTCTTTTGCTGCAACACCAAAGCTGGCGGCAAAATGTTTTTCACCTTCAAAGCGAAAATCATAGCGGTAATCAACAAATGAATCCCGCAACCGGTCAAGCGAAGTAGTGATGCCGGCTGCATTCGTCCAACTGACAGCAACAGCAAACTCTTTTACATGGCTAAAGAGTTTATAAATATAAAAAGGACTGGAGACTGATTTGGCAGAAATCAAAACAAGGCAGGGATGTTCGGGTCGCTGCACGGTGAGCAACTTACCAGCGATAATAGCTGTATCAGGTTTTATAAATTTCCCATCATGGGCAGTTATATAATTTAGGGCAGGGTTGCCAAAAAGATCAAGCTGCATTCCACCGGCACCGGTACCTTGGGGTGGGGCAAGAAAGGTCAACTCCTTTCCGGCAGATACACCAAGAAAACGGGTATGGCTGAATCGGTAAGCAAAGTCTTTCTGCAACAACCTTTCAAGTTGAAAACCGATATGGTTAATATCACCGGTTTGCCAAACGGAAAGATTAGCATGGCCATATTGATTGGTACCTGCCTTTATTTCATCAGCACAAATAATTTCAGGATGTGCATCAATAAAGGCATTCGAAGAATATTCACCATATTCATTTTCTTTCCGGACAGTTTCAATCAACAGTGCTTCCTCATCCGAAAGCCCGGACTTTGAATTATTCTTTTGAACGACGATAAGATGATTGGGAGCTTCCGTATTACCTGTTTCCTTCATGAGGTTATCCGGCATCACTGTTACACTGATAAGGTTGGCACCGGCAAATAATTTTGAACGGGCAGATTGGTTAGCAGGAGAATACAGGAAACCATCGGTGGTGATATAGGCAAGGAGGCCTCCGTCTTTTATCTTTTCAAGTCCCTTCGGGAAAAAATAATTGTGGATGCGCTCACCTTCAATATTGAAATTTCCGAATGGGATATTACTGATGATAAGATCTGATTGCCCGTTTTCCGAATCACTCGTATTTTCAAAACCAGTTGCATGAACAGTTACGTCAGCAGGTAAATTTTTGCAGGTAGCAGCAAGTACTGCAGCGGTGAGAGTATCTTTTTCTACGGCAATCACTTGTTCAAGGTCCTTTAATTCCTTAATTGCTTCCGAAACAAAAACCCCGGCACCGGCGCTGGGTTCGTACAAACTTTTAATGGTGATTCCTTGGGAAGTGAGGACACGATAGATTGTAGCAGGAATAATGGCGGGAGTATAAAAAGCACTGAGTACACTATTTTTTAGTGACCCAATCACCCGGTCATGACCTTCTTCTCCATACTTCTCTACTAGCCATTCATGGAAAGCTTGTATATCGTCATATAGTTTAAGATCGGGTTTGGTGGCTCCTGACTCCTGCCATTCCTTAAGGGTGCCACGGGGAAACAGGATGGCCTTGATACCACCGAAGCCACTAAATTTGGAAAGAACATTCACATCATCACCGCCCTCCATTGCCATGCGGATCGCAGCGATATTATCCCTTAATTTATGGATCGGATTATAGGCCATATGCAGCTATGGTTCCTATAATGGCATAACGCAGGAATCGGTCATCGGAATTGGCTTCCGAAAAATGAAAGGCATCAAATACAGGATGGCAGGTAACAAGCAGGTTAGCTGTTTCAGTGGAAAGTAACCCATTGGTGAGCAGGCTCACAAAGGAAGGATAGAATTCTTCCTCCAGAATATCCTTCACATAGTCTTCACGCAACATATTCACAAACCTCTTGAAGCAGGGTAAAAACTACTATATGAAATCAGTAGTGATTTGTATGAATAGTGATGTCAATTAAATACTTTTCCCATCCTTTCAAAATCTGCTGTGGCCGGCGCGGACGGCAATTTCATTTTTGTCAAGTTGAAAAACGGCAGCTATTATATCATAAAAAGTATAACGGGGATTTAATTCGTATAAAACAGGAACTTACAAGTCGGGGTTTGCCTTCAGATTAGCTGATGGTCTCTCTATTTAGGTACGTAAAAAATGGCCCCTCCAAAAAAAAGGGAAGCTGATTCGCTTCCCTTTAGACTAACTGCCTGCTTATTGTTGAGAAAACTAACTTGCTTCAGCAAATTCCAGACTTACGGTTAACGATTTGGGGGTCTGCCACTCCTCACTTACGGTTATGCCAAGCCGTTGCTTCAGGACATCCATGTACCTGGCACCAATCGGTATCTCCCCGTCTTCAAGGTAGACCCGGTTACTATCAAAAGACTGTACCTGGTGGATGGGAATGATATATGAACGGTGTACCCGGCAAAATAATCCTGCCGGTAATTTTTTTTCCATCTCTTTCATCGTCATCAGCAAAGTATAACAGCTTCCTTTCATCACAAACTGGATATAATTTTGCCGGGCTTTAATAAACAATATGCTGTGTAATTTTATTTTAATATATCGTTCCCTGCAACGTATAAAAAAGAAATCCCGTAATATAAAAGGCTGCACCGGATCTTGGTTATTCATATTTTCAATAGTTTCAAATCTTTTGTCATCAGCACTTCTATCAACTCATTTTCAAGCATCTTCATTTTCTCTTCCTTGTTACACCTCCAAAACCGGCCATCCACAAAAGCAAAACGGGCCACAATACCCTGACTGCTTTCCTGTTCATAAGAGTTAGCGTAAAGGGATATTAAAAAGTATCGTTTTGGGTGGCAAACATTCCTCCTCATTGCAAACCATAAATTCCAGGTTACCGGACAAATTCGTTTTTACATTCGCTTTCAACTTTACAAGTTGTGTAAACGTAACATTGCCTTCAAAATATTTCACCTCCATTCCAAATACTTCTTCATATTTTTTTTTCATCTTCCCGCTTTCTTTAATCCCACCCTGCAAAAGGACCAATGGGTTTTTGTTGACTTTAATGGAAGTCGGCAGGGCTCCCCCCGGGGGTGTAAATTGTGAATAGATATGCCAGGGCTCTTCTACTTCTGCCGTCAGCTGAACTTCATATAATTTGTCACCCATTTTTTTGGAACTGAAGCTCCAGTTAACCGGATGTTGTGCGTTTACATGGGCACTTACCGATAAAAAAAACGAAAAAAATAATATGCGTATGAATTGTTTCATCTTAATGGTCTAAAAATTTTTCAACAAATTTGTTCAGGTCTTCGCCCCTTACATCCTTGGCAACTATCTTACCAGTTTCATCCACCAAAAAGGTCCTTGGTATGGCAGTAACACCGTAATCTTTATTGGAAGTTCCTTTTTCATCCCACACCTGCAACCAGGTGAGTTTATCTTCCTTTATTGCATCCAGCCATTTTTCCTTGTCAATTACTTTATCAATGGATACACTCACTATCTCTAATCCTTTATCTTTCCATTTACTGTATAGTGTAATTAAATTTGGGTTTTCTGCACGGCAGGGTTTGCACCAGGAAGCCCAAAAATCTACAATGGTCAGTTTCTTTTTCAGCGATGCCAGGGAAAGCATTTCTCCTTTATCGCTGACCAGTGTAAATGCCGGTGGTATGATGCCTACATCGGTTTTTAATTCTGCTTCGTACCGTCTTTCCACCGTTTTATAACTATTCTTATCTGCAAAGGATTGATAGTTCTCTAGAATTTTCTTCAGATCATCGGATGTAAAACGGGTCATCAGTTTATTGACATAGTTCAGTCCGGCGAGGTTATTGTTATTGGTGGCAAACTTCGTTTGCTTATCCCACCATACTTTTGAAATGGCTAAAATTTCTTTCTGGATTTTATCTGCTTTTTCATTCTCTCCATTTGCCCGGAGTTTTGCCACTTCACGGCCCTTCGTTTTCATTTTCATCCGCAGGGGTTCTATTTCTTCATCTAATGTAAACAGGGCATCGTTATTAGGAGTACCGGTAAAAAATATCAGGGAATCCTTAGTGGCCGTTATTGTAATGGTTCCTTTTTCGAGTATCAGGTAATGCACCATATTCCTGTCTACATCAGTAACATAGAGCCAGCCGGTTTCCCCATCATATTTATTCTGGTTGTAAATAGCCACTCCGTTTTTAAAATAAATGGAATCGTAAGTGCTGGGACCCGGTACCCGAATCAAAATTTTTGCCATCCCGGTATAAGACAATGCCCCGTACTTTTTAATTATTTTTTCGTTCTGCCCAAAAGTATTTGCAGAAATAAAGAAGAGCAGAGCAAAAAGCGATATGGGTATAAAGCTTTGATTTTTCATTTAATTATTTTTAATGACCAAAAATTTCTTTTAGTTTATCGTTCAGCACCTCACCTCTCAGGCTGATGGCAATGATCTTTCCTTTGGGGTCCACCAGTGAATTAAAAGGCACATGCGGCACAGCATACTGAAGTGCCACAGCATTTTTCCAGAAATTCAGATCTGAAACATGATACCAGGGAAGTTTATCTTTTATGATCGCTTTTTTCCATTCATCTGCATTTCTATCGAGTGAGACGCCAAGTACTGTAAAGCCATCTCCTTTGTATCTCTCATAGGTTTTCAGCAGGTTGGGGTTTTCGGCACGGCAGGGGCCGCACCAGGCAGCCCAGAAATCAATCAATACATATTTACCACGTAAGGAAGATAGCTTCAACGATGTGCCGGTCGTATCATTTTGCGAAAAATCAGGTGCCATTTTTCCGATAGAAGTATTTAGTCTTGCCTCCACAAACTGTCCTATCTCTTTTCCAATAGGAGTGGTTTTGTTTTTTACAGAAAGGCCATCCCACATTTTTTTCAGGGTAGCATCCGGGGCATAACTTTCCATCATATCCCAGAGTTCCATCGTTCCGCTGATATAACTCTCAGGATATTCCAGTACAAATTTTGAATGCCAGGCCACCTGGGCGGGGATCATTACTTCATCGCTGATCTTTTCCATCTCAGCTTCCCATTCTTTATCCTTTGCTTTTACGGCATCCTTCCATTGTTTATTGACGACACCCTTATGGCTTTTAAATTTTGTACCCATCTTCTGAAAAATTTCATATTCATCCTGAGTTTTGGAACCCGTTACTTTTATATCATGTACCTGGACGATTGACCCGCCCAATGATATATCGAAGTAAGCATCTACTTTACCGGAAATATTTATATCAGTGTTCTCAAGAAAGAAAGGAAACAACTTAGCGTTTCTCCCGGTATAAATAAATGCCTTTACAATACTGGCCGTATGGCCGGAAAAACTAAATAAACTGTCATTTATAATGGTACTGTCTTTTACGGCCATATTATCAGCGGTGGTATAACTCAGGTTAATTTTACTGTTGGGCTCATACCCCTTTACATTACCACTAATTTTATATCCCCTTCCTGTTTGCCCAAACAAAGTAACGGCAGGTAAAAAAACGTAAAGGAGCAGAGGAACACACTTCATCAATTTTGTCATAGCGAATGATGTTTAAATTTTATTTAAATAACTCACCTAACTTTTCTTCTAACTTTTCACCCCGGACATTATGCCCGATAACTTTACCATCCCGCCCAACGAGTAAGGTGTAGGGAACTCCGGACATGCCATAGGTAACGCCCAGGTTATTCGCAGTCGGGCAATCCCAGCCCGTTAAACTGGATACATGATGCCACGGTAACTTATCTTTTATGATGGCATCCACCCATTTTTCTCTTTTATCATCAATGGAAACACTGATAACAGTAAACCCGTCTTTATTGTATTGTTTGTACAGCTTCAGTACATTCTGATTTTCTTCCCTGCAGGGGGCACACCAGGAGGCCCAGAAATCAACCAGAACTATTTTTCCCCGTAGGGATGAAAAAGTAACTGGTGAACCGCTTGTATCGGGTAAGGTAAAATCGGGCAGTACTTTTCCAAAATCTGTTTTGCCAAGTACTTCGGTTCTTCTTTTCAACCGGTTGGTGTACCAGTTTTCCGGAGTTGTAGGATCCAGTGATGCAACAACTGCTTTCATATCAGCATAAGTAAGACCGCCCGTGCCGGCGGAAAGGAACTCCGGTGCAAGAATGGTATTATTGTATTTTTTCGCAAAGGCTTTTCGCAGGGGATAATACAAACTATCGTATTGAAACGTCAGTTCTTTAGCCAATTTTTCATTATTATCTTTGTCTTTTTCATTTTTCATTTGCAGCCGGATCTCTTTTATCCTTGCTTCTACCGGGGCCACCTCCCGCAGGTATTTGGTTTGGGCATCATTGGAAGGGGTACCTGAAGCAATCACTAATTTTGCTCCATCACCTTCTAACTTTATTTTACCCGGCTCTATATAAAAATCTACTTTTGTTTTAAGTCCTGCACCGGCAAGCATTACCTTATCCCCTACAAATTTTCCTTCCTGTTTAAAAACAAATTTTCCACCGGTCACATTTGTTTCATTTAACACGGTACCATCATACACTTTTTTTATCTGGAGAATGCCATCGGTCAATCCGGTAATATTGCCTTCAACGATATAACCTTTTTGTGCCTGCAAAATTGTTGCAAGTGAAATAAAGGTTACTATTAAAAAATATGCTTTCATAGTTATCTTGGGTTTTGTTGTAGTTCAGGGTTTAACGTGATATACTGGGTATAAATAGGCCAGACTAATTTTGGGTCATCGGCAGGAATATCTAACCGGCGGCTGCTGATATAATGGGTGACTGGCAGGTGCAGCCTTTTTACATCGAACAAACGAAGTTCTTTTCCATATAACTCCCTTCTTCTTTCTGTCAGCACTTCTTTTAATACATTGGCCTGGTTGGAACCCAGATCCGCCAGTGTCACTGGAGTGTAGGTTCCTGTTTTATATCGTTTGGTTCTAATAATGTTTACATCGTCTAAAGCTTTTTGTAAATTATTAAGCCGCGCATTGCACTCTGCCCTTATCATATACATTTCGGGGGTGCCTATATGAATATTATCTGCACCCGCGGAATTGGCACCATCACCTTTATACCAGGAAGTGGAAGTAACTGAGTATGTCAATACTTTTCCGGTTATAGAGCCTGCAGCATTAAACCCGGCAAATTTCAAGGTTCTTCTCAGGTCATAATTGGTGATCACCGTTCCCGCTTTTACAAAGCCAGGGTAAAGCAGGTTAAAAGAAGCGGAATCAAGCATCATATAATTATTCAGCAGGAAACCTTTAGAGGTTGTTTTATGTAATAACACTTCCCGGTCATTGTTTCTTTTCATTCCGGTCAAATTGGTAATAAAATCTGCCCCTGTATAAAGGGTATTGTAATCATGCAAAAAACTATTGATAGCAAGGCTCTTTTCAGCATTAGCCAGTGCTTCGGTGAATTTGCCCATATATAAATAAGCCCTTGCCATGATCGCATATACAGCGGCCTTTGTTGGCCTGTGGGTGTAGGTCACTACATCATCCGGCAAGTCATTCACCGCCAGATTCAGTTCACTAAAAATATAATCATACACTTCCTGGACTGATTTCCTGTTAAGCGGGGGAAGCAGGGCCGCATTCTCAATAATCGGTACACCAGGATCTGTTGCTGCTGTTGTCGCATTATAATGCTTGCCATAAATATTCACTAAATTCAAATAAGCATATGCACGGTGTACTCTTGCTTCGGCAGCGAGTTGTTTTTGTAAAGCCGGGTTATCCGTTGCTTTTTCCAGTTCAATTATAATGGTGCCGGTGATAGAAACAATATAGTACTGGTTCTTCCAGTTAACATCATCGGCCATCGCATCGTATAGCCAAACAAGTTGCTCAAACGCATACAACGCATTCACATGTTGCCGGGTCGTTGTCCAGCTCAGCCATTTGGTGGAATCAGCGTAGCAATCATCCGAAACAACATCTACATACGAACTAACTTGCGATAGTGAAAACGGGTAGCGTTGGTTGTCTACATCATCCAATAGTTTGCGGAAATCGGTAGTGGTCTTTGCCACGATGATTCCTCTTGGTAATTCATCGGTAAATTTTTTACAACCGGTGGAAAAAATTATAAGTGCCACAAAAAATATATATTGAGTGCATTTTTTCATAAACTGAGTTTTTAAATTTTACAATCCAAATCTTAAACTGGCAGAATATTGTGCACGGTTCCTGATGACATATTGCAGAGCACCATATACTGATGAACTATACGGTGGGAAATCAGGATCAATCCCTTCTTTATTACTTACGAATAAAGGCCCAATATTTCTTGCTTCCAGTTGTACTCTTGCATTCTTAAATGGCCCCGAAACTTTTCCGGGTATCAGGTAGGCAAGGCTGATGCTTTGCACTCTTACACTCCCGGCATTCAGTACATTTCTTGTATTGTACCTTGAAATAACATCAAGAGCAGATATTTGCTGGGCACTGATCAGTTTATTGTTGAGTGAATACATGGAGGCATTGTCTCCGTCAGCAGTCGATTTCCACCGGTTCACCATCAGTTGAGGCAAAAAAGTAAAAAAGCGGGTAGGTGTAAAGTAGCTGCTTGACGATCCGGCGGCAGGATAATCTTTAATAAATACATGACCGAATTTATACAGCAGGCTTACATTCAATTCAAATCCTTTGTACGAAAATGAGTTAGCCCATTGCCCGTAATGTTTGGGGCTTCGCTGACCCACCACTTTAAATATATCAGCCTGGTTCATGGCGGCAAAATTGGTAACATCCCTGACCGATAAAACATTCTTCTGGTATTCAAATTTATCATAGCCCAAACTGTCATAACCCATCCAGGTAGCCGCAGCAACAAAATCAACGGGCTGGTTAGGCAAGTGATAATAAAAGGAAAGAGTGGTATATGCAATCGTTCCTTTATTCACCTGCGTAATATTGGTGGCCCTGTTGCGATTGGTTCCATAGTTAAACCTTGTCTGCCACCTGAAATCTCCTTTATCTATAATTTTTGCAGTGATATTAAATTCAAATCCTTTGTTACTTATATTGCCCGTATTTAAAGTAGCCCTGTTATTTTGATAACCATAGGTGCCATTGACAGCAATTTGGGCCAGTACATCGGTTGCTTTCTTGGAATAAAATTCAAAGGTTCCGTTTAACTTACTATTTAGTACCGCAAAGTCAAGCCCTATATTATAAGTACCTGTTTTTTCCCAGGTAAGACCAGGATTGGGAGCTTGTTGTACGGCTGCATATGGTATTCCCAAAATAGGATCTATCCAGGGGGTACCTGTTATATAAGGACTGGCTGTTTTATCAATATTGCCGTTAAAGCCATAGGAAGCCCTCAGCTTTAAATGATTAATGAAATCAAAAGTGAAAAATTTCTCGCCGCTGATTTTCCAGCCCGCCCCTACTGACCATTGCGGTAAATTGGTGTAGGTAGATGATTGTCCGAATAGATTAGTAACATCCGCCCGTATGCTTCCTGTCAGGTCATACTTATTTTTAAAAGTATATCCGGCGTTGGCATATTTTGAAACAAAACGGTCATCATTGCCGGCAAGAAAAGAGCCGAAACGCTGTGTAGGCGCAAACGGAATGGTGGAAGTGCCAAAGCCTGCAGCATCACCATTCATCTTAGGGGTGATAGTATTTAAGAAATCAAGGTTGGTTATATTGGTCAGAGACTGGGGATCATATCCATAGTATCCATAAGGCCGCTGGTCAAATACATTCTGCCGTACTTCCATACCCGCCAGTGCCCGCAATGAATGATTGCCAAATGTTCTGGTGTAACTTACCTGTACTCTCCCATTATGGGAGTAACCATTGGTTTGATTTTCGTACAGCATTCCGCCGGGGGGTATTGGGTAAGTACCGTTGGTTCTTGCATTATTGTTCACCATATTTCTTACGTACCATGACTTCTCATTATAGAATTCACTGAGTAAAATATGATCTTTCTGGTATTGGTAGTACAGGTCAACATCAAGGCCCTTGAAAGGCGAAACCCTTATATTGGTATACAACCGAAGATTGGTCGTCTTGGTTGACTTGTCATAGTTGTCTACATCCTGCCGGAGGTTCCAGTCCCAATTATAGGGAAGCTTGTATTTAGTTACCGTGTCGCGCCTTCTCCAGGTGGGCACATCAAAATAAGTGTCTTCGGAATTGTTCATGATCATCGGTAAATAGTTTCCATTATCGTCTTTGATCCTTGACATTTGAGGTATGTTCACCAGATCATTCACCAGGACACCGTTACGTTTAATGTCCGACATAAAAACATTGGCGCCAAAGGAAAATTTCAGCCATTTCTTCGGAATATATTCATCAACAAAATTGGCGGTGACCTGGAAATCAGAATTCCCTTTTGAATACTGATTATTAAACAGCCCGGTAATAGAGGTCCTTACCTTGTTAAATTCACTGCCGGTTTGGAAAGAAAGGTTTATTTTTTTGTTGGATTCCAGTTTTCTGAAAAACAGTTCTTTAAATTCATCCCTTACATCTAACTGGGAAAGTTCAGCTAATCGCTGGTTGCCTGCATCCTGGGTTATTGTTCCCCGTTTCATTTTGATCAGCACATCCATTACTTCGGGCAATTCATAACGGTCTTTAAAAACAGGATCAAGTAGTTGGTCAAACCAGGTCTGGTTTTGAATGATTGTTCTGTATATTTCTACAGCATCTTTGCTGGATGCCCATGGTATCCTTGATAAATTAGGAACCGGTTGAACAAGGTAATCCAGGGTGACATTCATTATCGGTTGTCCTTTTACAATACTGCCTTTTTTTGTAGTGATGACGATGACGCCGTTTGCTGCCTGTGAACCCCATATTGAAGCTGCTGCTGCATCCTTCAGGACGGTTATACTTTCTACATCACTGGGATTGATCAGGGACCAGGGATCAATAACATCTGTATAAAATGGAGCTCCATCCAGTACAATTAGGGGATTATTATTGCCAAAGGTTCCAACACCCCGGATCACTATGCTACGGCTTCTTTGCCCGGTGGGGGCCTGGTCTTCATCGAACTGCGGCTCAAAGTACATACCGGGTACCATTCCTTCAATACGGTCTTTCAGGTTGAAACTATTGGTCTTTTCCAGTTCAGCTGCGGTGATATTGTAAAACGAACCCGTTACTCTTTCCTTGGGTATTTGCTGATAGCCGGTACTTACAAGTTGTACTCCTTCCAGTTCTGAAGGTTTTACGCGCAAGCTGAAATCTTTCATGTTATTGACAACGGAGGCTTTTACCGTTATGGCCTGGTAGCCTACGATACTTATTTCCAGCACATCATTATCATTCAATCCTGTTAATGTAAAATATCCGTCTGTATCTGTGTAAGTACCTTTCTTACTTGATTTAACTTTTACGGAAACATTCGCAAGGGGATTCCCCGTGCTGTCAACAACCCTGCCCTTCACATCTACCGGGGGAGGTGCCAGCGTTACATTACCTGGTGTACTCAATACTACCTTTTGTTTTACTACCACCGTTGTTTGAACTATGGCATAGGTTAATGGCTGGTTTTTGAAACAGGCATCCAATGCTTCTTTTATCGAAGCATTTCTCAGCTCCAGGTTAACTTTTTTAGCCTGTTCCAGCCATTCATCACGGTACACAAAAGTATAACCGCTTTGTCTTTTAATCTCCTGGAAAACTTTTTCAATAGATGCCCCTTTCTCAGAGAGGGTGATTCGCTGGGCGTCGCCCCTGGCAGTAGCCACGAGGCAGGCCGAAAGCAAGATGATGGCGGTTAATTTCATAACACGCAGAGTTTTGGTTAGTTCCGCCTTGCGACGGGCACAAAGAACATTTAGCATAACTTTGTTTTTTGTTTGGGTTATTCAATAAGCAGTCTTAACGGGCATGTTATAATTGGGTTGACTCAAACTATTCGCCGGGGAGTGTCACAACCACTTCCCGGTTTTTGTTCCAGTTAACCATCAAAACTTTTGTTCATCACTTCATCACTACAATCTTCTTTCCTTCAATCTTAAAATGAACACCACTGTGTTCATACACTTTCAATACTTCGGAAAGATGCAGAATCCTTGGTACTTCCCCTGTTATAGTCCCTTCAGGAATACCATTCTCATACACAATTTCCGCATCGTACCACCTGGCAACCTGTCGCATGATCGTACCTATATCCGCTTTGTTCATGATAAATACACCATTCTTCCAGGCCATCACCTCAGGAATATTTACCTGGCTGAGAACCTTTACATCTGTTCTCACCTGTGCCTGCTGCCCAGGTTGCAGAAAACTAACGGAAGCACCTTTTGTAACTTTTACTGAACCTTCCAGCAGGGTAATTTTTATTCTGCCCTCATCGCTATATGTATTAACATTAAAGTGGGTACCTAATACTTCAGTTGTTACACCGCTGGCTGCAACAATAAATTTTTTCGTTGCATCTTTTGTTACTTCCAAATAGGCTTCCCCGGTTATCTCTACATTTCTTTCAGCACCAGCGAATGCGGTGGGGAAACGGATAGAACTTTCACTGTTTAACCAGACCCTGGTGCCGTCACTTAAAGTTAGTGGTTGTACCTTACTCCCTCTTGGATTAAATAAGGTATTATACTCAATGGCATCAGCAGAACCGTTATAAACAATTTGTCCATCAGCCGTTTTCACCACTTTTACATGGCCCTGTACAACCAGAGTTCCATTGACCAAACTATCAAGGGCCACCTTGCGGCCATCTGCCAGGGTGATCATTGCCTTATTATTTTTCGGGGCAGCAATATCATCGGGTAATGAATCCCTGGTTGATGCAATATCTTTTTGGAGTTTCGACTTTTGAAAGAACAAAAAATAAGTACCAAGCCCAAGCATCACTATAATTGATGCAGCGACCGCTACCCGGCGGAGCGTAAATATTCTGGAGGTAGATTTCTTCAGTATCGTATCAGCAATTTGATTCCTTTGCGCTGCGGTAAAAAAAGGTTCAGCCCGCAAACTTTCATACGCTTCCTTCATTAGTCCTTCCAGTCTTTCCTCCCGGGCGGCATCCTTCAAAAGCTCCATTAGTTCTTTTTCCTCCGGCTCAGTAACCTGGTGGTGGTTATACCAGCGGTCAAAAAGTTCGCTCAGGCGTTCATTACTTTGTTTCATTGGATAACAATTGGTTCATCAAAAATTAACGGTTCCTTCATCCTGTAATAGTTGGACACCATACTTAAAAAAAAGGGGCTACCAGACGGAATATTTTTAGTGAAACTGCAGCATCAGTCCGATAAGGATGATGCCGGTATGTGTTTCGATGTACCGGGTGATGGCGAGACTGGCATACTGAATATATTTCTTAACCGTTTCCGGAGACAGGTTCATCTGTTTTGCAATGTCTTTATACCGCAATCCTTCCCGGCGACTAAGCAGCCATGCTTTTTGCTGCTGCGCCGGCAATGCACTGATTGCTTTGTCTATTAAAGTGAGTTGCTGTTCCCTGGTTTTTTCATCCTCATCAACCGCTTCGGTGAAAATACTTTGTTCCCATTTTTTACGGCGGATACGTTCTCTTATCACCGAACGGATGGCATTTAATGCCTGGTTGCGGGAAACGACATAGAGGTAAGTTCGGAAGTTTCTAACAGCTATTAAACTTTCCCTTGTCTGCCATATTTTTAGAAAAACATCCTGTACAATTTCTTTGCTTTGCTCCCGGTCATGGGTAATCCGGTAAATATGCGAACCCAGCACATCGGCGTATTGATGCACCAACTTACGGAAGGCCGTTTCATTGCCTTCTGCCACCTGTTGTATCAGGGTCGGTTCATCGTATGGTGGAATGGTATACAAAAGCTTTTAACTGGGCTAATATAAGGAAAGCAAATAATTTTCAATGTAAAACCTGCTGAGTCAGCCAGTTCAAACAACAAATTGTAAATGCACACTGGATACTTAAACCGATTATTTCAATACGATGGATGAAGGATGTAAAACCGGTGTGAAGGAAAATAGATTGAAGTTATTTAATGAGAAATCAAACGGCGATGGCAGGAATTAGACGGACACCATGCTGTCCTGAGCAGATAATGTTAACGGTTTGACATTGTCTGAAAACGATGGCAGGTGCAACATTCCGGTATTTAAAATCTTCTCCGACCAAGTTTGCAATCGATAATGCATTTTGGTGCTGGTATAATTGCTGATTAACTTTTATTTCTCATGCGGGACGTATGCCCGGGCCGATATTACAACAATTTACTATCCTCAGCATCCGGCGTAATCTATTTGTCATCCATATGAGCAGAGTCAGCACCAGTGAATACCTCCTGCCAGTGAAAGCCAATGCGAAGGATATAAGAACCTTTACCATTTCGTTGTCCATTCGTTTTAGAAAAGCAATCTTGGAACTAAATAAACACAATGCCACAGGCACACAATCAGAACAGGGAGAAGGATTAAAGCATCGGTCTTTGTACTGCTGGATATAGTGTATAATAGAAACTCCATCAACCTGCAATAAATTCAAAGGTGTTGGCAACACCATCCCCTCGCAAAATCGTAAAAACCACACTCCCATTCGTAGCTCTCCGTAGGTGAGAAGCCACACCAGGTTCATGCAAAACTCTAATTCTTGAAACACCGCAATCAACTTTCTTTGTGCTCCAATTATCCGAAGATTGCCCATAGAATCCAATTCCTGAAATACCGTACTTGTTGATTCGAAAGTTGTAAGTATTCAATCCGTCGGTTGAAATCATACAATCGTAAAAGGAATACCGTACCCTGTGAAAAAATAGGCATAACCTAAACCGGTTTTTATGAAAAATAAATCCAATGGAGGCAGACATGCATTCGTATTGACGATGCTCCGCCTCAAAAAATTTTCGGTGCATTTAAACCCACTGGTTGAACCGTTCATTTTTGAAACGGCGGAAATCAACTTTAACACCCTGCTGATGGTAAATCAGCACGGACAATTAAAAGCGATTCAAAAAGCAAAATTGAACTAAGCTACCTGGCGTTTGCAGATATGATCAAAGCTTTTAAGCGGTTCTTTTGTTACAGTTTCATCACTCCCGGCAAAATTTTCCATTGAACGGCACGCCACCTTGTAAGGCCCTTACCTGTGGTTGCCCCGTTCCATTGGAGGTAATAACAATATTATCGCCGTCAACGGCGGCACTCGTCGAAAGACCGGCCTCCTCATCTCCCTCGTCAGTGCGGTAAATCCGAATATGGGGATTGTGGTCGCAATACCGTTGTAGGGTAGAAAGATCAGGAAGATATGTACCACTGAAACTTTTTCTGCCGGACTGGACAATAACAATGTCCGGATTCACAGCTTGGATAAACGGCAGGGTGCTGGATGTTTCACTTCCATGATGCGCAATTTTAAGTACGGTGGTTTTTAATTTATCAGGAACGGTTTCCAGCAATACCTTTTCGACAAATCTGGCAATGGCCGGGTCATCATCCCGTTCCTTTCCTTCTGCATCACCCATAAATAAAAAAACATGTTCCCCATATTGTACCCGAAGTACAATCGAGGAGTTGTTAACTTCCGTATTACCTGATCCGAGTGTGTTGGCAACATCACCATCCCATGCGTACAACACTTCTGCCTGTAGTTCACTCCCCCAGTTAATAGGTCCAAAATTGGCCTTGCCAATATGTACATGCGATGCCCTGCCAGGAACAGTGCGGGTTCCTTTCATGGCATTCTTAAAAGAAACATAGGAGGAAATAGTGGAAGGATAGCCTGGATCATAATAATGATTGATATGAAAATTTTTAGAGATGCTCGCAGCACCGTTAAAATGGTCCGCATGAGGATGAGAAATAAATAAGGCTTCTATATCAGCATTTCGGTACGCCTCATTTTTAATGTAGGGTAAAAAAGGGTTGGAGTTATCCGCAGAATAAGGTCCGCCGTCAATCACAATAGAATAGCCTTCAAATTTTCCATTCCCGTCAATCCCATCATCATAGGTCTGGATCCAGATAGCATCTCCTTGGCCAACATCAACATAATGAATGGTCAGGAACGCATTGGAAGGAATGGCATTGACGATTTCTTCTTCATGCGGGGTTGCCGGTTCAATATATTTCTTGGCAATCCATCCACGCTGGCTATTTCCAAATAAGATTTCCCGCCAGAATGGAACAGACCCTACAACAGTTACTGGAGTTCCCGGCACAAGGCAGGCTATTGAAGGCGCATCAGTGGAATGATCGGTTCTTACATTAACACAAGGGGAGACAGTAGATTTTACTACATAAGGTTCATTTTGTCCATAAGCGAGCGAGGACACTAGTAAAGTGCAAGTAATAAAAAAGAATAGGAATCGTTGTTGTATGGTAGTTTTCTTTCTCATAGTTTCTGACTTTATTTCCGCTCCAAATACTTCACCGGGTTCACCCCAGCCATTTGCTCAAACTCTTCCTTCGTTAATCCCCCACTCATAGTGGCCAGCATATTCTTATCTGATTTATGATTACGAACGACGTAAAAATCACTACCGTACAGCACTCTAGTTTTTAAGGTGTCATGCTTCATCGTTTGTTTAAGCAGCGGCAGAATACCGGCATCACTGTGCAGGATATAACTGATATCAGCATAGATATGATCGTACTGGAGCATAAGGGAACAAATGATCGAATACCAATCCGCTGATTTCCAAATCTGTTCTGGTTTCCCCAACTTTATTTCATTCTTCTCATTTCGCAAAAAATTGATCCCCCTATCCGGATGCTTTTGTAATTGACTTCCATAATTGTCCCGGTCTTTTTCAAAGTACCTGATCCATTCATCATCCCCACCGAAATGGCCGAAACAAATTTTCAGGTCTTTTAAATGTTGGGTGATTGTTTGTGCCGAAGAATCATATCCAAATAGCTGTTTAAGTTTTTCATCCTTTGATAGCCCGATCACTTGTATAAGGAGCGCCGGGTCCAGGAGGCACAGGTAATTCAGCGGGTGCGTAAACACATCCTGCAATTCCACCATCTTCATTTGGGGTAACAGCATCGGTTCAAAATCAGATTCGCTCATTTCATTATCCCCATCATCAGACGAACCCTCCTTCTCCATCGCTTGTTTGAAGATGGGATGTTCATCCCAGGCTTTCTTTTTTTTGCCCCGGTAATAAATAACACCACGGATACAATGGGTCATGATGGGAATGCCATTATCGGCGGCATACTTCCATAGAGGGAGTAATACTTCATCGAATGGAAAATAGCCGAGTGCCGGGTATATCTTAAAACCGCTGAATTTTTTTGTCTCTATATAATCCTTGATAAAACAATCCTTGAGTACCACCTTCCCGTTTTCAATTTCGTAATCAAAAAACACTTGCTCATCAACATGCGTTCTTCGGGGATCAACAAACACAAAGGGATAAATTTGTTTCGGATGGTTTATTTTTATTCTGGCTAAGTCCGCCATCTGTGCGCTATAGGGTTTCATGGGTTTGCCTGCTCCCATAAATTCCATATCCATTGGCAACACGATCATTCCACTGCCGGCCGGGTATTGGTTCGTGAGCTTCGTGAAAATATCAGACTGTCGCCTATACCTTGCATAGCGTACAATATTGATATAGCGTTTGATCATTTCGGTGCTTTGCTTTCCGGGGAGCATTCTAAAAAATGCGGAGGTCTTGCGGAGCAGGAAAAGCAATAAGTTCTTGCCACTTTGAAAGAAGAGCAATAGAATAATTAATAAGACAGCTTTAAGCAGTATGCTGTCAGTGATAATAATGATCCCATTTTTTTCCAACAAGGTCTGAAACTTATCAAGTTGCCGGGTAGAAATATTTCGCTCCATTAATAGGCCCCGCAATTCCCAATCATAAGCTTCACGAAAGATAGAGAGGAGAATAACCAGCCCGACGGCCAATTTTATGAGTTTAAGAATGAAGTAACGGGTCAGCCCTATTCGTATCCGGTACAAAGTTCTGGCGATTCGTTTATACCAGGTTTGAAACCGCCATTGATACGGACTAAATTTACTTTTGTACCACCACCTGGCAATGCGGATAAATAAAGTAATCGGCAATAAGACATAGGCCGGGCCTGCCAGGGTGCGGGCTAAATACGGAGGCACATAATCACCTGTAAAAATATGCGTGTGGCAATTGATGATTTTCGGTGGTGGTGATGAAGGTTTAGTGTCGGTCATTATGAACGTTTAGGTCGTTGGTAGTTTAGTTCTTGTAAAGTATCAAATTCAACAAATACCCCGAAATATATTTCGGGGTAACCCCTTTTAAGATGTTTCGAAAATGGTTATTTCCTCACCCAGATCGGGGCCGTATAAATTTTATCGCCATCTTTCTGTGTGATCTCCAGGAAATAATAAGCGGAACTTGGAGCCGGACCACGGAAACTAAAAGTTTCACTATTAGGTATGGATTTAAATACTGTAGGCAGCACATTCGAACCGGGTTTGCCTGATAGTATCTTTATCGAAACTGTTTTATCCTTTATATCCTCATCAAGAATAGAAATATCAATCACAATATTATCTGTATCCTCAATGGGGGATCCCATTACTTCGCCGTTGATGGTAAAACAAACTTCAACGTTCCTGTCACCAGACGAATAAAATCGCATAGACCGGTATGCATCCATGATATGTTCCCTATCAAGCGACTCAGCCAATACGACTGTTCTTGATGGATGACTCCTTCCAAATACGGTCATATGAGTATCATGATCTATCACCGGTCCGAGGTGGTATCCTTTTGCAAGCATCCATTTGTAATAGGAATAAAAGTTGCCGGATGGCTTTTGTTTGTAATTGGTCATTTTACTTTTAAAGGGACCCGTTACAACCGCCACCCCACAAATCGCCTGGTCTGCTGTAGCATTATAAGGAGATTGCAATAGCCTCTTAAAGTGAACATCTTCAGGGTGTGCCAGGATCGCAAACGATGCAGGTCGAGCCGTAAGGATCTTCCAGAGATTTTTGTAGTCGGATTTACCGCAATAAATATCATAGTTACCACTCTCCCACCCGATTAAGCTATCAACTCCATAAATTAGCACATGTCCTCCGCCCATAATAATTCCAAACTCCATTCCATAGAGGCATACAAATGATCCATCTTCATTTTCATCCTTCGCTTGATCTACCCCTTTCGCATAATCTTCGAGGTGCATACCGGGATTCTCTCGTGCTGTGTAATGGTTATGCTCCGATATGCCTATATAGTCAAAATTCGCACTTTGCTTCGCATATTGAAAACTTCCGGCAGGTGTATTCACATGACTTTTAGTGCTGTCCTTATTCCCATCCGAATAGGCTGTATGGGCATGAAGATTGCCGCGGTAGAAATTATAGGTTTGGGATGATGCATTTATGGCTATCCCAATTAAAAACTGCACCATGAATGCACTTTTAGGAAAAAAGGACATATTTAGGAGATTTAAGGTAGTCCTGATAGATTATGATAAATACTTCAGTCACAAAGTATGTGGAAATAAAGTTGAATTGGACAGTGAACAATTAATATTCTTCAACATGATGCCTACATTTGTCATTCTCCTTGTTTATTATCGTATGTAGCTTTTGCATCAGTAATCCATTTCATTACTGTACTTTTCATTCTCATTGGCAATTTTTGCGTGCGAATTTTCAATTCTACTAACAAATCCAAATATATCTTTTCGTTTGGCGAACCTTGTCTTGTTCTTCGATAATAATAATCTAAAAGTTTCATATACATGAAATCCCTCACAACTCCCTTTTTCAATCTCTTAATTAACCCCTTTAGATACTTAGGAAAGTCCTTCCCTCAATGTCTGCATATGTTCCAACAGAGAAAAAAGCTTTTACATCTGAAATGTCATTACTGGGTAGATCTGAGATGGCCTAATTTCCACGGACAGAGAATTCCAATAAATTTACAAAGTTTATGGAAGCAAAACCTGTCAAAACAAACCGTCGCAAGTACGACGCAGAGTTCAAAAAAGAAGTTATCAAAATGATTGAATCGGGACGTTCTGTTTCTGATGTGGCCCAATCGCTGGGTATTGGAACCAATCTGATTTATTACTGGGTAAACCGGTCAAGAAAAAAAAGTCCGGTGCAGCAGACAAAGTCAGCTGATTTATTTGATGAGGATAAAGCGGCCCTCCACAAACGAATAAAGGAACTGGAGATGGAACGGGATATTTTAAAAAAAGCCTTGGGCATTTTCAGCCGTTAGGGATTAGCCGTGTTTATCAATTCATTGGTGCAAATGAAAAAAATTATCCCTGTCAGCTACAGTGCCGGGTGCTGGAAGTAAGCCGCAGCGGCTATTATAGCTGGCGAAGTGGCCTGACACATCAGATGAAACAAAGCAGTAAAAAAATGGAACAGAAAATCATTGATACATTCAGGGAACATAAACGTCGCTATGGTGCCAGGCGTATTAGCAAAACAATTCAGCAACAGGGAGAAACGCTAAGCCGTTACAAAGCCGGTAAAGTGTTGGGCAAGTATGGATTGAAAGCTATTCAGCCTCGCAGCTTTGTTCCTAAAACAACTGACAGCCGCCATGCCTATAAGATAAGCCCCAACCTGCTATTGGGCAGAAACATGCCCCGAAAACCCAATGAAGTATGGGTAGGTGATATTACTTATATACCGCTTGCAGCAGGCAAGTGGTGTTATTTGTCGGTATGGATGGATTTGTTTTCAAGAAGAATTATTGGCTGGCAATTAGATGATAATATGCAAGAGACATTGATAACTGCGGCGTTTAAAAAAGCACTGAACGGAAGAAAGATAAACCAAAGTCTTATTATTCATTCAGACAGGGGCGGCCAGTATGCGGGTAATGAATTCAGAAAGATGATGGCCGATAAGCAGGTGCTGCAAAGCATGAGCCGTGCTGATAACCCCTATGATAACGCCTTTATGGAATCCTGCTTTAGCCGCTTTAAAGCAGAGCTGCTGCAAGATGGTATATTTGAAACGACAGAAGATGCCCGAACAGAAATCTTTGAGTATATCGAAATGTATTACAATACAATAAGAATACACTCATCATTAAACTATCAAACCCCGATACAATTTGAAAAACAGTGTACATTTGAAAAGCACAAACAAACGGCGATGCTTTACACCGAAGAATCGTTAACTGAAAGGGGTATCGAACCCCTTTCAGTTAAGCACAAACAAAGCAGCTCTGCATTACCCAAAGAATCAGTTCTTATTTTTTAACCTAACGGAATTTTCTGTCCGTGTAATTCGAGCCACCTCAAATAACTTCATCCCTAAAGAGAGCAAACCCTTTAGCTGCGTCGCCTAAATCTTTTCCCCCGATATCTATCAAATCACCAGTATAAAGAATTAAATCAATAGATTTTTCATTTCCGAAAATTGCCGTTTTTTCAGTTAAGGTGCCCTTAACGAACTGTTTCCAATCTTTTAAAGTCTTTGAATTTAGGTGGAAATCGCTTATGTGGAGAATTCTAATCATACATGGAAATATTATAACGAATATAATCTAAAGGCTCTAAAAGAAGAAACGCTGAAAATTAGACAGTGAAAGTTCTTCAAATATAATATCAGGATTTATGGATTCGAGAATAGAATATAATTCAATGGAATTACTGTTCCTGCAGGTCGCATGGGTTGAACAAATCAAAGTAATGGTGTACAAAAGATGCGAAGCGTATTTTTGTTTGAACACTTGTATATAACTTAATTTTCATCGCCAGTCTTAGGTGCAAAAAATGATCCCTACAGTATTACTTAAACAATGCAAAATAATTCAAGTTCATATCAACTAAAAAAAATCAATAGATATTTCATAGTAGAACGAACCCTATCAGTATCGGTTCAGCAAGGAAGGCAATTAACTTTACTTCCTGGAAGCACTAAAGTTGACTAATAGTTTTTGATACAATCCCAGGCAAAATACATGGAGTAGGTCGTTAGTGATAGTACAATTCATGAAATCCATTACTTACCCCTCTTCTTCCCCACAGATTTTTTTTGCTTCACTTTCTTCTCCATCAGCTTCGGCCGCACCTTCTTCACATCCTCCAGATCCTTCTTCCTCCCCACCGCCTCCTTATTTTTAATAAAATCCTGTACACCAATAAAAGGGATCACCTGCTTCCCTTCCTTGAAGTACTGTTTATTTTTGGTTGCTTCCTGAAATTTTACACCATCTATTTCATTCAGGATATCAATACGCAAGGGTGGATAGCCGATCTGTGTAATAATACCGGGCTCCAGAAAATCAGCAGGTTGGAACCCCAGAGATGACATACCGAAATCGGTGATAACTTCGACCATCTTGATGGCGTTAGCGGGCGTACAATCAATCCAGATATCCATATCGCCGGTGGTACGGGGTTCTCCATGGAATGCAAGGGCATAACCACCGATGACCATATAATCGACTTCGTGCTTATTAAGCAGTTCAACAAAATCGGCAAAATCTTTTTCTAGGTTCATCGTTTCAATCTCCTTTTTACAACATGTGTTTTATCCATCAACTGCCCTCTTTTCTTTAGCTGGCCGCTAAGCCGGGTCACAGCAGCCAGTCGTTCACTAACCGGGCGGGAAAGCCAATAATTTAGGTTTTGGGCCTCTTCATCATGGCCTTTCATTTTTACTTTTTTCACCACCATCGCCATCTTCCGTTGGGGGATGGCAGCGGTATGCACCACTTTCCGTTCGATTCGCACCTTGTCATTTTCGTAGGCCATCTTACTTTTCGACAAATAGTTATTAAGCGTATTATAATTATACAAGGGGTAACTGGCACAGAGCAGCTTCAAGTTCGAAAAGATTTCAAAAGGGTTTTCAGCCCTTTCCTTCCAATTCATGACGATAACTCTTTTCATACCCAAATTTACAAAATTGACCAATATAATACTAATATTTGTCACTAATTTATATACCAACTTTAAAACCAAAGGGAAAAAATGAAGGAAGAATTATATGACCAGGATTAAAATAAGGAAATTGAGGAGCTAAGTACGGCTTTGCGACAAAAGAAGGCCGTGCTTAGCACGAATAAAGAAATGGTCGCCGCTAACCTGTAGCAGTTAATACAGTTGCAGGAGCATTTTGATACCCCCTTATTGTATAGGGCGGCGGTCTGTAGCCCTCTTGTTTCTCCTGCTTCACTTTCCATATTGTTGTTGCATACTTATGGTATCCTGGTTAAACCTGCGCAACTACTTCATATCAACCGCATTTATCCCGATGATCACAGCTTTGCAGAGAAACGGAATCTCCGGGTAAAATTGACCGCCCAGGCATGGAGGTTGGACAATGGAAATATCGCCGCCTTCGTTCTTCCCCGTTTTGCTACAACAAGAAACCCGCCTTGTGCAGTAATGAATGTATACGCGGTACTGGGTGATATCTCCAATCTGCGTTCCGGGTACCCATATGAATACCGGGAATATAAAAAGCACCTGGTTAATATTCTATCCAATGACTTCTACCTTTCCGTTTATGTCAGCTTTGATTCCCTGGCGCAGGTGGACCTGAAATTATTCGAGTGGCTGGAAGAATTGGGTCGTTTCGAGCAACGGCATTACCTGATTGGCACCATCTCCTGTAAAAAATTGCTGATGGCCCCCTGGGCACAGGATCCTTTCGTGAGTATCCTCGTTTATACAGATGGGATAAGTGAAGGTATCCTGGGAGAGGAATTGGGGAGTGTGTGTTTGAGTACAATACCAAAAGGGTGTATTTGACATAACTCCTGGCGTGGCAACTTAGCCAAATAGCCACACAAATTGTCCAGCCCTTGATTCGGGATGAAAAACTATTTTTAAAAGGAGATTCATGCTTAAACCACTCACTTGCAGGAACCGATATCTTTATCATTTATCTAAACACAATGATTGTTAAAAGCAGTGATATGCTTCAGTGATACAAAATCGGAGCGGTGCACCTGGCAAAATATACTTTCGGGCAGTATTTCTTCCGGCTGGCGCATCGAAAGCAGTACCATAAATTGCTACTGCCTGGTAGTGATCTGTAAATAATTTTTACAGTTTTCTGCAAAAAGATTATACCGGAAGTTCACATTCACTCTCTTATTATCAATCAAGATGAAGAAATAGCTCTTCATAAAAACGCTATTTATGAGCCAATGGCTTGTTTTGTTTAAATGCAGTGATTCCACACTCCAACCACTGCTTATATGTTTCTTCTTTTGGTGTATAGCCCACGGGGTGATTCATCAATTGTTCATCGGGTGATAATATCACATACAGGGGCTGTGTTACCTGTTTAAAATTATCTGCCTGGAAACCTGCCCATGTTTCACCTACTGTTTTGCCGGTTGGCAATTTTTTACGGTCATCTACATAAAGGGATACCAGTATGTAATTATCTTTTATCAGTTGTTGTATGGCGGGATTTGTCCATACCTGTTCTTCCATCTTTCTGCAATTAACGCAGGCCCAGCCCGTGAAATCAATTAATAAGGGCTTATTAGTTTTCCTTGACAGAGCAATGGCTTTTTCGTAATCATTGATCACATTCGGCTCCAATCCTTTACCATGCACATTATTTTTGCCATAGATGCTATAAGAAAGCGGAGGAGGAAATCCGCTGAGTGCTTTCAAATTGGCATATTTAGTGGCCGTAAGTCCTGGTAACAGGTAAACAGCAAACAATAATACGGCGCTTCCAAAAGCAATTCTTCCGAAAGATAGTTTTGGTTTTTGCATTTTCAGTTTATCTGCATTTTGCATACCATTTGCAACTAATTGCTTTCTATCAAATACGCCCAGCAGGTATAGGCCGAGAGCCAATGCAATCAAAACCCATAACCCGATAAAGACTTCTCTTTTTAAAATCCCCCAATGCTCTACCAGATCAGCATTGGATAAAAATTTAATCGCTAAGGCGAGTTCCACAAAGGCTAGTGCTTTTTTAACCGTATTTAACCAACCGCCGCTTTTAGGTAAACGCTGCATCCATTGAGGGAACATGGCGAATAAGCCGAAAGGCAGGGCCAGTGCTGCCCCAAAGCCACCCATACCCGCTGTTAATTGCCAGGCATTGCCACTCGCTGATAAGGCATTTACCATTAAAGAACCGAGAATGATACCGGTACAGGAAAAGGAAACCACCGTTAATGTCAATGCCATAAAGAAAATGCCACCCTTATTGGCTGTTGTATTGGCGATGGAAGAAGGCAGCTTTATCTCAAACAAACCGAAGAAGGATAATGCAAAGAAAATAAAGACGGCAAAGAAAAATACATTTACAAACGGATTGGTGGAAATAATATTAAATATCTGCGGGTTGATATTGCCTATGAGATGAAAAGGGGAGCTGGCCAATAAATAGATCAGAAAAATATAGCTCCCATATAATAAACCATTACGGATTCCCTGTTTTTTTGACTTGGCTTTCCCCGTAAAAAAAGAAACTGTCACTGGTATCATCGGGAAGATGCAGGGTGTAAGTAACGCCACCAGGCCACCACCGAAGCCTAATAAAAAAATGGCCAGTATACCTTTACTTCCCTGTTTATCACCGCAACCGGATACCGGGTTATTAATATCCACCGAAGAAAGCTTCAGTCCCTTATTTATAATAAATCCTCCTTCTAATTGTATTTCCTTTGTTTCTTCAATAGGTAAAAATTCGGTTTGATTCGCAGCAAATCCTTTGACCGTAACTGATAATGAAGCAGGAACCGTTCCTTCTATATGGATGGGCTGTGTAAGTGTAAAACTGGTTCTGTAGACTTTCAGTGACTGATTATCAAAAATGTTATCGGTAATAGATACTGGTAGTTGGTCACTTATTAGTGGCAGGGTACTGATATTTTGATTGTCAAATTCTGTATGTATGGCTTGTAACCCATTAGTTGAGTCATCAGCAGCATACACATGCCATCCTTTTGGCACGGTTGCATGAATAATAATGATATATTTATTTTCGGGGGATCGCTCTGTTTTTATGTCAAACAATACAGGGGCCTGCTGGCAAAAACCTGCAAGTGAGATGAAATGGAAAATGATTAAGGAGAGTAATCTCATTAGTTAATAGTTGATTTATTTGATATTTACATTCAGTATCCCGGGAATTATTCCCAGCCGCTGCACCATCATTTGGATCTCATATATACCGGTTTCTCCAATGCTGAATTTTATCAGCAAACAACAATGGGTATTCCGCACCTGCATCTCTTTTATTTGCAGGTTAGCAACATTGCTAAAAACAATTCCTTCCATCCACGGCTCATTTACACATTCTACAAACACAGTTTTACCAGGCCATTCACAAGCAACCGGAATGGTTAGGGGCTTTGCAGCTCCGCATCCCAGTAATGCGAAAAAGACAAAGAAATTTATTATTCTCATGTCAGACGTTTGTTCATTGAAATAGCAAAAGGTACTGTAGCTGGCTGAAGACATTGTTCATCAATACATGCCATAAACTCAACGATCCCGCTACTCCTTGCCTGAGCATATTCGAAGGATCAGCATTTGCCTTTAGCTTTATTATTTGTAAAAAAATCGCTTTCCCCTCATCGTATTTCACCATTATATTAAATACTTCATCCTATCTACTCATTATATTGCCAGCTTCTTAAGTCTTGCTTTCAGCACGTATCAACGGATTGTTATTGAAGCTGATCTTCGCCGACAAAACTCCTCCCTCCGGGCTGGCTTGACTGTAAATAGGCCAGCGAGAGTGAACTACCGGAGGGGAGTAAATTTCAAATGTTTGCCGGATATTTTGGGGCTGTAAAATTCCGGTTAACAGGTGACTGTGCCATGACCGTGCATAGCATAATTGACAACGATTTTTGCTATGCATCTCCTATATTGAAAGACTTTTTTACACTGAAAAAGGGGGAACAGGATCATAAAATATTTATTAATAAAATAATAACCTCTCCTTTTACAGGAACCCGGGAAAGAAAGATACCCTATGGGGAAGACCATGATTTTCTGAGGAAATCACCGGAGAAACTTGCGAATAACAAGATGATTGTACATATCCCGTCCGGGAGCGGAGAAGCTTCAGTGACAGGCTCATTTACTTTTCCACTGTCTTGACGGAGATACCTCTTTCACCGGCAATTTCATTATAGGTCATTTCTTTTCCCCGCCGCATAATAAAAAAACCTGCTGATCTTCAGGAATTGATTGAATAGCTCGTTTATCCCTGACCGTTCAAACAATACTTACAAATTTATGTAAGGGTATGCAGACACAAAACCATGTTTAACGTTATCCTTATTACATAGATATTTTATTCTGCTTCAAAATATTGCCATTTTGATTTCCGTTATTACCCACCGGCACAGTATAAAATAAATTACTCAGTTCAGATTCACTAGCTGTATCATTGTCTATTATAACTGATTTTTCCAGTTCTCTTTTGTATTGTTGCCCGATTGGCAATACCCTTGTCTTGTAAATAAACCCTGCCACCATCAAACTCAATTATTTTATTAAGGGAAACAATAAAAGATTTGTTTATCCGCCGGAATAGATCGGGCGGTAAGAGTTGCTCCAGTCGTTTAAGGGTGTACAGTACAAGATGAGTTTTATTTTCTGTTACAATCTTTACATAATTCTGGCAGCCTTCCACATAATTAATTTCATGAAAATTGACTTTAACATATTTCCGGCTTAATTTTATGAAGAAACACTTTTGCATGGCTGTCATAATTTTTGAATAGCTGTAGTTATAATACCGGGAAGCCTGTACAATTTTGATTTTACATGGTTCAGCTGATACACTGAAACAATACTGAAGCTTATCCCCACAGCATTCCGGTTATATAAAAATGAAAGGGTTTAATATTCCTAACAATTATCTGCTCGGCAATGCATTCAGCGCACCGCCATCTCCAGCTAAAGGACTATAATAGTATAGCTGCTTTTTGGTTTTGTTCAACCACTGTAGCAGTAGTTTTTCCGCCGGCAACCGTTTTAGAGGATAACGCAACCGCTGAAAATCCAGGCAAAAAAATTATATAAATTTTTACCCAACTAAAAAGCAATTGATTAATTGCTTATCAGCAGTTTTTGCCCCTTCCTTCATTACCCGCTTGAGCTCTAAAATTAATTCCGGAAATAGTTTCAATAATTTCAGTGGCAGAAATATTCCATTTCACGGAGTCTTCTGCTTGGCTAATACAGAGCTTAACAAGTAAAGAAAATAATAACTAATTTTTCCATACCTTGATTTAGCATTCAATGCAACTATTAAATATTTTACTTAAGAAATTCTTTTAATTTTTTTTGTACTTCTTCTCCCCGTATATTTCTGGCAATAATTTTTCCAGAAGGATCCAGCAATAAATTTTGAGGAATTGACCTGATATTATATTGTTTGGCAACCGCATTATCCCAGAATTTCAAATCACTGACATGTGTCCACGTTAATCCATCTTTATGAATAGCATCTAACCAGGCTTGTTGTTTACCAGGCTGGTCAAGGGACACACCTAATATTGTAAACCCTTTATTATTATAGGTATTGAATATCTTTACCAAATTTGGGTTTTCTTTACGGCAAGGTCCGCACCAGCTTGCCCAAAAATCAATCAAAACATATTTTCCTCTGAAAGAAGAAAGTGAAACAGGTTTTCCCAGTGTATCATTCTGTGCAAAATCCATTGCATAAGCACCAACGCTTGTCTTCTTTGCGATTTCTATACGCTCTTTGAAGGCAACGCCTGATGATGAATTTTTTGTAGTAGACGAAAGGCTACTGAACAAAGGCTCCACTTTAGTAGCATCGATATCGTAACTCGCATATTGATCCAGTACATATAAAGCAATAGGTGAGGAAGGATTATCCTGTAAATACTTATGAAATACTTTTTCCTTTTTTTCTTCTGAAAGTAAATTATATTCCGCAACGGTCTTCTTCATCGCTTCTTCATCTTTAGCTATTGAATATTCCCTGTACTGGTTGTTTAACGCCATAAGCCTTTCATTATACGATTTTTGCAACTCAATAAATGCCTCAAATACTTTATGCGATGCTGAACCGCTTACTTTGGCAAATTTCATGGAATCTTTTACCACAACTTTTATTTTACCTGGTTCCAGAAATAATTGCATCCCGTCAATACGGGATTTCGTCTGGCCGGCGACTGGCTCAAAACGTATCGCCATGCTGGCCAATGTGGGCTCCGCGATTTGTTCGGTAAATTCCACTTTGCCATTAATAAGTTTGGCACTATCGTTAACTGGTGTCTCTCCTGTTCTGTAAGATAAATATACCATTTGCACCGGGGCTGAAAACTGCAGATTACCTTGCAATTTTACTTCCTGCGCTGAGGTGGTACCCGATTCAACATATGCAAGCACTAGTAAGAAAAGTAATTTTTTCATTTAGTATTTTTTTATTTGTGAATAAATAGGTTAATTGCTGAATAGCTCATCAATTATTATTTTCTGGAACCCGGATGGGCGCCGTTTAATTTTCAATTTGCCGGAAACTCTTTACTGCTGCGCGATGGCTGGGTTGAACTTTTTCTCCTTTTGGGCAAGCATTTCTTTTTCTTGCAACACTTATATTACTAATGCCACTGATCACCGTTGTTGCAAGAACCTTCAACTTAACTGTTTGCAAAAATGCAATCTGGTTTGAGAATTGCTGTCCCCTTTACAGCAAAGAATAGCAGCCCGGTCCATCCGATCAGCAAACACCAGGATATGCTGTACCACCGGCGGAGCAAATAGCAAGCCGAAATTCTTTCCATGTATTAAATCAATCTCAATCTGTCAAAGAACTGACATTAACAATATGCAATTAGCCGAAGGCATATTTTTAATTAAAATCCTGTTGTTTACATTTTCCATTGGCAGGACTGGCAGTCCCCTGAATAATTTAAGACGGAGGCGATGCAAGCATTTCCAATATCTTCTCATTTTCTATGATGATCATACCTTGCCTGTCCGTGGTGATCCCTGAAGTCATGTTATAGGTATAATGTGGCGAAGTCCCTTTCATCACAGTGGGCATATAGTGGAACTGAATATTGGGTGTACCCATTAACTCCTCACCCACTTCAATAATATGAGTTGAAATAACAAATGCACACGTTCTGTATTTGGCCAATTTCTGTGTTACAATTAATGTTGCATCGTATGCATCTTTCACATTGGTGCCTTTGAAAAGCTCATCAAACAAAACAAACAATCTCTTCCCGCTGCTAATCTCTTTGGCTACCAGCTTAACCCGCATAACTTCTGCATAGAAATGGCTCCAGCCTAAACTGATATCATCAGGCACATTGATAGAAGTATAGATACCCTCCATAGCGGTAAACCTCATCTTGTCGGCGGCCACAGGAAAGCCCATATGCGCTAAATAAAATGAAATGCCTAAAGTTTTCATCCAGGTTGATTTCCCTGCCATGTTAGCGCCAGTAAGAAAAACAACATTATCTTTCTTTCTTATGTTAATGGTGTTGCCCACTGCATCTTTCAGGGCGGGATGGCGAAGGTTTTCCACATCTATTAAACTATTTTTATCATTATCATCAGCAACTGCATAAATCAATCTTTTACTCATAGCTACATTGGCTACGGAAATGTATACATCAAATTCGTATAACAGATGCAGTAGCTCCTGGATTGCTTGTTTAAACTTATTAAGGAATAAATAGTGACATTGCGCTGTCTGCCGCACAGTATAAGGATACTTAGCCTTAAGTTGTATTAAAATGGGTGCTTTGATAATTTTATCCATTTTATCCTGCATGTCCTTAATAGGATTGTCAAACTTACTCTTCTTCTGTAATTGACCAAGTAAATTACTGGCAGACGACAAAACCTCCTGGACCGCATAGATATGCCGCTGGTGAATTTGCAGCCTTTCGGAGCGATACACCATCTCCTGTACTTTTTCCTTATAGCAGCTAAAAACACTGAATAGCGGTGTGGCAGGGCTTAATTCTGTGAGGTAGTGCGAGGCCATCTCAGTTAACTCCCGGTTAATATCCAGTTCCACCTCCAGGTCTTGTAAGTATTTAATGCGGGCGCAGCGTTTATTAATAGCCTCCGCACTAATCAGCGGAGTTCTGAACATATTTTCCAAAAGCACTTCACCGCCTTTTGTTTTCGCCCTGTTGAAAAGGTTGAATATGGAGCCTACCTTGTATTTACCCAGCATATTTAAGTCTGACTGTGTTTGTTTGTCAGTTACGAATGACATAATTGCTCCTCCTTTTCTTTTATACCTGCATCCAGCATTTCCAGGATCCCTTCATTTTGAATAATAATCATCCCTTGCCTGTCTACAGTAATACCATCTTTCAATATCCTGGTATACACGGGTGTATTTCCATTCATTTCTGTTGGTAAATATTGGTATTTGATTGATAAGTGTTCCTTATGTAATACTTCCCCAGCTTCAATAACATGAGTGGAAATGATGAACTGGCTTCCGCGAATATGACAAAAAGCCCGGGTAAGGACGATAGTGGCATCATAAGCATCCTTTACATTCGTTCCACGGAAAAGTTCATCGAAAATGACAAAGAGACGTTTACCTTCACTTAACTCCCTAGCTACTTCCTTTACTCTTAATACTTCAGCATAATAGTGGCTGGCACCCATCCTCAGGTTATCGGCGAGGTTGATGCTTGTATAAATACCATCCCGCACAGCAAACTCAAGATGCTCTGCAGCCACAGGAAACCCCATATGGCCCAGGTAAAGTGCTACACCGACGCTTTTCATCAGTGTAGACTTACCGGCCATATTAGCGCCTGTCAGGAATAAAATATTATGGGCGCTGTTTAAATAAAGATCATTGGGTACTGCGCCATCCACATGCGGATGATAAACTTTTTTATAATGGATGACCCCGCTATTTCTGGGCAAGGCCTTGGCAAAATGAAATCCCTGTTTCCTTGCTATCTGTCCAATGGCGATGAAGACATCGAGGTCATACAACAAATCCAGTAGGGCCATTACTTGTTCCCGGTAATCGAAACGTACTTGTCTATCTAATTCAATAAGGTCACCCGTACCCAGTTTCACTTCGAATTTGGCACTGGTGTGTCGCCTGACTTCAGCAAATTCCGGGGCAGTTACCAATTCCGCCAGATTAGCAAAGGATGTTTCATAAGCACTTCCTGTCACGCTATCTTCCAATTGCTTGATGAATTGACTCAACCGGAAAAAAAGCCGCAAGCATGCTTGCACACCATCATGCACAAAAACATAATCGGAATCTGCTGCAACCATATCTTTAAATCGCTGTCCAAGGGTTTGTCTGCCAATTTCAAGTTTACTTCTCACATCGTTATTCTCCAGATAATAAGCCAGGGCTCCTATCGTCTCGGAATCAACCGGGAAAGCGTATTCCTTTGTGCTAAAGAACCGATATATCTCAACTTTAGCATTGATCATATTCTCATCAGACATGGGATGCCGGAAAAAGTCAGCCAGTTTCGTCCCGCCGCCTTGCGTACAGGTTTTATTATAAAGATCATAAATGGATGCTTTACCTGAATTCCCAAAAATGGCTAAATCATTTATCGTTTGCTCGTCAATCTTTAAATATTTCACATTTGATTATTTTCGCTTACGACGAATAAGTATTATAGAACACACCACAGCAATCAGAGCCGGGATGATCCAATAAAGGATAAGCTTTTGTAATGGAATGTTTTTAGAAGTAATGGTAAATGAATTGTCCAGACTGGCAGGCCGGATCGTATTAGCAGGAAATTGGCCATACGAGAAATAACTAAAACACCAAAAGCCAAATGGATAATTATATCGCTTGGGTTTGGCTCCAACAAGTTGTGGACCAGACAGGTAATCTGCATCACTTGCTACTATGATCCGTTGCTCCTTGCCATTAATTGTCCTGTTCATGCGCACAGCGGTAGCAAAACTTCCGGGTTCATCGTCCGGTAATTTCGGAACACCCATCTGAAGTGAGTCGTTACTGACGGGGGCAAGACGATTCCAGCTTAATATCTTATCGGACTGCAACAAGGGGCTGATTTTGAAACCATCTTTTTCAACGAAATCCAATGCGCTGGTCCCAACCATAGCAACCCTGAACAATGAGTCGCCCCAATATCTAAATTCATCTTGCAGATACCGGTTAAATTGGGGACATATAATTTTAGCCGTGTCGGTCACATAGGCAAATACACAATCGCCTGCGAATTTTTTATCTGGCTGAACAAGCATGCCATTACGAAGAGTTAGGCCTAACTTGTCAAATATTGGTTTTGTAACTTCCTTCCTGTCAGGTTCACTAGTAATGAACAAGTTACCGCCAGTATTAATATAATTGCTGATCTTGTCCAAATTGGCGGTATCAAATGGAGTGCGGGGATCCGCAATAACCAGTGCCGCAAGACCTTCAGGGATAGGATGTTTTTTCAGAGACAAGGTATCAAAATCATACCCCTGGTTGATCAATGCAAACCGGTTACCCAGCATACTTGCGATCGCTTTGTAATCCCTGGTACGGTCTGAAAATGGACCACGTTCAATTTCGTCTGAAAGAAAAGCAATTTTAGGAGGGGTCGCAATCAGGCGATTGATTGTTGCTGCTATTTCGTTTTCTGATGGCCAGAATTGAATGTCATCAAATGTTCTGACAATAGCTGTTTTCCCTTTATACTTCAGCATAAAGAAGGAGCGAAACTCCTCAGCCTTTGTATCAACAAGCTTGTCTACTTCTTCAGGGGGCAAAAATTTATTCATATCAAGCCGGAACGTCCTTGCTTCTTTTTCAGCTATCTCTTTCAAGGTTTTACCCGGGTTTGACTTAACATAATAAGAGCTTGAGTCATTATTATAATAGTATACGAATTTCACTTTAATATCCGGTTTGAAACGGATATAAGGCTCCCAGATATTGGTAATGATATTATTTTGTTCAAGTGGCTGAAACCGTCTGAAACTAAAAGCAAGCAAATTGGCATAAGCAGTGATCTCTAGTTCACCATCATTTAGTTTGCCGACCATAGCCCGTGTAGGAGGTGTGATGGTATGTACTTTGGTCTTGGTTGCATCGTAATATATATTAACCTGGGGTTTACTTGTAATATAACCTATCAAAGCTGCAATAACAATTACAACAACATAACGCAGAGCCTTTCTAAACCTGGAAATTGATTCAGTAGCCGACTTAATTCTGATCATGGTAAATAGTAAAAAACTTACCGTAAAAAGGACAAAATAGGTAAAGTCACGCAAGTTCATAAGTCCACGAATAAATGTGTATGACTTTCCTCCTATATTCAAATAATAGGTGATACTGCGAACAAGATCGAATTCCTGCCAGAGCCCTCCCACCTTTGAAAGAAATGCAAATACACCTAAGGTAATAAGTGCTGCGACAATTTGATAAGAGGTTAAGGACGAAATAAATAATCCAATAGAAGCGTATGTACATAGGACCAGGAGTAATCCAAATACGGAAGCAAAGATTTGCCCATAATCAGCATGTGCGACACTAAAAGTCATAGCAATTAAAGTGAAAGCCAATAATATGACGAGGCAAAGGGTAAAGCAGAGTACGGCCAGGTATTTGCCCAATACAATCTCTCTGATTCTTATAGGGGAAGAATAGAGCAGCTTTAACGTGCCACTGCTTGTCTCCCGGCTAATTAAACCCATTGTAATTAATGGAAAAAATATATACAAATTACGTATAACCCCGAATAAATATCCATACCTGGGATGGGCAGTTATGGTATTAGTAAGATTTTCTGTGTATACTAAATAGGGACCACCTCTTTCAAACATTCCCTGAAACATATCAGTTACATCAATATAATCTGCACTTGTCATTATCAGAAAAAGGATCATTAAAATCCATGCGATCGGAGAATAAAACAGCGTGTATAATTCATTTTTCGTTATATACAATATCTTTCTCATTATTAATTGTTTATTGCTTTTTTAGTTAATTGCCTGAAGATCTCATCTATAGAATTCTTTTCTATTACCAACTCTGTTAGCCTCCATCCATTCTCCACGCTGGTGGAAATAATCATTTCACTCACTGTCTTGCTCCCATCATAAAATATTCTGAATGATTTGGGGGTTAGTCGTTCTGACCTGTTGACGCCCTTAATCATACTCAACGCTTCTGTAGTAGGTGAATTTTCAAATTCCAGTAACATGCTTTGTGGCGCGATATAATTATTAAACGCATCCATACTATCACAAAACACTAACTGCCCTTGTTCTACCATAATAATTTCTTGACATAATAGTTGTATATCACTCAAAATATGCGAGGATAGAATGACCGTATGTTCATTCGCTATTCCCTTAATCAGGTTACGCACTTCAATGATCTGTACAGGATCTAAACCATTAGTAGGCTCATCCAAAACAACGAGTGCCGGCTTGTGTATTATTGACTGAGCGATGCCGACCCGCTGCCGGTAGCCACCTGACAGGTTTTTTAATAACCTATTACGAACATGCACAATTCCGCATTTATTCATTACATCCTCTAAAGCTGCAGGTATAGCGCTTTTATCCATTTCTCGCAGCCTGGCACAATACAACAAATATTCATAAACCGTCAGGTCCAGGTACAAAGGGGCAATTTGAGGCAGGAAACCAATCTGCTTCTTAGCTTCAATAGGATTCTTCCGCAGATCTATGCCATTTATTTGCACCTCCCCTTTTGTTTGATTAAGGACACCACAAAGGATATTCATGGTCGTTGATTTACCAGCGCCATTTGAACCCAACAAACCGTAAATGCCTTTTTTGTTAATTTCAATGTTGATGTTCTGTATGGCCCAGGAGGTTGTATAGCGATGTGAAAGATTGTCGATTTTTACTATAGAATGCTGCATGAAATGGAAATTTTAGTTTTAAATAAAAATTATAATATTTCAGTTTTGTCTCAATTAAAATAATTAATGCCCTTTGAATTTCTTTAGCGGCTTACATTCGTAGTGATTATATCGTGTTTTGCTCAAGGACTTTAATACTGTATGTAGAAGGTGCAATAACTGATGATGATCTTTTTTTGGAAAAGCGCCAAAGCTTTTTAGTACTTCAGTTGTATTCAAAGATTATTGAAGCGTTATTGAAAATTTTTTTTCTGCAGGAGGAAGGCACATTTCTTCGTTACAACTCATAAATTCTATTATTCCGTTCAAAGTGGTTTTGACTGTTGCATTCAGTTTTATCTTTTGAACAAAATCAACCTTATCTGCGAACTGTTTTACCTCAACCCCAAACAGTGGTTCGTACCTTTGCTGTAGCTTGCCCAGTTCCTTTGTAATCCCTTCAATGGTAATTAAGGGATTTTTTTTGAAGGTGATGGAAGTGGGAACCGGTCCTCCTTTGGGAGTGGTTTGGGAATAGATATGCCATCCGCTTTCTACCATGGCAGTCAAATGGATCTCGTAAGTCCGGGCATCAATTTTATTTGCCGTAAATGACCAGTTGATGGGTTCACCTGCCTGGGCGGTAACAGACAATCCGGTAACAGTTAAAAATATTACAAATAACAAATTCTTCATATAGGGGCTCTTTAAAAATTTCGCCTTCGCTTATCAATACAATTATTACATAGAGAACTTAGATTGTATTTTACCCGCTTTTGAAATCCTTTGATTTTTAATTGACAGGAGTGGAATTATAATTTCATAATGCAATCTTCATTATTGAGCCCCAGTGTGCTACATCTTCACATTCTCTATCATTGCCGTCAATTCTTCAACAGTAGCGTCAATTCCTCCCGAGAAACCTACAACACGATAGCGCAACTTTCCATTTCCGTCGAGTACCAGCTTGGTGGGTATGCCTGTGATCAGGTATCCTGTTGCTACTGGACATTTTTTTGTTATGGGATCTCTCGCATCAAACAAAACATGAAAGTCATATTTTTTTTCATCCATAAATTTCTTAACTGCTGCTTCGTAATCAGGGATTTTTTCTCCCGTATCTATGAAAAGAAAAGCTATCCTGGGATCATTTTTATATTTGTTTACCAACTTCTGCATAGCTGGCATTGAATTAATACAGGGTCCGCACCATGTCGCCCAAAAATCCAGGATCACCACTTTACCTTTCAGGTTCTGAAGGGAAACTGTTTTACCATTTATATCCCTTAAGGAAAAAAGATAAGCTGGTTCATTGATGAGTTTTTCATTTGCTTCTTTCTCCATTTTTTCCTTTAATTCCTTAACAAGCGAAGCCACTATCTTTTCATATGTTCCGGAGCTACCACCATTACGGATATAACTTTCCCGGAAAAGATTTTTTATCTCATCAGTTGCCATACCATCCCGAACCAGGTTTTCCATTATTGGAAGCGCTTCCTCATGCCTATCCAGCCCATTTAATACCTTCGAATAGGTGGAATTAATCTGGGTATTTTTCTTGTCGCTTTTATTATATGCATTCTGTGCATATTTCAGGGCTTCCTCCTTTTTACCAAGCTGGAATGAAGCCTGTGCGTAGAAATCATATGCCTGCAGGTAGGTATAGAGGCTATTTTTTTCGGTGGCATAAGTGGTAATAGCGACCATCAAATCATTAAGTATGGTTAAGGCCTTTTCATAATGATGATTCTTTACGAGGTTCCCGGCAAATGCCACCCCCAAGCTAGGGCTGAGCCCAACTTTTACCTGGTTATAGTATTCCATAACTTTTTCACCGTTTCCCCGGGATGACCAGAATAGAGCAAGAGAAATCCTTACATTATTATATTTCATTTTCCTGAATTCGCCTCCATCTTCAGGAAATTTGGTAATAAGCACCTGGTATTTTTCTTCTTTTTTCGCAACATCACTTTCCATTATCAATTCATCTACGCCCCTGCTAAAAAGCGTATCTGGATGAATACCTTCAGTAGTATGGAGTCCGTTATTTTCATCCATCTGTCCATAAATCAGACCAGACAGTATAAGATACATTGACAGCAGAAAAAGGCTTTTTCGTTTCATTATTTTATGCTTTTAAATGGATGAAAGAATCAATGAATATACTTTGCGAACATTTCCCTTAAAGCAGGCTCTTCCCGGAAACCGATTATCTTTTCGACAACTTTTCCTTCTTTATCAAGCAGGAACATTGTCGGATAGGCGAGTACGCCATATTCATCTGGCAGTTTTTTTTCATAATCCCAAACCTGAAGCCATGGGGCAGCGTCTTCCTCCATTGCTTTGCGCCATTTGTCTTCATCCTTAACCGGGTCAACGGAAACGCTTACAATTTCAAGACCTTTTTTCTTTAGATCATTGTACACTTTGGTGAGGTGAGGAGTCATTTTACGGCACCAATGGCAACCTGAGTACCAGAAATCCAGCAGCACATATTTTCCCTTCAATGAAGATAGTTGGAGCATCTTTCCCTTTTCGTCAGGACGGTTCCAGTCCGGCGCATTCACACCAAAATCGGTTTGAGAAGCTCCTTTATAAAACTCGGCAAGACGGTCATAATCATCCTCACCTTTAAATGCTTTGAAAAGTTCAAGATACCTTTTCACCGTACCTGCTGTTTCATCCCTATAAGTTGGCAGCATCATTAGGAATCCGGAAAAGTTAGGATCAGCCATGATCAGCTCTCTTGCTTTTGCCTTTTGTTCAGCTCTTGCTTTCTCACATTCGTTAAATAACCTGGACCTCTCTTCTCCTTCTGGTGCTGCGTTATATTTTTTCCAGAAATCAGATACTTTATCATAATAAGGTTTTATCTGTTCGTCCATAAACTGAAGACGTTCATTATTGGGAGTGCCGCCTATATGATATCCCCTTTCTGTTGTAAAGCTCACACTGATTTCACCAGGTTCAAGAATCAAACGGGAGGGGTTACCGGGAAGTACCCGGATTGACATGTAACGCGGACCGTCGGTGCTACCGGTGAATTGAAATTTTCCATCCTGGATCTGCACCGTATCTGCGCTTTTACTATATACATCCAGGATGGCAATACCACTTTTAAAATCAGATGTACCTTTTATGATGTATGGCTTTTTATCAGCCGATGCATATAAGGTAGGAAGGATCAAAAGTGTTAAAAATATTGCTTTCATAAAATTGATTGACTTGATTAATTGCTTAAAATATATTTAATGGACACATACTTGCTTAATTCACTATACTTTTCTGTTGCTTTTCAGTAACTACGGCCTTTGATTTGAACATATGCTCTTCAAAAAATGATCTCAATATTGGTTCGTCGTGATAACCAATTACTTTTTGGAGAACCTTTCCATCCGGGCCTAGGAAAAACATGGTTGGGTATCCCCATACTGCATATTGGTTTGGTAAAGTCTTGTCGTGATCCCAAACCTGTAGCCACGGTGCACCATCTTCTTTCATTGCTTTACGCCACTTATCTTCATCTTTTACAGGATCAACAGATAAACTAACAATTTCAAAGCCTTTATCCTTAAAATCATTGTAGATCTTGATGAGATGTGGAGTCATTTTCCGGCACCAGTGGCATCCGGAATACCAGAAATCAAGCAGCACATATTTTCCTTTAAGGGAAGCCAGCGAGATCATTTTACCATTTTCATCCGGAAGGTTCCATCCGGGAGGCTGTACCCCGAAATCGGTACTGGCCATGCCTTCATACGTCATTAACAAACGCTGATAACGTGAATCGCTCCGGAATTCACGGAACAGGTCAAGATAATGTTTGACATTAGATGCCGTTTCGTTTGGGGTAACTGTAAGACATTGCATGAAACCAGCATAACTCTTATCAGTAGTAACCAGTTTTTTTAGCAAGACCTTCTTTTCCTTTCCGAGCTGATCAAGTTCCCGCCAGAGCCGGGTATGTTCGGTCCCTTCAGATTTATTATAGATGACGCCTAGCTTTGTTATTTTCTCTGAAATAGGCTTCAGGCCGTCTTCGATTTTCTGGAAATTTTCATTTAGCTGGGATCCTCCCAGCGTGTAGCCATCTTTCGAAGAATGAGTCACAGTTATATTACCCGGTTCGATAATGATGCGCTGGCTCCTGGAAGGTGGAACGCTGATGGATATCATCGTGTATCCTGAAGCCTGCCCTTTAAAATAAAACTTCCCATCCACTATTTGTGTTGTATCGGGATGATGATAATCATTAAGGATAGCAATACCTTTCTCCAGATCCGTTGTGCCGGAAATGAGGTAATCGCCATGCTTATCTTTTGCAAGGACATTGTAATATTTAGTTTCACGTACTGCATAATTATTGGGCTGGCCGTTCGCCATTTTTATTCTTTTCTCCCAGTTGCCCATTTCATCCAAATCCTCATACTGGTTGATAAATTTGGTGCTCAATTTGCCCTGGTTATAATAATCCCATACGATCTTATCACCATTATCATTATGTGCATGGTTGGATTGAAGATATAATTCCCCATTCGGATCATATCGATAAGTCTCTGTCTTGTTCCCTTTGTTATCATAGCTGTAATTGTATTTAATGACCAGGCTGTCTTCAGGATTGTTCACACGCTCCTCTATCATATTGCTATTGGCATCATACACGTAAGTATAAGTAGAGCTTAACAGGCCGTCGGGCCCGTAAACCCTATCTTCCGTTTTATTTCCATTTTTATCATAGGAATGGACATATTTGCTGACCATACCGGACGGTCCATATACAAGTTCCTCAACAACTTTACCCTTATCATCAAAACCGGCCACATACCGGGAAGCCAGTCTCCCTTTTGGATCATAGATATTCTTTTCCACCAGGTTATTTCTGATATCATATTTATAAACCGACTTATAATCCAGTTTGCCTTTTGCATTGAACAACTTTTCCACATCCAGGTAGCCGTTGCCATTATAAGTTAAACTGGACCTGCAGTCCAGGTCACCCTTTGTATCAAAGATCTTTTCTTCCAGTAATCGGTTGGTCTGATCGTATCGAAATGTTGCTTTGGAATAAAGGCGGTCATCCCCATTGTAATAATTCCGTTCTGCAGGCATTCCTTTAGCATCATACCGGCTTGTTGATTTGGATACCAGTGTATCTCCTGAATTGGAAAAGCTTTCTTCCACAAGCTTTCCATCTGCATTGAAAAGTGAAACTTTCCTGTTTTGCAGAGCTCCCTTTTGTATATCATCCTCCTTGCCAGTGGCCGAATAATTAGTCTCTGCAACTGAACTGACATTCCCTTTAACGGATGGTTCGGAAAGAACCTTTTCTTCAATATAACTGCCTGTTTTCACCCGACTATCCGCTGAATATTTTTCAAATAATGAAACAAGCACTTCCTCGGTAAGTTCGAAATCCTTGGTAGCGGGGAATCCTTCCCATCTTACATACCGTTTGGGATCAATAAGCAAATTATGTGGGATCCCTTTTACTTCCAGCAGCTTGGAAGACCGGTTAAATGTATCCACTGCGGTCGCTACTTCTACCAGAAAATTTTTAGCCGCCCTGACTTTCTCTGGAGTTTCTTTGGTAACGAATATCACCACCAGCTTATCAGCAAATTTTTTCTGGAAGTCATTCAATTCAGGCATGGCCTTCCTGCAGGCGTGGCACCAGGTGGCTGAAAAGTCAATCAAGACAAACTTGCCCCTTGTATCAGGAACTTTAGTCAGCCACTCCTGGACAATTAATTCAGGGGCTTTTTGGTTCAGAATGGATTTTGCCCATAATTTTTTCCCTCCGTTTGATTCCTGGGCAGCAGCGACAGAAATGCTAAGAACAAGTAAGGCCGAAAAAAATGATCTCATTTTTATTTGTATTTATCAAACTTAGATAGTTAATTGAGCTTATTCTTTTCGTTTTTTAATTCATTCAAGGCTGTCTTACCATTAGCATTATTCATATGATTCAAAAAGAATTCTCTTAAAATTGGTTCATCGTGATATCCATATATCTTTTGGAGTACTTTTCCCTCCTTATCCAAAAAGAACATGATTGGATAAGCATTCACGCCATATTGCTCCGGTAAAAGTTTTTGTGCATCCCAGGCCTGTAGCCAGGGTGCGCCATCCTCTTCCATTGCCTTGCGCCATTTATCTTCATCTTTAACTGGATCTACAGAAACGCTGACAATTTCAAAGCCTTTGTCCTTAAGCTCCTCATAGATCTTCTTGAGATGAGGCGTCATCTTTCTGCACCAATGACATCCGGAGTACCAGAAATCAATAAGCACATATTTGCCCTTAAGCGAAGAAAGTGTAATCATTTTCCCCTGAGGGTCGGGACGTGTCCAGTCAGGGGGCTGTACACCAATATCCGTATTCGCAGCACCTTTGTAATGTTCCGATACATATTTATATATCCGATCACCAGAAAAACCTTTGAACAGCTCCAGGTAAAATTTCAGGTTGGAAGCTGATTCCTGGGTGTAAACGGGTACCATCTCTATAAAATTGGCAAAACTGTTGCCATCAGTTGATACCAGTTCTTTTACTTTTTTCATTTTTTCCTTCTTGGCCTGATCGGATGCTCTCCAAATCCTGGTTTTTTCTTCACCTTCCGTCTTATTATACAATGACCATGAAGCAGTTATTGTATCGTTCAATGGCTTCAATGCATCTTCGATCTGCTGAAACCGGATATTGTTTGGGGTACCCCCCATTTTGTAGCCGCCCTTTACGGTATGTGCAACAGTTATCGCACCCGGCTCAATGATAATACGTGTATTCCTAGACGGAGGAATCGTAAGAGAAATTAAAATAGGTTTGTCAACAGTGCCTTTAAATTCGAACTGTCCATTTACAATCTTAACGGTATCCGGATTTTCATAATTATCGAGAATGGCAATTCCATTTACATCCGATGTACCCTTAATAATATATTTGCTTTTATCCTCCTGATTCGTGAACGAACACAATACAACCAATAGGGAGGTAATTAATATGGTTAACTTCATATAATTTAATGTAATTAGATTAAAAAATTTTACAATGGCTATCACGTTCATAACCTGATAGCCATTGCCTTCATCCATCCATTTACCCAATTAATTCTGTATGATCTCGGGATTCTGATCGATATAAAGCTGTCCGATTGGCATCACCCAGCCCTTATCAGCGGGCATCAATTTGTCTGTGGTAAAATATCGTTCCGGAGCATAATTCGCATTGTCAAATGCATTATATCGTCTTAAATCAAACCAACGTAATCCGCGACACCATAACTCCCTTCTTCTTTCCTCTTTAACCAACTGGAGTGTCTGTGCATCTGTGTAATTGGCAGCATTATATGGAGTATAGGTACCGGTAATGTACCTCTTGATTCTAAGTGAGTTGAGATCTGTGATAGCATTGACTTTATCTCCAAGACCAAGACGTGCATAGCATTCAGCACGGGTTAGATACATTTCAGGCGTTGTAAGTCCAACCTGCATAAAGTAAACTGCATCCTGCCATCTTCGTATATGTCCGGCAAACGTTAAGCCCGGGCCAGTGGTAGTTTTTCTGAAATAATTACTGAAACGCAGGTCGGTGGCCGTATCATATAATGCCCTGACAGTCGGTCCCCATATTGTGGCGTATCTATAAAAATAAAGACTCACGTTATAAGCCGTTTCCTTTTGCACCAATATTTCTTTATCGTCCCACGATCTGAAGGCAGCGTCAAAAGCATTATTAGTAGTGCTGGTACCTACCGGGAAAATACGAGTGAGGGCTACATTATAATCATAAAGAAAATTAGTTACACCGAGGCTTGCGGTGGCATTTTGAAGTGCTTTCTGGTAGTTACCCATGTACAGGTAAGCCCTGGCCAGCAAGGCATATGCAGCTGCTGTAGTCGGCCGGAAATTGTAAATTCCCTGTGTGGGAAGCAGGTTGGGAATAGCTGCTTCAAGATCCGCAATTATCAGATCGTATGTTTCCTTCACAGATGCCCTTTTCAGCGATTCTGTAAGGGAAGTTGTAAGCCGGAGAGGGACACCTAAATCTGTTGCAGCAGATGCCGGATTATAATGCTTTGAATAAATATTCACGAGCCCTAAAAAGCAAAAGGCCCTGTGAAACTTTGCTTCAGCAATCAACTCATCTTTATCTGATTGCGGTCCTGTTGCGGTCGGAAGACCTTCCAGTGCGTTGTTCATTATATAAATCTGGCCGTAACATGCATACCAGTCGGGATCATCCAATTCTGCATTATATCCACCATTTTTTCCCCACTGAAACCAAAGTTTTCTGTCGGTCGTAATCATGGCTTTATACTCCGTTGAATCACTAATCTGGTAATCATCAGCAAGCAGATTAACTACTCCATACGTAATAAGAACAGTTTTTTTCTGTCCAACACTATTTTTATTGCCAACAAAATCAAGGATCAAGCGGTAATCTGCTGTAGTGGTCGGAATCAATTGTCCCTTTGGAGTAATGTCAAGAAAATCCTTCTTGCAACCAAAGAGTGAACCAATAAAAAACGTAAATAATATATATCGCAATTTCATAATTCAGAGTTTTAAAGTTAAAAAGTAGCGAGGATACTGAATGTGTATTCGGCGCGGGATGATAACAGGAAATAACCCATCATGTCCGGCAGACGTTCGGGATCTTCGTGGTATTTGTTAAAAGTGAACGTATGAAGATTCCTTGCCTGAGCCATTACTTTGATACCTGTAATTTTATTTGGCAACCAGCTTTTCTTCAGCGCATACGATAGTGTAACACGCTGCAGGCGTATTGTTGCCGCATTCAGTACCTGGTGATTTCCGAAATTCACTGCATAATTGTACCAGGCCGTTTTGCTTCGGGCAGAAGTACCTGTAAATTCGAACGGAAGCCTCGGTATATCGGTATAATTCTCATCGCCCGGATTAGTCCACATATTTTCAAATTCCTTTGAATAGTGAGGAACGAGGTTACCCTGAGCAAAGCCGTACATATCGTTATTAATTACTCTGAATGGCGAAGTGTGCAGGTATACGTGGCCGAATTTATAGATAGCCAGGAATGAAAGTTCAAACTGCTTGTAATTGAATGTATTGTTCCAAGAACCGTAAATGGGAGCCTGTGTCGGACCTTCATAAATCAGATTCGGATACCCGTATGCAAGGGTAGTCGCCGGTACTGTAGTCGTCAATGAATTTTCTGGTTTTCCGTTGTATAAGAATTGGGGAACTCCGTCTGCACTAAGCCCGGCCCATGGGATGGATAGTATGTAATATCTTGGCTTTCCTTCCTGTATCCTGTTTGAAGGATCGGGTTGCAGAAAATAGGCCAGGGCGATCTGGGTAATATTTACTTTATTCGTCTTGGTGACCCTATTCCTGTTAAACGACTGAAATATCTCTGTTCTCCAAGTAAGGGGTTTTTGGAGTACAATAGCAGAAATATTAATATCAACCCCCGTATTTTTCATACCACCAAAATTGATCCTCGCCTGGTTGAACCCCAAAGTACTATTGAGTTTTTTTGTTGCTAGCAGATCGTTCCCAACTTTATTATAGTATTCTATCTCACCGAATATCCTGCTGTTGAATAAGGAGAATTCAAACCCTGCATTGAACTGCTTGGTCGTTTCCCACCGAAGTTCCGAATTGGCCGGGTTCGTATATTCGCCTGCCAGCAGTCCGAGAGTACTGTTTGTCTGGCTTCCTCCAACGGTCGCTATGGCATAAGGACTGGTACTTTTATCTACATTCCCGCTGGATCCATAAGTTGCCCTGAATCTCAAACGGTCTACAAACTTAACAGAAAAGAAAGATTCCTTGCTGATCGTCCAGCCGACTCCAGCGGACCATAAAGGAACCTGGCGGTATTTCGGTGATTGGCCAAACATATTGGACCTGTCCATCCGCCAGCTTCCTGTTACATCGTATTTATTATCCAGTGTGTAAGAAAAATTAGCGAATGTTGAAATATAACGATCCTGCCTTAACCAATAATTATAGATTGTGCTGTAAGATGATTCAATAGTAAAAGGAAAATTGCCCGCCATATTTCTTGGATAACTTGTCTTATAATCCATCTGCGTTGCCCATTGCAATGTCTGCGGATTAAAACCATAACGTCTTGAATTCGATTTATCACTTAACTCATCCCTGACTTCTGCACCGCCCAGCAGGGTAACCTGATGTCTTTGGGCGAAATTCTTATAGAAATTACCTGTAACCAAAACATCATGTGCACGTGATGTACCATAGATCTGGTCAAAAATATTTCCTTTGGGAACCGGATTGGTTCCGTTTGGTTGAGCAAACGTATTTATTTTCATACGGGTATCCCACATCTGGGTGTTTAACATATTATCCGTTCTTACCGCTGTCTGCTCGTATTGGTACTTCATATCGATCGTAAGCATGTCCTTAAAAGGCCTAATTGTAACGCCTCCTGATAATCTAATATCCGTGGTTTTAATTGTATTATCATTATTGTCAAATTCTCTCTTGAGGTTGTATTCCCAGTCATAAGGAAGCCACGGATTAGCCTTGTAAAAAGCTTCCCGGAAAGGCTTGCCGTGACTGAGTGTTGTATTGAATGATGTCTGAGAAGTATAATTCCCGTTTGCATCTTCAAAAGTCTGGTGTGGCAGAATATTGTAAAGCTCTCTTAATTCCACCCCGTTTGCCTTCTCATTTCTAAGAGTGAGATTGGAAGCGAAGTTAAATGCCAGCCAGGGCACAGGTCTGAACTGGTTGCTAAAGTTCAACACCACGCGGCTTAAATCATTTTGTTTCATGACGGCACGATTCTGGTCAAAAGATGCTGAAAAACGATAGTTATTGAACGCTGCTGCCTGGTTCACAGACAGATTGTATTGCTGGTGAACCGCTGATTGCATGAAAATCCTTGAAAAATCTCCCCTGTTATCATAAGACTTCATTTGTGCCTCCAGGGCCGTAAGATCAGATGCAGGTTGAAGCCCCTGCGCTACTCGTGAACGTGTATATACATAATCCGATACATTGTATTCCTGTATGTACATAGATGCAATGAAAGAATCGAACCATCCGGCATCATATCTGCCCTTCTCAATTTTTAATTGTGTCTCCCCATTTGCATAAGGAAGTTGGTTGACATCGGGCCTTGGTGTGATTGAAAGATTCGTAGAGAAATTGATAATGGGTTCACGACTGGTTGTGTGCTTTGTAGTGATAACGATCACACCGTTTGCTGCCCTTGCACCCCAGATGGAAGCAGCTGCAGCATCTTTCAATATGGTGATGGACGCTATATCATTCGGATTAACAGTTTCCAAAGCTCTTTTGAAAGCAGCAAATTCATTTTCATCTGCATAATCATTCACATCCTTACTGATTGTGATAGGGAAACCATCTATTACAACAAGCGGCAGCCTGCTGGAATTGATAGTGCTCACCCCCCTGATTGTTACCCCGAGCGGATCGAACAGGAGACCGGAGAGATTCCCTTCGAGTTTGTCAACAATGCTGTATGAAATAGTGCGTTCGAGTTCTTTTGTACCCACGGTGGAAAAAGATCCCGTGATCCTTTCTTTTGATAGTGTCTGGTAACCTGTATTCACTGATATTTTTACTGCTTCACTCTCCGTCACTTTTGTTTTTAAACTAATATCGCCCAATTCAGTTTTCCCATTCATCTTAAGCTCAAATGTTTCCACATTCACTCCGCTAAAAACAAGAGTAGCAGTTTGATCTACTTCTTTTAAATCAAACATACCATTACCATCGGCAGCCGTCATTTTCTTTGTCCCTTTTACTGTAATGGTGACACCAGGTATTGGATCACCTTTTTCATTTACAACCCGGCCTTTTATTTCAATAGAAGGTGGCGATAATTGTATGGGGGGTGATAAAATGATCGGTTGAAGCATGTCAGTTTTAGTAGGCTTCACCACAATAGTTCCATCTACAATAGAATAGGAAAATTGTTCTCCCCGGAAACACAGGTTCAATACTTCAAATACCGGCATGTCGTGTACTTCCAGCGTCACTTTGCCTACTTTAACCAGTATCTTTTCATTTACCAGTACATTAAACCCGGTCTGTTTCTGAATTTCCCGGAAAACCACTTTCATCGATGCATTTTTTACCGACAAGGTCACAGTCTGCCCGGAAGTGCGGGCTGATACCTGGAGGCAAGCGGCAAGTAAGAGGAAAATAGCTGTCATTTTCATAATTCTAACCAAATTTTGGGTTAGTCCCTTTCCGCAGCGAAGGAATCGGGTAATAGCAGTTAATTGCATAGCTTTGCAAATGTTTGGTGATTAGATAAATAATGCCGTCGAACGTTTTGTTTGTTTATTACTGAACTCCGCCGCTTCGTCTTACCACGAGGCGGTTTTTGTTTTGGTTTGCGTCATTGCTGGAAACAATTCCATCTTCTTAATCGTATCCTTTCCCTTTGTCATTCCGGGCTTGACACGGAATGTTGTTCAGCCCAATACTCTCCAAAAGGAGAAGGTTGGGGCGGGCTCTAACCCGGCTGGACAATCAGTTTCTTCCCCTCAATATAAAATTTAACTCCACTAGCCTGCAATGCCTTTAATACAGATGACAGGGTGACATTGCGGCTAATGATTACAAAATAATCATCCTGCGGAACTGCGCCTTCATACACCACTTCCACATTGTACCATCGAGCAAACTCCCTGAGTATTGTTTTTAAACTAGCCTTTTCAAATTGAAATAAGCCTTCCTTCCAGGCAACAATCTCATTTACATCCACATTCCTCGGTACTGAAAATTGGTCGCTTTTATATAGTTGTGTTTGCTGACCGGGATTTAATATTGTATTCGAAGTGGCTTTGCTTACTTTGACTTTGCCTTCAATAAGCGTAGTGCTTAAAATGTCTTCGTCACCATACGCATTGATATTAAACTCAGTGCCGATTGCCAGTACCTCCATACCATTGAAGGTTGCTATGAAAGGTTGAGCTGCATTCTTTGCCACTTTCACATATACTTCCCCGGTAACTTCAATCCGGCGTTCTTTACCAAGAAAATTGACTGGAAAATGAATGGATGAACTTGAGTTAAGCCATACTTTTGAACCATCAGAAAGAATGACTGAAAAAGTTTCGCCTTTATTTGTTGCAATAGTATTATAGACCACTGACTCCTGACTCCCGATTTCCGGCTGGTAAACTAAATGGCCGTCTTTATTTATTACAGATGTATTCCCCTGTTTGGCAAGTTCACCCATAGCTGCGCTGTCAAGGATAATTATGCGGCCATCGGATAGTGTAAGCTGTGCTTTAAAAGAACCAGGGTTTACATCGTTATCTGTAGTTTTTGCAATTGGTGGTGCAGAAGGTTCTTTATTGTTAGAGATGAGCCAATAAATACCCACAACGAAAAGAAGTACTGCCGCTGCTGCTGCAATAGCCCACCACTTGAATTGCTTGCGTTGGTTCATTAAAATTATCTTACCCCTCTGTCTGCTTTTACCGAGGATATTCTTCAGCATTTCATCGCTCTTTTCAGCAGATACAATAACACCATCGCCCTGATATGTTGACCAGGCAGCCGAAATGAGCTGTATCAGCTGTTCCCGGTTGGTTTGAATGCCGATAAGTTCCGCCAGCTCGGTACTTTCTTTAGCACTGGCAGTTTTATCAAAATACCTTTCAAATAAATATTGCAGTCTGGAATTATCCATAAAATTTAATGATTTCGTAATGCCTCTGTTAAGAGAGACTTTAAAATTTAGAAAAAGGGGGAAGAACCAGTAAAAATAAAGTGAAGGTGGCCAGTTGGGTACGGATAAAATTGGTGATGGATTCTGAAGCCAGCTGTAAATGGGTCTTTACCGACTCACGGGATATGCCCAACTGTTCAGCAATTTCCTTATAGGTAAGCCGCTGATGCCGGCTGAGCAGGTACACTTCTTTTCTGCGGGGCGGCAGGCTGTCAATGGCCTTGTCAATCAACGACAAATTATTTTTTTCAGAATCATTATCCGTAAGAAGTTGCGTTGATTTATTATTTTTCTCCCAGTCCCTTTTATGCAGCTTCTCCTTTAATTGTTTTTTTAATACATCAAAAGCCTGATTGCGGCTGACCACCAGCAGGTAGTGTTTGAAATTATTAATCTCCGTCAATGATTCCCTGCTCATCCAGATTTTTAAAAACACATCCTGCACAATTTCTTCTGTTAACTCCCTGCATTCAGTTATACGTAGAACATAGCCAGCCAGCAGTTGGTGCCAGTGTAAAAACAACTGGCTGAAAGCAGCTTCATCGCCTCTGGCTACCTGAAACAGGAGGTCTTCTTCGATATAGGGGTGTGAGGTGGACATGTTGCAAAAAATAAAGAGAAATGCTCTAAAGCAGGCCGGAAAGGGTAAATTAAATGCATAAAAGATCCTCTCTTGTAAATTGTAAATCCAATGCTACTATGTACTTTTTGAGCTTGTTGAAATTAAAATGATTAATAAAGATATATATCTGAAACAACTAGTCAAAATTTATTAGTGGCAACATATACGACAGACAAGGATGTAACCTGCTGGAGCCACTCTACCAGGCACATGAACGCATGGTACTACAGACAAAATATCTTGGTGCAGATGAAACGCCCATTAAAGTTTTAGATAAAACAAAAAAAGGCACCACCCATCAGGGATATTATTGGGTGTATTACAATACGGACAGCAGGCAGGTATTGTTTAAAT
>Ga0163150_10000706_pt1 | contig 60662 bp, 49 predicted proteins | sample OliLakLV19P2IB_FD_148628 | JGI IMG/M metagenome (GOLD analysis project Ga0163150, IMG submission 148628) | Freshwater microbial mat bacterial communities from Lake Vanda, McMurdo Dry Valleys, Antarctica - Oligotrophic Lake LV.19.P2.IB | ecosystem: Environmental > Aquatic > Freshwater > Lake >...
GAACCCGCCACAATTTGGTTTGACCTGACCGGTTCTTAAAAAAACCGGTCGAAACGAAAGCTAGGGTGCCGGAAAATCGATTTGTTCACAGCTTCCCGGAGCGGGGATGCCCCCGGAGTTTTGCCAACGTTTTCTGCACAAGTACGGACTCGCACAGGTAGGATTAAGTCTGTGTTACCAACATTGACTGCACCGTTTTTACTGCGACTTAGCATTTCATCCATACGGCTCACGCGCCCTGGAGGGGCGTCACAAGGTAGCCCAGGCAAGCGAGGGAAGGATCTCGGGACCGCTGTCCCCCCTCGCGCCGCCCTGGGTCAGCGTTCCGACCAATTCTTCTCTTCTCCCCCCGAATCACCCGCTTTGGGGTGATTCGGGGAGAGAGGTCGGGAGAGGGGGCCATTTGTTACCGAGTAGCGAGTCTCGCGTTTCGTTGTTCTCCAAACATTTCTCAGCACGAAGCGTGATTGTCGCAAATGACAGGGGTCTTCCCCCTCACCCTAGCCCTCTCCCCCAACACAAAAAACGGGGACGGCGGTCCCGAGTTGGGGGAGAGGGAACAAATTGTGGGAACACTGCCCCAGCTTTACCAGCGGCTCCTGCCGCTGGTAAAGCGCTGGGCTACCGTCTGACGCCCCGCTGGGGCTCTATAGGGAAGAAGCGGCCTCCTGCCGCTTCACAAATGCCCAATCTCCAGATTCCCGCGAAGCGGGAATCTAGCATTAGTCGAAAGGCACTGGATTCCCGCTTTCGCGGGAATGACGGGCGCCGGGCCTCAAGTAGGGAGATCTGAATTCTCTGAAACCGTGTACTCCGTGCGCAAAGACGGCCTAACACGCATTGTCAATTGATACAAGCATGTCTCTGCGTTGCCGCGCCTCTGCGGCGATTGCGTTTTTCTTGGAGGTGACACCATGAAAGTCAATTTGAAGGCCCTCATCGGAAGGCTCAACGATACGTGCCGGAGTGCTCTTGAAGGCGCAGCGGGCCTTTGCCTTTCGCGCACCAACTACGATGTGGAGATCGAGCATCTGTTGTTAAAGCTTATGGAGGTGGCGGACACAGACCTGGCAAGAGTCTTGCGCCAGTACGAAGTGAATCCATCCCATCTCAGCAAAGACATCACTCGAGCCCTCGACCGTCTCAAGACCGGTAACAGCCGCACGCCGGCGCTGTCGCCCAGAATCCCTCAGCTGATCGAGGACGCCTGGCTGCTGGCCTCGGTGGATTTTGGCGCTTCCCGCATTCGGTCGGGACATTTGGTGCTGGCGCTTTTGGCGAATGAGGATTTGGCACGCCTCGCCCGCGAAATTTCCAAAGAGTTTGCCAGCGTTTCGGTCGAATCGCTTCGCAAGAACCTTGCCGACATCACTGCCGGCACTGCCGAAGACAAGGCAGCTGTGGCCTCGGGGGCTCCGTCTGCAGTTCCTGGGGCAGGAGGCGAAGCCGGGGCTGCGGCTGTCAAAACTCAGGCACTCGATCAGTACACAGTGGATCTCACGGCCAAAGCCCGAAAGGGCGCAATCGACCCGGTGCTTGGCCGCGATTTTGAAATCCGGCAGGTGATCGATATCCTCACCCGCCGCCGGCAGAACAATCCCATCATGACGGGAGAAGCGGGAGTCGGCAAAACAGCCGTTGTTGAAGGCTTCGCCTTGCGTATTGCCAAAGGCGATGTTCCCGAGCCGCTGAAGAACGTGGCCGTTCGAACGCTGGACCTGGGTCTCCTTCAGGCAGGCGCGGGAGTCAAAGGCGAGTTTGAGAACCGCCTCAAGTCCGTCATCGATGAAGTGAAGGCATCGCCTCAACCCATCATCCTCTTCATTGATGAAGCCCACACCATGATCGGCGCGGGAGGACAGGCAGGCCAGAACGATGCGGCCAACCTCTTGAAGCCGGCGCTGGCCCGGGGCGAACTGCGAACGCTGGCTGCTACCACTTGGGCGGAGTACAAGAAATATTTCGAGAAAGATGCGGCCTTGGCGCGCCGCTTCCAGGTTGTGAAAGTTGAAGAACCAACCGAGGCGCAGGGCATCATCATGATGCGGGGGCTGGTGGAGTCTCTCGAGAACCACCACAAGGTGCGCATTCTGGATGAGGCCGTTGAGGACTCGGTGCGCTTGTCGCACCGCTACATTGCCGGACGGCAGCTTCCCGACAAATCGGTCAGCGTACTCGATACCGCTTGTGCCAAAGTGGCCATTGGCCAGGCAGCCACGCCGGCAGCCCTCGAAGACTCGCAACGCCGAATCGATCAACTGACCGTGGAGATCGGCGTCCTGGAGCGCGAGGCCGTCACGGGACGGGACCACCAGGAGCGCATCACCGAATCGAAAGCTGCCCAGACAACCGAAGAGGAAAAGCTGGCCCAACTGAAAATCCAATGGGACCGGGAGAAGGGGGCCATCGCGCGCATTCGGGATCTGCGCACGCAGCTGGAGTCTCATGCCGTTGCGAAGTCCAAGCCAGCCTCTGGCGGCGATGGCGCCGCCAAAGCAGCGAAGGCTGCAGCCTCCGCTGCGACCGGGGAGTCTCCGGCGACGCCGGCTTCAGTGGATGTCGAAGGGCTGCGAGCCGAGCTGAACCGTTTGAACCAGGAGCTGGAGGAGATCCAGGGCGAAACACCCATGATGCAGGCGTGTGTCACCTCGCAGTCGATCGCCGAAGTCATTTCCGGCTGGACCGGCATCCCCGTGGGAAAGATGCTGGCAGACGAGATCAACACCGTGTTGACGCTGAAAGACCGGCTTGAGCAGCGGGTCATTGGACAGTCGCACGCGCTTGAAGCCATTAGCCAGCGCATTCGCACGGCTCGCGCCAACCTCACCGATCCGCGGCGTCCGGTGGGCGTGTTCATTCTTGTGGGCCCGAGCGGTGTGGGAAAGACCGAGACGGCGGTGACCCTGGCCGACACGTTGTACGGCGGCGAGAGGAACATGGTTACGATCAATATGAGCGAATACCAGGAAGCGCACACGGTCTCTTCGTTGAAAGGCTCGCCGCCAGGATATGTCGGCTATGGCGAGGGCGGTGTGCTCACCGAGGCGGTGCGCCGCAAGCCCTATTGCGTCGTGCTGCTGGACGAAGTCGAGAAGGCTCATCCCGACGTGATGGAGCTGTTCTTCCAGGTGTTTGACAAAGGAATGCTTGAGGACGGCGAGGGTCGCGAGATCGACTTCAAGAATACGGTGATACTTCTAACTTCCAATGTGGCTACCGACACGATCATGAAGCTCTGCGCCGATCCGGAGACCCTTCCGAGTCCCGAGGGGCTGACGGAAGCGATCCGGCCAGAATTGATCAAGACATTCAAGCCAGCCCTGCTGGGACGAATGGTTGTGGTTCCCTATTACCCAATCTCCGATTCAGTCATGCAGCGGATTATCAAGCTGCAGCTCGGGCGTATTGCCAAACGCCTGGAAGAAAACCACGGCGCAGAATTTTCTTATGACGAGTCGGTCGTCACCGAGGTTGGCAGCCGGTGCAAAGAAGTGGAAAGCGGTGCGCGGAACGCCGATCACATCCTGACCCGGTCGCTGCTGCCCGAGATGTCTGGGGAGTTCTTGTCACGCATGGCGTCAGGTGAGACTGTCAAGCGAGTGCATGTTGGAGTGGGAGACGGTGGGCAGTTCCGCTACGAGTTTTCATGATCGGCCCCGTCGCCGTATTTCCGGCTCGAACTAAGGAGTCAGTGCGTTTGAATGTGGGAGGCGCTCTCCGAGCGGCGACCGGGACTCGATGCACTAGGGTCGCACGTCGGACACGGCCTCCCATATTCGGAGGTCCTCGCCGCAACCTCAGATGTAGTGGCAACCCCGGGAAAACGTTACGATACCTATGAGACTCGGTACTTAGCACGGCTGCATTCTTCGGGCCCAATGAACGAACGACGAATGAACTGAGACAACGAAAAGATGGCCCCTCCAAACCAATGCGCAGATGTTCTCGATGCGGTTCAGGACACCGTTCTTATGGGTGTTCAGGTTACCGGATCAGCTGTCAAGGATCTGGATGCGCATTTGAAACAGGCGCTGCAGTCGCCCCAACTCCAGAACGCCATCAAGTCTACGCTGGAAGAGATGGCTAAGAAGAAGCTCGGTGAAGTGCCGGTTCAGTTTTCCGAGGAAGACTCCAAGAGGCTCCTCGGTGAACTGGTCAAGAAGGGCGCTGGAGCCGTCGGGGAAAGCGTGAAGGAACAGATCCAGCGGACACCTCAGTACCAGGAGCTGGAGCGCCGCGCGCAAAAAATCCTGGACGCTCTGAAATGCAGTCCGGCCGGCGTGTGGTTCGACCAAAATAAGATGATCCTCTACATCCTGGGTGCAGGAGTGGTGGTCGGAGGCGCAACGGCGATGTATGTGGCGCGCGCGGGCGATCCTGTCACCGAGCCGCTGACTTCGTTGCTCAAGGACAAGAAGATTCGAGTCCCGATTCCGGGCAACCTGGAACTCTCGGCATCGGGTTTCAAATTCGTGCCGAGCAAGAGAGAAGTTGACGTGGACCTGGGCGTTTCAGGTCAGTGGAAGACCGTGAAGGCAGACTTCAAAGTCAATGTGCAGGCCGTGGACAGCAGCGTCCAGGCTTCCGCTTCCGGAACGGTGGTCATTCCGTTCCGCTTGGGACTCCTCCGGGCAGAAGGCAGCTTCGATCCCCGCAATCCGCAGGTTGCGCCACTTCGTTTGGGGTTGGGTTTGGGGATCACGCCAGGTGGAGGCGTCAAGCTGGACCTGGTGGGCAGCCTGCAGTTCCGCGGCACGGAAGTCACGGCGGGATCTGTAGCGCTCAACGCGCGTCTTAACACGCTTCCCTTGCTGAAAGGGACAACCCTTGTACCGGCGTGGAATAATTCGATAGACAGCAAAGGAGTATTCCAATCACTTCTAACGATTCAGGGACAGTTCTAGACTAGAGGAGCAGCAGTTTGGCAATTTTTACGCAAGATCACCGCTTCATTCAGATACTCACCCCGCTCGGGAAGGACGAACTCCTTCTCCAGGGATATAGCGGCAGCGAGGGAATTTCGAAGCTATTCCACTTCGACCTGTGGATGCATTCGGAGAAGAATGCCATCGATTTTTCACAAATTGTCGGCAAGAAGGCGACGGTCAAGATTGTGCTGCCTGAGGGCAAGTTCCGCTACATCAGTGGCCTCATCAATTCTTTTTCACAGGCAGGCTCAACCCAGGTTCAAGCCACCGATCAGACGGTGATGCTGGCCAGCTATACGGCCTCGCTGGTGCCTTGGTTGTTCATGCTGAGCTACACCAGCGATTGCAGGATTTATCAGGACAAGACCGCGCCAGAAATTATCGAAGCGATCTTCAAAGAGAACAAGTTCTCAGACTTTTCGCTGCGGCTGCAAGGTTCATTCCGCAAGCGCGAGTACTGTGTGCAATGGAACGAAACTGACTTGAACTTCGTGTTGCGGCTCATGGAGGAAGAGGGGATTTTTTACTTCTTTGAGCACGAGGAGACCAAACACACGCTGGTTCTGGCAAACCAGTCGTCCGATTTCAAACCCTCCCCGCTTCAGCCCCTGGCTCGCTATGAAGTGCTCGAAGGAGTGGGAAAACGGGAACCCATCATTACAGAATGGACCATTCGGCACCAGATCCGTCCCGGCAAATACGAAGTGAAGGATTTCAACTTCGAGAACCCCACCCAGAACCTGACCGCAATGGTCAGCGGCGAGGACGAGCGCAAGTTTGAAATGCGCTGTTACCCCGGCGAATATACCACCTTGGACGAAGGCGAGGCGGTGGCTGGGATCCGGATGCAGGAGGAATCCTCTCCAGCCGTGGTCGCTGAGGGTGCGAGCACCTGCCGGGGGTTTACTCCCGGATACCGGTTCGACCTCAAAGGCCATTACCGCCGCGACCTGAACGGCAAGTCTTACGTGCTAACCTCCGTCTCGCATCATTCCGATCAGGGGAACAATTACTTGACACGTAATCCACTGCCTTTGCGGGAGCAGGACTACTTGAATCGGTTTCGGTGCATCCCTCATCCCACGCCGTTTCGGCCGGAGCGGACGACACCCATTCCCCAGGTGCGCGGAACACAAACGGCGATTGTCGTGGGCCCGAGCGGCGAAGAGATCTTTGTCGACAAGTACGGCCGGGTGAAAGTCCAGTTTCATTGGGACCGCGAAGGCGAATACAACGACAAGAGTTCCTGCTGGATCCGGGTCGCCCATCCGGTGGCCGGGAAGAAATGGGGCATATACACTGTCCCTCGCATCGGCCAGGAAGTAGTGGTGGACTTCCTGAACGGCGACCCGGATCAGCCGATCATTGTGGGTTCGGTGTATAACGCCGAAAGCATGCCGCCCTACACGCTGCCGGATGAAAAAACCAAGAGCACCTTCAAATCATATTCTTCAAAAGGCGGCGCCGGATTCAACGAACTGCGATTCGAAGACAAGAAGGGAAGCGAACAGGTTTTCCTCCACGCCGAGAAGGACGTTGACCTTCGCGTCAAGAACGACCGGCGGGAGTGGATCGGCCGGGATCGAAACTTGATTGTCAAGCGCGACAAGAAAGAACTCGTGGAGCGCGACTCCAAGAGCATTGTAAAAAGGCAGAAGTACGAGCTTGTGAAGCAGGACAGCCACCGGACTGTGAAGAACAACGAAGCGATCGAGGTGGGCATGGACCGATCGCTCAAGGTCGGCATGAACCTCAACGAAAAGGTCGGGATGAATTATGCGGCGCAAGCTGGAATGACGTTGCATTTGAAGGCTGGACTGAACGTTGTCATAGAAGGTGGAATCCAGCTGACCCTGAAGGTGGGAGGGAATTTCATCGACATCAACCCAGCGGGTGTGTTCATTCAGGGAACCATGGTAATGATTAACAGTGGCGGCGCGGCCGGAGCAGGGCCGGGTGCGAGTCCTTCGCCGCCTCAGCTTCCCGAGGAGAGCGAAGTAGAGATTGCCGACAACGCAGATCCTGGGAGCAAAGAGCCGACGTATAAGAACCAGCGTCGAGTGGCCGAGGCGACGCTGGCGCCGGGTGAATTGGCTGCAGCCAACGCACCCTGGCATGACCCCAACTCGGAGGAAAGCAAGCAGAAGAAGTCCTGGATCGAGATCGAGCTGGTTGACGAAAAGAGCAAACCAGTTCCGGGAGAAAAGTATCGCGTCACACTTCCCGAGGGGACCGTCGTTGCTGAGGGCGCCTTGGACACCAAAGGATTTGCCCGGGTTGATGGCATCGACCCAGGAACCTGCAAGGTTACGTTTCCTAATTTGGATAAGGATGCTTGGAAGCCGAAATGAGGCGGGAAACGTAAAACGTAAAGCGTGAAACGTGAGGTAGTAGGTAGGCATTCACCTATCACGCCTCGCTTTTCACGCTTCACATCCGTGAGTGAAAACGAAAAGCAACGGAGAAGCAACCATGCCCCCAGCTGCAAGAATGACCGATATGCACGTGTGTCCCATGGTCACGGTCCTGGTGCCCCACGTCGGCGGTCCCATTCTGCCGCCTTGCTGCCCGACAGTGCTGATCGGCATGCTGCCGGCGGCTCGGGTCGGTGATATGGCCGTTTGCGTGGGTCCTCCCGATGTGATCGCTCTCGGCTCCTTCACGGTAATGATTGGCGGTCAGCCCGCAGCCCGCATGGGCGACATGACCGCCCACGGCGGCGTGATCGTCATGGGGCTTCCAACGGTGATGATTGGTTGAAGCCTTCATACTATCTAGGGTTACACATCACAGTGTTGAAGAAGGAGAGCATCTCCCGGCATCGTGGCTCATTTCGGCTTCTCGAGTTTTTGAAGGGGAAAAATGTTGGCTCGCGCAAAGGCGCAGAGGTCGTCAAGATCGCAAATGCTGTGAACTTCGAGCTTTGTTGTCTTGGCAATCTGAGAGTATTACGCGACCATTGCGTTCAGCCTTCTTGAGGTAGGGCTGCCGGACGCGTGAGCGGGCCGAGCAATGGATAAACTGATCGCCGGGCTTGGGGACGAGATAGGGTCAACGCAACTTTGCCATGAGATTGGCGGTTGACTCAGAAAGCCGGGAAATGGAAGTCTCAGCCCATTTCCTCCAATCAGCACTAGGTTAGGGTGAAATGATTCGGGAAATGTTTGAGCAGCGCCTTGCCTCCTTGAGTCCCCACCAGGAAGCGAAAATAACCGACCTCGTTGAGGAGTACCGGAAAGATGTGGTTGAGGTACAGCATGCCGCGCTGCGTCATTTTCAGGCCGGAGGCGTCCATGCCCTTCGGCCGCAATACGTGATCTCTCAGCTTGGCGAAACCGCCGTGGAAGCGCTGGCTTCAACCATAGCCGCACAATCGCCGGCCCCGAATACGTCGCTCTTGATCGATCTGGGCAACGGAGTTGTCTTCGCTGAAACCGTCGTCACTGCTCGTTTGAAAGCCGTTTTGACCGATACCCGCATCGTGCCGCAGTCGCCGGAGGAGGGAGAACTCGAAGAAGTTGGGCCGCCCTACCGCGTTTGTGATGAGGCCTATGTCGGGCTGCGACGGATTCTGAAACCCGAGTCCTATCTGCAGTTTCTGATGGAGTCCCGCCACTTTTTGGCCCTGCCCGATGCGGCCAAGAATCAAGAAATCGAGTCATGGCTGAAGACAAACTCCTTCACACGGTTTCTGGAAGACGTGGATGACTAGGAGTGGTGAGTGTGCCGCGATACACAGTGAAGCAGGGCGACTGCATCATGAGCATTGCCGAGGCGAACGGCTTCTTATGGGAAACCGTTTGGAATCACCCGGACAATGCTGAACTGAAGCAGCGTCGCAAGGATCCGGACATCCTGTTCCCCGGGGACATCGTCGTCATTCCCGAGATTACCCCTCGCTCCGAGAGCGCGCCGACCGATCAGCTCGCGAAGTTCCTCAAGAAGAGCAATCGTGTCCAGATACGCCTTCGTTTGCTAGACCTGAAACGAGAGCCCCGCGCCAACTTGGAGTACACGGCCACGGTGGACGGGGACAACTCTAGCGGCCGCAGCGATGGCGACGGCTACATCACACTCGCCGTGCGGCCCAGCGATCGTGAGCTGAGACTGAAGGTGAGCGAAGGCTCGAAAACTGATGAGTACACCCTCCCGCTGGGTTCGATCGATCCAATTGAAGAGCTTTCCGGCGTTCAGCAGCGGCTCACCAACCTGGGTTACTCTTGCTCCGCCGAGGAGGGAGTCATGGGTGAAACCACCAAGGCCGCAATCAGGGCTTTTCAGAAGGAGATGCACCTCGACGCCAGCGGCGAGATCGACGAAGCCACTCGCCAGAAGCTGGAGCAGGTCCATGGCAGCTAGCGGCGACGATCTCGATCAGCCATGAATCCAATCGAATTTTTGCAACGCCTGCTCCAAACGGAGCCGGGCTCCCCCGAGGCTGGCGCTCTTGCAGCCGAACTCGTCGAGGATGCCCGCTATCCTGCCTGCCTTGTACTGCAGCGTTACCTCCCCACCGTTGGGGCTCACGACCAGATGATGGCAAAGAACGTGTTAGCCGACCTTCGCGAGCTATCGCTCGTGCCGCTGGCCGAGAGCGCGCCGATGAAGGACATGGAGGCCGAATTGTGGGCGACGCGCACGATGGTTGAGGAATTTGTGGACTTCCGCCGCCGCGCAGCTTCTGTCCTAAAGGACTTGCTTTCCAACGGACGACCGGCGCCTTCGTCACACGAGGGATCTGTCTACCTGCCAGTTCCGGGGGCGCGCGTCTGCGATCTGGCTGCCATCCTATTGCATCGCCTTTTCCACGTGGAGCTGTCCCCGTCCGCTTTCCTCAGCCTGCTACCTGATGATCGGGACAAGCGGATCAGGGAGTTTCAGGATTCGCGCGTGTTCCACTCTGCGTTCGATAGTGAACCATGAGCGACAACGGAAGTTCTTACCCGGGCGGCGTGGGCGCCAGCCGCGCCCCGCAAGGCTCGAGCAGTTATACAGCGCTGTCGCCGGTCTATGAGACACGCGAGCTCAAGATTGCTTATGGGATTCAGTTTCACCCAGGCGAGTCCCTCCGCATCACGCCGCAGCGCTATCTCGCAGATTATCTCGATCTTTCCGAGGACATTGAGAAGCTCAGTGAGAGCGAGTACATCAATCATCTCCAGCGCGTGCGTTTCACGATTGAAGAAACCACTAGCAAGCAACAATTCATTGACTGGCTGAAGACACCTGAGTTGCACGTGATCTATATGGGCCATGCGCGGTATGGTCGAGGTCCTTGCTTCGGGGCACGCGGACTCGTGGATCCTGCTGTACGCCCGATTGAACTGTTCAAGACCCAAGACTGGGAAGAGGGCAGCGATTCCGCCAGCGGCATCTTTCGCATGGGCTACCCTTACATTGGCGTCGAAGCTGAAGAGGTTGCCAAACACGGTTACACCGCCAACCCGGTCAAAGAGTCTGAAGGGAGGCCGGCCCGAACTGACTGCGATCCTGATGTGCGCGGCCATCTGGGATCGCTTCGAGCTTGGACGCCGGAACAGATCCACCCCGAGCTGATCAATTGGCTGCGCAATCATCAGGCGGGCGACCGTTACTGGTCGTACAGTTCCAGCCGAGGTCGTGCCATCATCCATCATGCCGGTTGGCGAAATACGATTAGCGCTCCGTCCGACCTCGGCTCGCTCCACGATCCCGACGATCTCGTTAGCACGCAGATGCAATGCCGCGTCTTCGCCCACCTCGGGTGCACTACCTTTACTCACAATTACCCCGTGGTACGACGTATCGCGAACTGGCGGCGGTCTGGCAACGAACGATACGCCTACTGGACCTCGAATCTCTCCTTACCCCATGCGGTCGGTCCCTGGGTGCACGCGGTCATTGCGTACAACCAGCCGAATGCCTTTGCCTCGTGGGGGCCGAGTCTGGATTGGGCAGTCAGGCGGGCCAATCGCTCGCTCCGCGCCTTGGGAGCTACTTACCGCCTGATTTGATTTTCCGCACCGCTGGTCACGTTGTGCAGGGAACAGTGACCCTAGTTTTCAAGGGAGGAGGCAAGGACATAAGCGTCCGCTGTGTACTTGGCACGCGGAGTGATCGGTGCGCTTCGACCCGTAAGGTCACTGGGCGGGGTGGGTAACTGGAATTTCCCACTCCTGTGACATTTGCTTACAGTCCGAATCGGCGTTACCTTGTGTCCATGGTTTTTCGGTTGCCCCTGGCTCGGACCAGATGACGATCTAAATTGTTTGGTGGTTGAAACTCGCGCGAGCCTGCGGGGTATTGCAGCTCATCTAGAATCCTAGGCCATGTCTGAACACATCGTTGCACAAGGTGAGTATCTTTCGTTGATCGCGCGGAAACACGGATTCTCCGACTTCCGCACGATCTGGGATCATCCGAACAACGCTGAGCTGAAGAAGAAGCGTCAAAACCCTAACGTGCTTTTCCCGGGGGACAAGCTCTTTATTCCACTCCGAGAGTCGAAAGAAGAGTCGCGCCCCACCGACAAGAAGCATCGGTTCGCAGTCAAGCAGAACAAGCTGATGTTGCGGCTGACGCTGGAAGACGCTTTCCTTCGGCCCATCGCCAATGCCAAGTGCGAACTGACCGTGGAAGGGGAGACTTTCAAGTTGGTGACCGACGGACAGGGAAAATTGGAGCACGAAATCCCTTCGAATGCGGAAAAGGCCGCACTGATCATCAAAGACGCCGTGACTCCTATCAATGACCAGTTAATCCCCATTCAGATAGGCCATCTGGATCCGGTCGAGGAAATCTCCGGCCAGAAGGCAAGGTTGAATAACCTGGGCTATTTCTCGGGACCTCTGGACAAAGAAGACGAGGATCTCTTCCAATCTGCGGTGGAGGAATTTCAGTGCGAACAGATGGGCCCGTCCGCTGTGGATGGGAAATGTGGCCCGAAAACACAGGCTAAGCTCAAACAGGTTCACGGCTGTTAGAGGCGGGGATGCTGATTCGAAACATCGCAGGCGTTCGACAAGTCACTGGACCGGCTCCTGGTATGAGTTTGTTAGGTTTCTCTGGGTGGCGCATACATCGGGTTTTTTGCAATGCATGCGAGCTGAACGCACACATGGCAAGCTGCGCCATGTATGCGCCACCCAAAGCATCGGCATCAGACTTAACAGAGTAATCCTGGCAGAGATCACCATGGCTTGGAACATAGAGTGTTCCCGGCTTGAAAGAAGCGGGCCAGGCTCAAGCCGGTAAGCGGTTCTTAAAGGACACGGTGAAAGGATATGGCAGGAGAATTAGAAGGCTTGATCCAAAGAGCGTCTGCCGTCTCCACGGCGGCTCTTCATCCAGAGCCTCAGCCGGAAACCTTGATCGTGGGACCTTCAACGGAGAACGAGTTTAATACCCTCCGAGCCCGGCTGATCCCCAAAGCCTGCTTCAAACTGGAAGACAGCAACTTCGAGTTTGACTCCTCCTTCATCACGGTTCTGACCTTTGATGCGGGTCCGCTCAAGGATTTGCTGGACAAACATCCAGGTTCGAAGCTTTCCATCTTCGGACATGCAGATCCAGCGGGACGCGACGACTACAACAAGATGCTGAGCGGGCGGCGGGCGCAGGCAATCTTCGGATTGCTGGTTCGCAGGGTCGACCTCTGGGAGGATCTTTACTTCAATCACGACACGTTCAGCGGGAAGGACGAATGGGGCGTGCGTGCGATTAAGCTCATGCTGAACCAAGTGGGACCGACGAAAACAGGGATCACCAAAGAACTGGATGCCCAATCCAAGCAGGCGCTCAAGGACTTTGAGCAAAAGGAAGGTCTTCCTCTGAAGGGGTTCAATTCGAAGAAGGAGATTGCCCCTGAAACGTTTCGGAAGCTCACGAGTCTCTACATGGATTTTATTTGCACGGACGATGAGTCAAAGGATTTTCGGTTGAAGCCGGAGGATTTCTTGGCGCGCGGCCAGGGGAAGGACGGAAAAGGGGACTTTCAGGGCTGTAGCGAATTCAACCCACTGATGATTTTTTCGAAGGATGAGAAGACCTTTTTCGACCGGGAAGAGAATCACCGGCAGCGGAACACGGAAAACCAGACGAACCGGCGGGTGATGATTCTGCTCTTTCGTCCCAGAAGTCAGGTCGATCCTGAAAAGTGGCCCTGTCCTTCAGCCAAGCAGGGCATCGAGGGCTGTCGCAAGCGATTCTTTGTAGGCGGAGAGAAGCGGCGCAGCAATCAGGCGGAGCGGCGGGAGCTTCAGAAGACCAAAGACACGTTTGCTTGCCGGTTTTATGACCGGCTGGCCAACAGTTCGCCTTGCGAGCGGACGCTGCGCAGCTTTGACATCCGGCTTTACGATCCGGACGGTATCGTCATTCCTGACGCTCCGTTCGTGGTGACCATCGGCGGCCGCAAGCCGGCAAAGGGCGTTGCGAAGGATGGCTTTGTGCGCTTGCAGGACGTCGAGGTTCCGGCTGGCTGCGTCATGGAATGGGGGCTGCCGCCGAAGGATGGCGCGGAACCTGAACTTTCGTTCCGGTTGGAGATGTTTCTGGACGTTGAGGAGAACGACGCCGACCGCGAGGCAGAGGCCACGCAAAGGCTGCACAACCTCGGCTACCCTGCGAGCTTCGAGCTGCAGCGCAACGTCGCTGAGTTCCAGCGTGACTTCGGACAAGAGCGCCAGCCCCCGCTGCGCACTGACGGGGTGCTCGATGACGACACGGTCCGGCATCTCCGGGACATTTATAAGCGCTCCGACGACGACCTCGGCCAGCGGCGGAAGTGAGAAAGGACGATGGGTGGTGATCTAGCCAAGCCGCAGCCGCGTGACATTATGCTCATCCCAGCGGTGCTTCCGCCGAATGTCTTCAGCCCAGCTGAGGCGCAAGTCTTCAACCAGAATCGCACCTGGTCGGGCCAGTGGAAGGCGAAACTACCGGGCGAGCGCGGCACTGTCGAGATTCCGGCGAGAGCTTCGCTGGCCACGATCGTCGCGGCGTTTGGCAGAGCCGCAGCTCAGGCGCGCGGGAGGGAGGTAATTTTGTTCGCCGGGCACGGCGCCGACGCCTCGATCAGCAGCCTTAATCAAGCGGCGTTCGACCTGGGACCCGAGCCGGGACTCATGAACACGCACACGAACGTGATCACCGACGAGGTAACCAAGCTCGAAGATGTTGCCCAGCGCGTCAATGGCAAGTTTGTTCCAAAGAGAATCGTTCGGCCGGATGGGACCATCGTTACGCCTGCGAATCAAGCCAGCATCGATTTGCTCTCGCCTCGCTTCGAAGCGCTCGAACAAATCGGCAAGGCGCTGCGCGATTCGGGGGCTTCGCAGTTGCGGCTGCTCACCTGCGACGTTGGTCTCGAACCCGCCTTCGCGGACCGGATTGCCCGGATCACCGGCATGCGTCTGGTTTGTTACCTCCAGCTCGTCCAGACTGCGCAGGTTGATTTCCAGGTTCCGGGAAAGGCGAACTTCTCAAAGATAGAGATCTTTGTTGGGCCTGACGGTGCGACACCGCCACCGGTGAAGGATCCTTCCGCATTCACCAAGGATGCAGACTTCCACGGGCAGGCCGAGTTCAGCGAGATCCCGCAGCAGCAGTCCATAACGCGAACGCCGCCCGCCCCCCCAACACCCTGAGTACCGCGTTCTGCGTGGATTGTTCCGGGTGTTGTTGACTGACTCCACGGGAACGAGCTGCTGCGGGGCGCGTGAACTTGCCCAGTGGACTGAGATCCGCGGCGGCCAAAGAATGAGTCGCCCGGCACTTCCTGGAGGGGATCGCATGAATCTTAATTTTGGCCATTCGCCTTTTCCACTGAATGGCGTTTGCCCGCCTCAGGACCAGGCAATATCAAAACTGACGGACGCATGTTGAAATGAGTGACTCTCCTCCCTTGACATTCCTGACCATTACAGACGGCGGCATCGGTGCCTCGCATGTTCCGACCTCCCCGTTGCGCGTTACGGCGGGCCCGGCCACGGGCAGTGAGTCGAATCTCATTCGCTCCGCGTTGATCCCCCTGGCTTGCTGGAGACTGGGGGACATTCGGTTCGCCTTCGATTCCTCCTTCATCATTCCTGAAGCTCGCTCCGAGTTCCAGGTGTTAGCGCAGTTGATTGCAGAGCACGGGGAGAAAACTCCCTTCAAACCAGGGGAAACACTCAGGCCGCCGCCGTTAAGCATCTTTGGCCACACCGATCCGACTGGCAATGACGACTACAATAAGGCATTAAGCGGGCGGCGGGCGGCAGCGATCTACGCAGCGCTGACACGAAGAACTGACATATGGGAGGACCTGTTCAGCAACAAAGGGACATTTGCTCAGCCGGCACCGGGCGACCTGTGGGGGGATCCTGCGATTCAGTCGATGCGAGCGGCTCTGAAGCGGACGGAAACCGGAAAGACCACGACGACGCAGCGGCAATCACTGTTCCTGGAATACATGAACTTTCTGTGCGTCGACGACCAGGTAAAGCCATTTCAAGTCGACCCCGTGGAGGGCTTTCTCGGCCAAAAGGGAGATGCGCATGGCAAGGGCGACTATCAGGGCTGTTGTGAATTCAATCCCATCCTGGTGTTTTCCCGTGCAGACAAGCAGAAGTTTGACCAGCAAAAGGACCACACCGCACGGGATGCCGCCAATGCCCCCAATCGCCGGGTCGTGGTGTTGCTGTTTCGACCCGGCAGCAGGATCACGCCCGGCCTCTGGCCGTGTCCGCGAGCCAAAGAGCCGGTGGCTGCATGCCGTAAACGGTTTTTTTCGGACGGGGAAAGGCGGCGCAGCGTTCAGGAGAATCAGCGGGAATTTAAGGATCAGGAGGACACATTTGCCTGCCGGTTCTACCAACGGCTGGTGACGCGTTCCCCCTGCGAGCGGGGGCTAAAGACGTTTCGTGTGCGCCTCTACGATGCTTTTGGGAGAACCATCCCAGCGGCGCCTTTTTCATTCAGCATTGGCAGCCGCAAGTTCACCGAGTTGAGCAGTGCTAGTCCGGAAGGGATAATCACGCTAGCGGATGTGCAAGTACCTGAGACTTGCGTCATCAAGTGGGGCTTCAAGCCTGAGAAAGACGAGACTCCGGAGCTCTTGTTTACCCGCACAATCTTTCTCGTTGCAGACAGTGAGCCAAGCGCGCAGGCCGCCCAGAAGAAGCTCCACAACCTCGGGTACGACGACGCAGACCTAAAGGCGAGTGTTACCGGATTTCAACTGGATTTCGGCCATCTGGTCGCCCCTCCCTTGGATGCCTCCGGAGAACTCGATGATCCGACATTGAAGTTACTGGACCGGCTTTATCAACAATCCCTGGAGGATTTGAGACAGACCGATGTAAGCGGGGAAGGATCGTAATGGCCGGCCAGCCTGCCGTAGCAGACATGTTCTTAGCCTTCCTTCCGCATCGCTGCAAACCTTTGGCGGGCGCGCCGGTCGCTGTGGATGCAACGTCGATGAATCCGGGATTCTTCACGACGACTGGCGTGAAGCGTCATGACCCGCTGCAGAAGATCGTGAACAGGCGAGTCCTTGAAGAGGGCGTGGCGGCGCCGCAACATCCCGAACTTCGCAAGCTCCGTTTTGCGCTCGTCGATTTGACAGGACCGGCCAATCTCAAGGACCCTAAGTTCGCCGGCCATAATGAGACCGATCAAGGCGGGCTTGGCAGTCTTGCCAAGACGGCATGTATGTATGCGGCGTTTCAGCTAAAGTTCGATCTCGAGGAGCTGGCTCGTCAGAAGAGCCTCACAACCGAGAAAGCCTTGTTCCAAGCGGCGAGAGATATCTGGAACGACACGCAAAAACGAGATACGGCCAACGCAACATCGATCTTCCCCAAGGGCCCGAAGATAGAACTGCTGGGGAAGCTCGCCGAAATCGATGGCAGAAAAGTTCCCTTGCCTCGTGCTTTGGCGTCGCCGGACCTCGAAAGGATGTTTACGGTCGCTTCCAGCGGTGCAGGTATATCTGTCAGATTCAGAGGGAGCGACCTCATTCTCGTAGACCCGGCCGTGACTGGCACCCAGCCCCACACTACGACGGCGGTTCAGAAGTATGTCGCTGCCGGGGCCGAGTCGCTGAAGGAGGTGCGCAAATTGACCTTTGCGGAGCGCCTCTTCTTGATGATCGACGAGTCGGATAATGCGGCAACCCACTCCTGCATCGAGAACGTCAGTTTCCTCTATATCGCGTCGTCCCTGTGGCAAAGCGACATTTACCGGCCCGAACGAGGGGGTGGCCTCTGGGAAGCATCGACCCACGATACCGGTGGTGTGCGCTGGATTCTGCCGCCAGTTCCGCGAGGAAAAAAAGGGACAGACTTCGTCAGCGCCACAGCCGCTTCCGTAGCGAGCCTGTTCACACTCATGGAGCAGGGCAGACTCGTGAACTCAGAGGCATGCGCCGGCATGAAGCATCTGACCAGCAAACGAAAATCGTTTGGATCGCTCACCAGGAGCTTTTTCGAGGAGGGATTGCGGTCGCTCACAATCGACCGTCTGCATTCGAAGCTCGGGATCGGCAACTTCAACAACGACGGCGCGATCATCGAGCGGACGATCTCTCCGGTCCCGGGTGATCCCACGAAGGACAAGCAGATCCGCTACGTGGCTGCTGGATTCGATGAACCTTTGGCACAAGATGGCGCGCAGCTGCGAAAACTGATTATTCAACTGGACAAGTGCATTCAGGAGAACAATGGACTGATTTCGTCCGCCACACCGTGACCCGCAGAGCCACATGACCGAGCACTTTTTCAGCTTCGCAGCAGAGTGCGATCGGCACCAGCACCAGGCCCTTTGAAGGTATAGCCGAACTGATCGAATCTCACGACATCCCCGCTGCGCAGCTCCACCTCACCCACAACTTTTTGTCCATTCAACTTGGTTTCATTTGCACTCTGCAGATCCTGCAGATAAAACTTTCCCTTCTGGTAGCGGATTCTTGCGTGTTGTCCCGAAACGGTTTGCTCGGCAATCACCAGATCATTGTCTGTTTTGCGACCGATTTGAACGACTGTTTTGCCGATCCGAAACGGCTTCCCTGTGCGAAGGTCGATGAGCGACGCTTCGGGCACGGGTTCGTCATGCTGACCGGTCCGCTTCGGTTTGCGAGAGAAGACGAAGAAACCACCCGCTGCCAGCAAGCCAATCAGTCCTGCCAGACCGATGGCCAGCCAGACCTTGGAGAAGCCTGCAGAGTCAGCAGGCGCGGAGGCGGCTGATGGCTCAATAACTACTGAGGGTTTCTTGGTTTCCGCGGCAGGTTGAGAACCGGGGGAAAGAGGCTTCATTAACTTATCGATCGCAGTGCCAAGTCGTCCGAAGACAGCTTCAAGTGCGTCAGAAGTTAACGCCAGGTAGCACTCGCCGCCGCTGTCCCTCGCGATCTTTTCGAGCAGACTTAGATCGGCGTCGGTTGTGAAAGCAATCGTATAGATTCGAACTTTCTGTTGGCGGACTTCTGCCAGAACCTGAGTCTCCAGGAGGTGTTGGATTTCGGCGTCTCGAGTCCTGCTGCCTGTATCGATTCCACCATCCGTGAGCAGAATCATCACGGGCACGCCTTGGCCCCGGCTTCGGCTCCTGAATTCATCGAGAGCCGCGTCCACTGCGGCCGCTGGATTGCTTTGCGCGTCAGCGTAGCGAATATTGGAAATACTCGCCAAAAGCTGACGGCGGTGTTCTTCATTGAGAGGTCCCAAGCTCTGAACGGACCAGGCCTGGCTGCCAAATAATACAAGTCCCGCGGCGTTCCCGGCTGGTAACTCCTGAATGAACTGGGAGACCGCTTGAGCCACCATCCGCTTTGGATCGCTCTGCCTCATTGAGCGAGACTGATCCAATACGATCAAGACATCCAGGGGAACTGCCGGTTGGGCGATCGCGCTCAAGGAGTTGCTCATGACGAAGAGCAAGAGAGCGACAAGGGTCCAGCGACTCCACAGAACAGAACCTAAAAAGCTGTTGGTTCGAGGGCAGGGAAGTTCGAATGACGAAGTTCGAACGTCGGCGTTCGCACTTTGACATTCCCATATCTCACTTCGACAGTCGCACTTCGACAGTACGTTTGATTTTCGGTTGCTCATGGAAGCCAGCAATCAGCGTTCAGCACTCAGCGGCGGCGTTAGAGTAATTGGGATTCACGGTTGAGTTGTAACCACTCTGAAGCCGACACTCCGAGCTCGCAGGGTCACCCCACCCTTGACGCGGGCGGCAGAGCCGCAGGCCGGGGCATCGGTCGTCCAGGCTCCGCCCCGCAGGACCCGGTTATTGGCATCCCCACCTTCCCAAGCTCGCCCGTCCGAAGGAGCGCCCAGGTAACTGGAGTGCCAGGAATCCAAACACCATTCCTGCACATTGCCATGCATGTCAAATAATCCAAACCGGTTGGCCACGCCTTTGCTACCCACAGGAGCCGGCCCAGCCATGGCGTCCACCGACGATACGCTATAGTTGGCCAAGTCTGGGGCAAGCTTGTCGCCGAAATGGAAAAGCGAGGTCGTCCCAGCCCGGCAGGCATATTCCCACTCCGCCTCGGCCGGCAGACGGAATCGTCTCCCAGTAGAGCGAGTGAGCCGGTTACAAAACTCGCTGGCATCCTCCCAAGACACCTGGTCGACCGGCAGCTTGTCACCCTTGATGTACGAAGGGTTTCTCGACAAGTCTCGCCCCACCCTGGGCAGGTTCGCCACGATTTGCCACTGGGCTTGGGTAATCTCATAGCGCGAGATGAAGAACGAAGCAAGGCTCACAGATCTTTGTGGCTGCATCGTTTCAAGGGGCTCTCGTGAGAGGGAACGCGAAGCGGGTTGGGAACGGAGCAACCCCAGCTGAGCTCGGCCCAACCCCATAGGATAGGTTCCGCCGGGGATGGAGACCATTTCCAGGCCGATGCCTGGCTCGGAAAAATAATCGGCCTTCGCCACTCGCTGGCTGACGACCGTTCCTGCCGAGTCCACTGAGATCGTTTCAAACTGAAATGTTTGAAGACGGGCAGGAGCAGCCTTTGGAACCGAAGGTCGAATCTCGGGTAGCTTCACGGGCGGCTTTTCGGTGACAGGCGTTACGGGTTGCCGCGGCAAATGGTCGCCCCGTTCGGGTGGAAGGTTTTGGGTGACTTTAGCCATCTGTGGAACAAACGAGAGCACCAAATCGTTCGCCTTGAACCCTTCGATCACCGCAAACGGCTTCTGGGCCTTGCCTCTGCCGAGATCCAGAGCCACCCGCTGAGGAACCTTTTCCTGGAGATAGTCAATCACCCCGCCAAGGGTTACTTTACCGTGTTCGTTGGCGGCTGCCCCTTGCAGGGCCTCGACCAGGAACCACGAAAAATATCCCTGTTTTTTCTCGATGTACTCGTAGGCGCGATGACCGATCTCGGACGCGTAGAGAATCACGAAGGCGCTGACGTCGCGGTTGTGACTGTCAAAACTAAACTGCTTGACGAAACCCTCAGAGAGGGGGTTGTCCGTTCCCGAACGGCCCGAGCCCGGCTCATTCCGGCACGCATCCAGGATGAAGATGACCTGACCGATGCCTGTCTCCTCGACGCGGTCGCGGACTTGACTGCTTACATTGATTGCGGTGTCCTCCAGGAGATCCAGATCGCCGTTGACTTGCGAATCGGACGCCAGGAGGTAGGCGCGACCTTCCCGCTGAATGCCATGTCCGGCGAATGAGAACAAGAAGAGACCGTCCTTGGGAACCACCGCGCGGAGGTTGGAGAGTTTGCGCAGGATGACTCCGCGGGCGGGCTGGGAGCTGGCAGGCTGGTCAGACGTCAGCAGAATAACGTGGTCCTCGGGAAAGCCGCCGTAGCGGATCAATGCAGTTCGAAGAGATCGAGCGTCGTTGCCGGCGCCCACCAACGGAGTGACCTGGGGATCTTGATAGCGGTCAACTCCCACGATGAGCGCATATCGCTTGCTGCGCTCAGGGAGTTGTGTCACCGCGCCGCTCGTGGTCGCTCTCACATCACGCGCACCCGTCTGAGCCGGAAGCTGGTTTGCCTGCCACGGGTGAAAGATAGTCCCGAGCACACAGCTTAGTAAAATGACCAGCGCCATCCGGAGTACGCCGGAGACACGTCGTGTTATCTTCAAAACCATAGTTTGAGGAGTGCTGGATCTGCGAGATCGCGTCACGTTTACTCTGAAGGTTTCGGCCTGATCTCACCGAAGCCTTAGTCGGTTGCCGAATTCCGAAGGGTGCCGCGTTAACCGGGTTCAGCCGTTCTGGTGTTCCAACCCGGGAGGCTTGAGCACGACCGCGGCTTCAAACGTGACGCGATATAGAGGACATTCTAGCTTAAGTTTTGCCGGACGAGCGGCATATTGTTTGTTTCGGAATGAGGAGGCAGAAGTGGATTGGCCGTCAAAAGCTTGTGCTCGACGGCGCCGAAGTGCCCGCAGGGTTTGTCAGCGTTACCGCCACGGAGCCGAGGGCATTGATGTCGCCCTGCACGGTGAACGGAATTCTCAGGCGAAACTGGCTGCCAAATGGTTGGGAATCGGTGCTCTGGTACCAGGTGGTGAACTGGCTCGTTACGTTCACGGTGACATCGCCACCTTGCACGTTGCTTCCCGCGCGCGGGCTGAAGCGAAACAATGCCTGAGAAAGAGAGCGAGGCGTCGAGTAGCCGACAACGACGATCTCAAACCCCGAGGTGGTTCGGGAAGCCATCGCGACACTTATGATAGTGGGCGCCCGGCGTTCAACGGTCACGGTGCGATTGGGATCCGGGCTGGTGGGAGTGACGTCTGCACCTCCGTTTCGCAGGGTGACCACAAGCCTCAGGGTTCCTGCCACTGTCCCGGTAGAAAACGCGATGTCAGGGTTTGCCGCCGAAGTCGCTCTTCGTGCTATTGGCTGGGACGGTGAAATTCACGCTGCGACCCCCCGTCGCGAATTGCACTGCTGGATCGTCGCTGGGCACGTCGGCTGTCGGCGTAAAGGTTAAAACGAGCTGGCCGGTCAAGGGGACAGCGGTTGCAGCGGTCAGATCCACGCCCACTCTTGGCTGCTGCGCGGGCGTTACGACGTCGGTCAGTCCCGTCAAGCTCACGCCAGAAGCGAGCCCAGACCCAGTGAGTGAAAACGTTCGAGTCCCTACTGTGAGGGTCCCTGTGGAGGACCCCGGCGTCGGTGGGCGAAATGTGAGGTTGATGTCCAGACTGCCTCCGGCCGGGATCGTTGCCGGAAGCGTTGGCAGGCCGCCAAGGGTGAAGAGCGAACTACTGGAACTTACGGTCGCCACGCTGGCGGGGCTGGCGCCTGGGTTCACGATCTGGAACTGGGCGGAACTGCTGCCCCCAGCCGCCACGGAGGGCAATGGAATCGTGCTGCCTGGAGTGACATTCACGGGCGAGCCGCTCGGCAGTGTGTAGCGGTAGGTGAGCGGGGAGACCGTCGCAGTGCCTGTCAGTCCGAAGCTGTTGTTGTTAACCGTCAGGCTCCCTGTAGAGTTTCCGGGCGCGGCCGGTGCGAAGCCCACGGTGAACGACAAGTTTCCGTTGGCGGGCAGTGTGAGCGGAAGAGTCGGAACTCCGTTCAGTGGAAACAAGGCGCTGCTCGAACCAATACTGTTGATCGTGGCCGGGGAGGAGCCGGCGTTGAGAATTTGGAACTGGGCTGTGCTCGAACCGTCGACGTTGGTCGCCGGCAGGGCGACGGTTCCTCCCGGCAATACCGAAACGGCAGTCTGCCCGGAGACCGAATAGTTGAAGGTAAGTGAAACCAAGGTGCCCCGACCCGTTAGGGAAACGATGCGTTCGGCGCCGGTGACCAGGAACGAAGCGAGGGCGTCGTAGAGAGCCGCGGCCGTGGGCGTGAAGGTAACGGTTACGGTAGCTGAACCACTGGCGGGCAAAGTGAACGTGGAAGGAGCAATCGTGTAAGGAGATCCAAAACTGGTTGAGGCATTCACTGAAAACGGAGTACTTTCCAAGTTGGATACAGTCACATTGCGTACCGCCGATGTGCCCACTCGAACGTCTCCAAAGTTGAGGCTTCCCGGCGAAACGGTGATTTGAGGCGCGGCGACAGTAAAAGTTGCAGTGTTGCTGGTACCGCCGCCAGGTGTCGGGTTGGCGACGGTTACGCTTGCCGTGCTTACCGAACTGACAGCGCTGGCAGAGATTGAGGCCCTGAGCTGGGTGCTGCTGAAAAAGATGGTTGAGTACGGAACACCACTCAAGCGCGCCGACGAAGTTGGAACAAAGTTAGATCCATTCACCGTCAAAGTGAACGCGCCGCTTCCGACGAGAACTGAGGCAGGACTCAGCCCGCTGATTATCGGAACAGGGTTGTTGATGACGAACGTGGCTGGGCTCGATTTCACCTGATTTGAGTCGACGATAATCGAAGCGCTTCCGCCTGAGGCAATGTCACCAGCCGAGATGCTTGCGGACAACTGTGTGCTGGTGCAGCCTGTCACGGGCCGGGGAGAGCCGTTCCAGAGAACCTGATCGCCATCGCAAATGAATCCGGCACCGCTGACGAGGAGCGTGAATGCGGGGCCACCAGCCGTGGCTGACGATGGGTTAAGGCTGGAGATGGTAGGATTCACCGCAAATATGACAACGTTGGAGGTTCCGAACGAGTTAACGACCGTGACACCGTTATACCCGGCGAACGTCACGTCACTTGCGGGGATTGCAGCCGTCACTTGAGTTGAACTCGCAAAGCTCGTTGGCCGCGGCCCGCCATTCCACCGGAGCGAGGAGCTGATCGCCGAGAACCCGGTCCCATTTACGGTGAGATTGAAGCCGCCGCTGCCGGCATTGATGGAACCCGGCACAAGACTCAAGATGGTGGGTGCTAAGCCCTGTCCCAGGATTAACAGGCTGGTGCCTAGAGAAAGCGCCAGGACCGCGACGAAGCAAGCATACTGGAAAAAGGCGTTACCCGGGGGAGACGTGCTACCCTTCATGGCAGTCGATTCCTCCTCGTTGTGACAGGCAGGCTCGCGCGGCGTTCCCGCAGAGCACGATCTCGCTGGGCGTTGCTGAGCGGGACAAAAAGCACCCGGGTCTCAGTGGCACTGGCTTCAAGCATCAGTAGCGGCTTTTCCGAAAGTTCCGTCAGTCGAAACACCCCGTCACCATCCAAGGTTTCTAAAGTCGTTGGTGTGCAATCACAGAAAGTAAGAACCGTGGGCTCTCCCTCAAGACTCAGACTGGCTACGCTTCCAGATCCGGCGTTGGCAACGTACACACGTCTGCCTTCCCTGGAGAACTCCACCGCAACGGGATCATGAATCCCGTCTTCCCTGGCAGCGAGCCGGATCCGCTGGGCAGCGCCCAACACATCACGAATGAGGATCACTTCCTGGCTTGCCCGATCCGCGACCAGAACTTGCCGGTCTGCGGACAATTTGAGAGCCGAGACTTTGCCGAAAATACCCAGCGATTGAAGTCCTGTCTCACGAGAATGAACATAAATCCGACTTCCCTGGTTTTCCGAAACCGCCAGAATTACCAGTTTGCCTTCGTCGTCCAATGCCAGAGCCTCCGGCAAACCCTCCAATCGCAGATCAATTTCTCCAGCCAAAACGGGTGCTTCCGGCAGGCCGCTCAAAATTTTCAGGCTTTGGCTTTCCGGAAAGAGCACGGCTGCAGAGTGCCCCGCGCTGCTGAGAGCGATGTGGCTTGCGCCGGGGCCGGCGGATTTGATGGTCAGCACGGAACTGGGCTGGTCAGCCTCTCCGAACGTGACAAGAACGAGCTTGCCCGGGTTTCCCTCCGTGACGCCCAGCGCGTAATCCTGCTTCGGAGAGATTTGTGCCAAAGCCAGACTCACTCCCAAGTTTAGTGGATCTCCCAAACGGGAAGCGCCGGGAACCCCAAGAATCGGCCTCAGGATGCCTTCGCCCTTGTCGAAGACATAACCGAGTTGTGGCCCGCGAATCTGGGCCCAGCCGCTCCCTGCCAACAACCCAACGAGGAGGCAGACCGCAGCGGCCAGGAGCTGGCATCTTGGGCGTCGCAGATCAGTTTCCATCGAGTTCCTCCTCCGAATAGGTAGCTCTCTTACACAAGGTCGCTTCGCTCGTCCAGATCCGCGTGCTGCAGGTTACTAATCCTCTGGGTCCGCTGGACACAGTCCAAAAGGCAGTCTGGTCGTGGTTCTGGGGTACGAACCCCGGTACTGGTAGCCACGCTCACGGCGCTGTCTGCCGTGGTCGTGAGTTCTCCTGCTAGTTCGGGGCGCCAACCGTGGGTGTTCCAGCGGTGACTGTTGCGGTCGGAACTGGCGCTGGGGTAACCGGCGAGTTGCCGTTTCCACTCGTTGCGACGATCGCACCTGCCGCGGCGGCCCCGCCAACGATCGCAATAATGGCCAGCAGTTTTCCTGAGATGCCACCGGCTACAGCGGCCGCAGTGAGAACGTTCGTCTGTCCGATGACCGCACCTGCCTTCAACCCCTGCGATGTGACGTTCACCGCGATCTGATAGGCACCCGCGATACTGTTGGGTTTTAGGCCGCTGGCCTTGGCCTGGCCTTTTTGGTCGGTGTAGGTTATGAGACTTTTGGAGCCGTTCGCAAAGACGGCGCCCGGTCCGCTATCGGGAAGTGTAAACAACACCATGGCGCCCGCAACCGGTTTTCGGTTCTCATCTTCAACCTGAACAATCGGCTCGCGCGCGGTGCGCTGCCGAAGGTTGTTGATTGCCCCGTCTCCGTCCAGAATGATGATTCTTAGTTGCGAACTGCCTGGCCTTTCTTGTGCCTGTGAAAACCGGGGAACTGCTTCCACAGCGATCAGAATGGCCAGCGAGGTCACAAGAATCCGAGCGAATCGGCTGGCATGAAAGTTGACCTTCATTGGAGTCTCCTTCAGCGGACAACGGGTTCAGGTTAAAGGCTGGTGAAGGAACTGCCGAATGTTGATGGCGTCATCACTTGTGGCAAGCGTCGATTGAAGCTGCGATGAAGCCGTTGAAGCTCTGGTGAGCTGAGCCTAACGGTCGGAGAATCTGCAAGGAACAGCGGCTGCCAGGAGTACCTGCCCGTTGGATCTCAAGTCACCAAGGTTACTTCGCAAAAGAATTCCAGTCCGTAGCTGCTGAATCTTATTTATAATGGTTGCGTAATAACAAGCATTTTCTTGTCGGAACTCCAGCGTGGCTGGTCCTCAAGTCATGTGACACTCTGAACCCTCGGCGGGGGGAGAATCATGAATCCTAGAATTTCAATTCGATTTTGGCAGGCAGGGCTGACCCTCATTGTGCTCCTTGCGAACTTGTCCGCACAGGCGCAGAAGGAGCTTCGAGCTCGTGATCTTTTTCTTTCAGGCACGCAGTCGACCGGTGCATCGCAGCCCGTGGGCGCCAAATCAGACAAGACGCTACCGCTGGGCTTGCGATACAGCATCGTCAAGCAGATCGGCGGCGAGAGCGTGGAGGTGGATCCTGAAAGCGTGTTTCGATCTGGAGATCGGATACGCTTGAATGTCAAGGCCAACGACAGCGGTTATCTCTATATTGTTTTGCGGGGATCGAGTGGCCGATGGAGTCCATTGTTTCCATCCAAGGAAATACTAAGCGGTGACAACCGGGTCAAGAAAGGCGGCGAATACGAGATCCCGCTCGGAACTGTCTGGTTTGCGTTCGACGAGCAGGCCGGAACCGAGAAGCTGTTTATCGTCCTGGCCCGGCAACCCGAGCCCGATTTTGAGAGACTGGTGCAGTCGCTGCGCCAGGACAATCCCTCGCAGCTAACGAAGTCTGGCGGCGTCAGGAAGGCTGACAAGGACGATGAGGGCGCCGTCCAGGTGGTGGCTTCGCTCGACGACGGGGCGGTAGGGAAGGTTCGCGGGCAGGTGCGCAGCCGCGACTTGGTTTTTCAGAAAGTGGACGAGACGACCCCGGGACTTAAGAAGGAGACAGCGGTCTATGTCGTCAACCGGACGGGAAGTGCGGATTCTCGGGTGGTAGTGGACGTTTCACTCAATCACCAATAACAGGAGACCTTCATGCGATTGCTCAGCGCCCTGGCCGCACTGCTTTTAATCCCTTTTTCGGCGGAGCGCTTGGTTTTGGCTCAGAATCAGTCTCTCGCACAAGGAGCCAGCCGGCTCGAGATCGTCCTTGAAAAGAAAGCGAAAGAACGTTGGGAGACGGTGGACCCAGGCACCGTCTTCCTACAAAACGATCTTTTGCGTTTTCGAGTGACAGTCAACTTCAGCGGCTATCTCTATGTGTTGAATTACGGGACCTCAGGAGAATATACGCTCCTGTTCCCACGCGCTGAGACGGGCCAGGAGAATCGGATTGAAGCCAGCCGCAGCACCCATGTTCCGGCGACCGAAGGCTCTTTCCGGATCACGGGACCTCCGGGCCATGAGGTTGTGTACTGGCTGGTGAGTCCCGTCGAGCTGAGTTCAGAGAAGATTCAGGCCGAGTATATTCCACTGCCACCCCCGCCGAAGCAGCGGAAGACACCCCCCAAACTTATCCCGCGTTGCGACGACAAGATCTTCCGGGCGCGTGGGGATTGCATTGACCTGTCGGCGGGTCCGCAGAGTGTCACGGACGAAAGTCTGCCGGACAACCTCGCCACGATACCCGCGCTGGCAGCGCGTGAGCTCACGTTCGAGCGGGACCAGAGCGCCTCGGTCGTGTCGGCCGTGGAAGCTTCCGGTAAACCGGTAATCTTCGAGTTTCGAATAGCACACAGGTGATCCCATGAATCCGGTCCTCTCGTTCCGAGGGATTAGCCGATCGTCCGCGGCTTTACAGACTGGGCTGTTGATGTTGTCTTTGCTCGGCGCCACAGCTGTTGAGGCGGCTTTTGGCCAGACAAAGGAACGTGATTTGCGTCTGGAGAAGGAAACTCCGAAGCCGGCAGCATCCTCGGCAGACGTGTCGGCGCCAACGGCAGTCAAGGTGCCGCGCAGCTATGCGGTCGTGATTGGTATTGCGCAGTACCGGAATCTCGAACCCAAGCATCAGTTGCAGTACTCGGCTAACGATGCCGAGGCCATCTACTCGATTCTGATCAGCCCGCAGGGCGGGAATTTCAGGGCGGAGAATGTCCATAAGCTGATCGGAAGCCAGGCGAGCTTGGAGAACATGCGCCGGGAGCTGGAGGTCTGGCTGCCATCGGTGGCACGCGAAGACGACCGCGTGCTGATTTATTTCGCCGGACATGGCTTTGTGTACCAGGGTAAAGGTTACCTGGCTCCGCACGACATCAACTTGAAGAGCATTGCTGAAACAGGTTATCCAATGGATTCGCTAGGCAGGGTCGTGGGCAGCCGCATCAAGGCTAAGAACAAGGTTCTGCTCACGGATGCCTGCCATAGCGGCGCCATCACTCCCGGGGCGCAAACCGAAAACCTCAGCAGCAGTTTGCTCAATATTCATAAGTCACTCTTCTCTCTGACCGCCAGTCGCGACCGGGAGCAGTCCTTCGAGAGTCCCGATTGGGGCGGGGGACATGGCATCTTCACTTACTACGTTGTGAAGGGGCTGGAGCGAGAGGCGGATGAAAATACGGACGGCATCGTGACTGCGGACGAGCTGGCCGAATACGTTCGCCGCAATGTGCGCGAGGCGACCAACGCCCGGCAGAATCCGACGGCTGATCGCGGAAGCTTCGATCCCAACCTGCCACTCTCGTACAATCCAAAGATCCTGGCCAGCCGGGGAGGCTCGCAACGCAAATCTGACTTTGGCACGCTGATCCTGGTTTCCAACATGGATGGCGTTGAAGTGTTCATCAATGGCGCCTCCGCCGGCGTTGTCAACAAGGCCGCACCCTTAAAACTACCCGGACTTCGACCAGGACTCCACACCGTTAAAGCGGTTCGCATGGGATACGAACCCGACGGACCTCGCGAAGAAATGGTCTACCCGGATCAAGAGACGACGATCAACATCAAGATTCTCATTCCGCGGAGGCGCAATAAAGCAGCCGTTGACCTGTTCGACAAGGGAATGGATCTCTATGAGAAGGGTTATGCCGAAAACTACCGCAAGGCAGCCGAACAATTTGAAAAAGCACTAAAGCTGGACGCGACCTACAGCCCGGCTGCTCTTTATCTGGCGCGAACCTTTAACGCGCTCTACGAGCAGAGCAAAGCCGAACAATACTTTCGGCAGGCGATCCAGATCGATGCCGACTACGCGGAAGCGCGCGCCAGCTTCGCGGGCATGCTGCTGGACACAGGCAATGTGGATGAAGCCATCCGCCAGCTCAACACAGTCACGGGGCGGCAGCCCGATCATGCGATGGCGCATTATCTGCTGGCTCAGGCCTATCGGATGAAAGATCTCTATGCGGAGTCTATCGATGCGGCTGGCAACGCCATTCGGTTGATGCCAAAGAACGGCGAGGCGCACTTCTGGCTGGCCGAAAGCCTGCGGCTGAGCAAGAACTATGAGCCGGCTCGAACGGAATACCTGGACTACCTGCGGCTGAGCGATTTCGATAGCAAGCTGGCCGGAAAAATGAATTACTACGTGCTGGGTTTTCTGGCGGGCCTTGGAAAGAAAAAGCGCGCCGCCCAGCAGGACATTTGGAAGGACCTGCGCAGCTTGGCCTATTTCGGAATCGGCGATTGTGAACGTCTGCTGTCGAATCCTGACGCAGCCATTGACTACTATCTGAAATCACTTTCGTTCGATCCGGAAGATCCTTTGGTGCACTATGCCTCGGGTTTGGCGTACTACCGCAAAGCGGAAATCACCCAAAGTGCTGCCACGCTGCCCGAGGCCCGCAAGCATTTTGAAACCATGCTGAAGTTAAACTCAGATCTAACCCAGGCGCAAACTGCCAAGAAATATATCGCGGCGATCAACGCAACGCTGGCATCCCGGTAACGCGCGAGCGGATCCCGGGGTTCGTATCTCAGGGGCAGCCACGATCAGACTACCTTTTGGTCTGGTCGTGGGCTTTTCGTGGCGGTCTACCAAGGGCCCTTGGAGCGGCAGTTCCGGATGTGGCGATGAAGAACCCACGACCACGGCACAAAACGCCGTGATTGTGGCTACCAATACCAGTATGGAGCGCTCGCTCAATCTCCGGGTGGTCCTGGGCGTGGGCTGCATTCAGGCGCCTGTCAAACAGTCGCAACCGCAAATGCGTCTTCCTGTCTTTTATCGATTGCACCTGGCCTGGACAGTCTGGGCATTGCTCGCGAGTCTGGTTGTCTCTCTGTTACCCCTCGCTTTGATGGGCCAGCAGCAATTCTCTGAAGGCCCACCGTTTAGCGAGGAAGATCGCAAGAACCTTAAGCGGATCATTCAGAAGATTGAAACGGGGGAAACCAGCAAGGTCTTGGCCGAGTTGGAACAGTTGATCCAACAGTTTCGAGCCAAAGGCGACGTGGGACATGAGGCAGAAGGGCATCGGGCTCTGGGTGACGCCTACGCTAACCAGGGCGACGTCTTTACCTCATTGGCTGCGGACCGTTACCAACAGGCTCTGGCTCTGTTTCGCCAGGCAGCCATTCCTGGGGCTACTCGGGGACTCAATGCGGCTGCAGCGATGGCATTCAATGCCCAGTTGACCTTGGCGAAGATTGGAGATCTCCATCGGCGGCTCGGACACTACGAAGAAGCCGAACGCGTCTATGGCCAGATTGCTCCGGACAAGCCCAAAATCGATGTATTCGAGGCGCAATACAAGGCACACCAGCGCCTCAACACGGCCCGAAGCAAACCCGCCAACACCAAGAACCAGGCCCAGGGAACCGCGAGGCGGCTCGGCGGATTGTTTAGTCGTAAACCATCATTGAGCACTCTCGGTCAGGCTTCTTCGGAAGTTGAAATCGCCAAATCCACGGCGACAGATGTGGTGGAAACAGCGACTGGCGTTGTGGAAGACCTTCATCGCGCCAATCTACTGCTGAAAGGATACATCCTTTCGGACATCAGTCTTGGACGGATTGCGGTATTGCGGAATAACGAGACAACCGCGCAAGAACGATTTGAGTCGGCGCTGAATTTTGCAACACGCTTTCCGCCAGTGTTCGGAAAGTCGGCGGCGGCCAGGCGTTTTCAAATCATGGCACTGACGGACCTCGGCGACCTGGCGTTCCGGCAGAAGCGGTATCCCGATGCCGCGAAACAGTACGAAGCGGCGCGCCTTCGTGCTGAAGAAGCGCATCGCTTGGATCTCTCGTGGCCAGCGGCTTACGGGCTGGGACGCACTCTGTGGGCTCTGGCTGAGAGCGAAACGGGCGTCTCGACTGGGAAATCGCATGCTTCCCGCGACTTGGCGCTTGGCGCATATCGCGAAGCGATCGCGGTTATCGAAGAACTGCGGGGTCGTTCCATTCGCGGTGACGAAGCGCGCCAGAGCTTTGCGGCGCAGACGGCGGACGTTTATTCTGAGTTCATCCAAGTGCTGGCAGCTTCGGCAGTCCAGGCTTCGCGTGATGCCTCCCGACCCTTGCAGGGAGAGGCTTTGCAGTTGGCGAGCGAGGCATTTGTCACTTCCGAACGAGCTCGGGCGAGGGCTTTGCTGGATTTGATGGCAGAGACGGGAACCGAAATGTCAGAGGGGTTTCAACCTGCACTGCTTGAGAAACGGCGCGAACTGTATTCAAGGCAGTCTCAGCTGTCTGACCAGCTGCTTGGGATTGTGCCGTCCGACCGTGGCGCCGAAAGCCAAAGTGACGAGCTGTTGGAAGTTGAAATCGACCGGCTGGGCGAGGAGTCGGCCAAGCTCGAAGCTGAGTTGAGAGCGTCCAACCCGCGTTACGCCTCGTTTACAGCACCTGTTCCGTTGACCCTGCGCGACGTGCAGACGCAGCTGATCGAGCCGAACACAGTTTGGGTAACTTATAGCCTGGCGGAGAATCGATCCTACCTCTGGTTGGTGTCGCATGAAGGTGTCTGGCTGCATGCAATTGACGGAACAGCCAGCCTGACTCCCAGGGTGACGAAGTTGCGCGAGCTGCTGCGTGCTTCTTCCCAAACGCGCGGGACCACAGCCACGGCTGAACCCGCGACCACCGCGTCGAGTCTCCAGAATTCCGCACAAAGAGCTGGGAGCCGCTTGGGGAACTCCGGCGCACCGACTCCCAAAACAACGGCTGGAGCGGCGCCGAGACCCGCTTCGGCAGGGAAGGGAACTCAAGCCCTTAGGCCCGTCACGACATCTCAGCCGCCCGTGCGACCCCTGAAAGAAGATCCTGCTGCTCGGGAGTATGCATCCGTCGCTGGCCAGCTCTATGAATCGATTCTTGGTCCGGCCCGCGCAGCAATCCTGGGAAAGCGTTTGTGGGTTGTTCGAGATGATATCCTGAACACCCTTCCCTTCGAAGCCCTGGTCACCGAACAGCCCGCTGAAGCTGGCGTCGCCCCGGCAGACTACGCCAGCCTCAAGTATCTCGTGCGCGAGCACGAGATTGCCTATGCTCCCTCTGCCACAGTCATGGCGGCAATCCGCCAACAGCGCACAGAAAAACCGGCCGGGGAAGGCGCCTTGCTCGTGGGCGACCCCATTTTCGATCCAGCTGATGCGCGGCTGAAGTCTGGGAGCGTGGCGCCCGAGGCAGAGACGGCCGTGCGCGATCTGATTGCGAAAACATTCCTGGCGGGCGCCGGCGTCTCTCCGTCTGGTGCCGAGACCAGCGGTACGGCAGGAGCCTCGGCCGCGAATACGGCCGATGCGGCTCAGATTCCGAGACTGCCGGCCACACGGAGAGAGACCACGCGCATCGCTGAAATCTTCAAGCAAGCTGGAACACAGGCGGACGTGCTGCTGGACCTGCAGGCGAACGAGGCGGATCTCACGAAACGGAAGCTCGAGCACTACCGCTTCTTGCATCTTGCGACGCATGGTTTGTTGAATGCTGACCGGCCTCAGTTCTCCGGGCTGCTGCTTTCGCTGGTCGGCAATCCCGAAGGTTATGACGGGTTCCTAAGAACCCAGGAGGTCTTCGAGCTCCGCCTCGGGTCCCCTCTGGTTATTCTGTCTGCCTGCAAGACAGGGTTGGGGAGACATCGGAAGGGAGAGGGTCTCGTCGGACTGACGCGCGCCTTTCACTATGCAGGGGCGCCCACGGTGGGAGTCTCTCTCTGGCCAGTGGACGACGATTCCACAGCGGCTCTGATGACGTTCTTCTATCGGCGATTACTGCCTGCCAAGACCACGGCTGGGAAGGCACTGGCTGGCGTCGCCGACCTGACAGGAGCGCTGCGGTCGGCCCAGCTCCAGCTCATCGAGGAAAGGCGCTACTGCGCACCCTTTTTCTGGGCGCCGTTTGTGTTGGTTGGGGACTACCGTTTGAGATCTTGAGGTCTCGGCAGAAGCGGCCGCTGAAGGCATCGCTACTACATTTAGTTGGCTTGGAAGCCGTGACTCTTTAGGATGGAAACGAGGTTGTCTTTGAAGGGATTCGCGAGCTGGCCGATGTCCTCCATATTGATGAGCTCTTCAAAGGCGTCTGTGCCGGAAATTTCGGTGCTCTCGATGATCACTTCATCGGAAGGCCGCAGAGTGGACAGCGTGGAAGAGATCACGGTGATGGGAAGCTGGCCCAATCCTGGAAGCGTTTCGGTGCGGACTGGAAAATGCAACGCCTCGAGAATCCGATTGACTCCACTTTGCTTTGTGACGACCGTGTTTAACACCAGGTGGTGCAAAACGGACTCGCGTAGTTCGCTCTCTGAGCGATTACGGTCAAGCAACATCTGGCGCAGCCGGGTTAAAGGAAACCCGGAATAAACCAGCACCCACTTCAGCGGTGACGCGATGGATACAGTCTTTTCGGCCTGCTGACCTTTTGCGGAATGGGTGTACTCCAGTGGAATCATTTCAAGAGAGGAACTCATGAGTTCAATGGGCGCCTTGAGATCCTTGGCAAGATGGAAGGGACTCGCCCCCGCTACCGACTCATAAAGAGACTGCAGATCTTTGAACGCCTTGTCGGCTCCGCGGACCGTTTCCTTCACGTTGCTCTGCACATAGTCTCCAAGCACCGTCCGGGGGCGCAACAGAGGCGAGAGAGTGGCAAGATACTCCTTGAGTTGACCCCGGAGTTGATCCGAAACGGCCCGGGTAAGTTTCCGGAGCTGCAATAGCTGCTGGGTGTTGAGTGACCGATCCATAGTGAGCGTCCTCGCAAGGTGGGTGAACGGCAGCGAGCTTATCAGTTGTGAAAAACGGCTGTCAACGCGCAGACGCAGTAAGACATTTCATTGAATCATTGACGATGGATTCATTGACGATTAAGGCGTTGACGATTGAGGCATTGAAATCGTCCATGACCCGGAAGCTGTGAAGACATTTCGACTCATCGGATCATTGAGTTCGAATCGTCGATGATTCAATGAATCAATTCCCGATGTTGGACGATATGCTCAGAATCGAACTGAACAGGAGGATTCCAATGCAGAAATGGCTGTTAATCATCTTGGCACTGGCATTACCGGCGAAATCATCGCTTGGGCAACAGGCACGCGATACGGGTTCCGATCTGCAAACGCGCGATCTGTCAAACATGTTCTACAGCGACACGCTGCCTCCCAAGGCGGAACCCAAGAAGGCGCCGGTGAAGAAGCCCGCTTCACGCAAGCCTGCCGTGTCGAATGTGAGTTCCGCGGAGCGGCGTGTGGGCCTGAAGTACCGTGTCCTTCTTAGAACCCCGGACTGCGATATCAGGGATGTGGATTCGTCCTATACGTTTCACTCCGGTGACAAAGTGCGGCTCCAAATTGAATCCAACGTGGATGGGTACCTGTATGTAATGCAGAAAGGGTCTACGGGTAAAGACCGGATGTTATTTCCTGATCCGAGGATTAATGGCGGCGACAACAAGATCGCTCGCGGCATCCTCTACTCCGTTCCTGGCAGCCAGTGGTTTACGTTTGACAATAATCCAGGCATTGAGAACCTGACGGTGGCTGTCAGCCGCACTCCGATGAAATCGGTGCCGCCTCCGGCCAGTCCTAAGGAGGCCAAGCCGAAAGAAACAAAACCGAATGAAGACGAAGGCTTGGTGTCCGTGGTTTCGGTAGTTGAGGAACTGAACCAGAACGTTCGTTCCCGGGACCTGGTGCTGTTTCAGGAGAAAGCTCCTTCAGTCACGGCCCCGGCGCAGCCGGTTGCAGCGCCCGCCGTTCAGTCGACGATCGTGATCAATACGAGCGACAGCAGCAACAATGCGGTTTATACCGAGATCAAGCTGAAGCATAACTAAGGTTTGCTGGTTGAGGCACAAGGACTGTGTTTGATCGCATCACCATGAAGCTTGGGAGTGGTTTCGCGAGAGTCGCCCTCCGCTGGAGGAGGCGGTGGTTCCAGCTCCTCCGACCCAGGGTGGTATTGTCATGCCTGCTGGTGGCCGGGAGGCTTCAAGCCGGTGAAGTCAAGGATGTGCTCGCTAGCATTGGCCAGGTTCTAGCCGGTGAGGACGATGGGACAGGCAATGCTCAGATCCGGCTGGAAGGGTCTGGCGTCATCGTGAGCCCGGAAGGAATTGTCGTTACGAACTGTCACGTCGTCAGCGACGGAGGGCGGTTCTATCCGGCGATATTCTTCAATCTGCTCGATCCCGCCAAGCCCTATGCTCCGCCGGATCGGTCCCGGCTGTATCGCACGGAAGTCATTCTGAAAGACGTCGACTTGGATCTCGTGCTGTTGCGCATTGTATCCGACGGCGATGGCGCCCCGTTGCCGTCCTCCCAAACGTTCAAGGCGGTGGCAATAGGCGACTCACGGGGGCTCGGTTTTCTCGATGAAATCTACACGGTAGGATTTCCCAAGGCCGGTGGTTCCACGGTGACCATCACGCGCGGCCTGGTTTCCGGCAAGGAGGAGCTGGAAGATTGGATTAAGACCGATGCCCAAGTGACGCACGGCAACAGCGGCGGAGCCGCCGTAGACAAGGAGGGCCGTCTCATTGGAGTGCCGACGAAAGTCCGGCCAGACGTTCAGCCGGTGGATACGGACAACGACGGATTCCCGGATGGCAATGTTAATTTCGGATCGGTCGGGTTGGTACGCCCGGTTGAGCTTGTTGCGAACATGTTGAAAACTCTCGGCGAAGGTGAGACGGATGCGGCCAGGAGTGCGCTGGCGAATGAACGACATGAAGTGAAGGGTCTCGTGGTCACCCAAACGGGAGAATCCATAGCCAAGGCGCTCGTGGGGCTTCTCAAATCGGGAAGCAAAGAAGCGACGGTCGCAAATCTGCTGACGTGGGCCCGTGCCGACGAAAACGGGGTCTTCTCATTTCCAACGCGCGTGCCGGCGGGCGAATATGTCGTGAGGGCCCGGGCTGACGGATATGAAGTACACCTCCAGGATCTCCATCTTCAGCGTGATACTACCAACCTGTTGATCCATCTAAATGCAACAGCGCAGCGCTAAGTAGTTTCTGTCGCGAAACTCGCAAGGCCACGCCTGGCGCAATTTTGCGCGCTCTTCAGCGGTTCGGCTCCCCTCGCCCCGTCGGGGCGAGGGGAGCCGACATTGTTAGAGAGGTCGGCTCAAAGCCCCACACCGCAAGACTTTTCGAGTTTCGCGACAGAAACTAAATAGTGAGTTTCATAAATACCGTCACGTAGTCGAGACGCCCTTGAATGTGGGAGGCGCTCTCCGAGCGGCGACCGGGGATTCGATGCACCAGGGTCGCCCGGCGAAGACGGCCTCCCACATTCGGAGGTACTCGCCGCAAAGCTCGGATGTGGCGGCAACCCCGGGAAAACGTTACGGTACTTATGAGACTCAGCACGAAGGACGGTGAAGGCCGTGAGATAGGGCGGTCAACGAATCGATCAGCCATCCATCGAGCAGTGATCGTCCAGTCAGACTCCCGTCTTCGCATTCAAGGCGTCGCGACAGAATTTGAGTGAGCTGCCCTCACGCCGCCGCTGCCCCCCCACGCCACACCCGGGCATGGATCACAAGCTCAATGAACGCAGGGGCATTCCGTAGGCACCGCGCCAAACACTGGCATAACGCCACAATTCATCCAGCCATCTCGCAGAGCTTGCAGGGCAGCGTCGAGCCCGATCTCGTTCCGATATTTGAACTAGACTGCGGCAGGTCCGTGGCAAGCCTCCACACCATTTGCAGACTGCTTGGTCATCAGGACTGAAGGTGACCATAAGCTATGCACACGCGGCCCCCGGCTGCATGAAGGCGGTGGTGAATAGCCTCACTCGGAAGAGGCAACGAACTCGCAGTAGGTTCCACCGGCAGCACACTGGTTTCTTCCACAAGAACTGGGATGAGCAATCTTGACCAAACGTATGTGCCGCATTGAACTGACACGTCAAGTTCCTCAGCGTATAAAAGAAGCCTGACCCAAGGGGCCTGCGAGTCCCGCCAGCGAGGGGGTCCAAAAGAATGACTGGAGCCTGTGGTTCCGAAAAATCCCACTCAGAACGGGGGTTGTCTCGCGAGGCCGGAAAGCCAAGGGAAGATGCTGAGGAGAGGTTTTCCCCAATTCGTAAGACAACCCCCGGGCGGCTACGCGACCGCTGGCGCTACGCGACCGCTGGCGCTACGCGACCGCTGTCGCTACGGCGCCGCCCTCTTTGACCAAGGGGGGAATTCTTTCACAGCTTCAGGTGGACGTCGGGTGGACAGGAGGCACGACGACTTCTCTTTCGTGGGAAGCGCAGATGCCAGACGGAGCTCACCAGAACTGATCCTGCCCGAAGAAGACAGCAAGCGGATCGAATCCAGTAAGAGCACCAGTGAAGGCAAGCAGACAATCGAAGCAGTCATAGAGCAGGAAAGAAACAGGCTACGGCCAGAAGGAGTTGCGGCATGTCAGGAAAAAACACAGCAGTCTTCGGTCTCTATCCTAACCATTCCAGCGCGGAGAACGGCGTCGAGACGCTGAAACAGGCTGGATTTCGCAACACAGACATCTCTGTATTGTTTCCCGAGAACGTAGGCTCGAAAGACTTTGGTCACGAAAAAGGCAGCAAAGCTCCGGAAGGCGCTGCGACGGGCGCTGGATCGGGTGCGGTGCTGGGCGGGGCTTTGGGATGGTTGGTAGGCATTGGCGCCCTGGCAATCCCCGGCGTGGGACCCTTTGTCGCTGCCGGCCCAATTATGGCCGCTCTGGCGGGGATGGGTGTGGGCGGCGCTGCCGGCGGAATCACCGGCGCGCTCATCGGCCTGGGGATTCCCGAATACGTGGCCAAGCGCTATGAGGGTCGGGTCCGAGATGGCGGCATTCTTCTTTCCGTACATTCCGACAATATGGATTGGACGCGGCGCGCCAAAGAAATTCTGGAGCGGACAGGAGCACAGGATATCTCCTCCAGCGCCGAGGCCAGCGCCGATTACGCCAAAAGCGACAGGCCGGTAGGCCGCACGGCCAGCGACGTTGAGGCATTTCAGATCCGGGGCGGAACGAAGGCCGAGGGCCTGGATCGCCAAACCGGATACCGTCAATGTCCGCACTGTGGCAAGTCAGTCCAGTCTGAAGCCGAACTGCTCGATCACGAAAAGATTTGCGCCAGCAACGCAGCGCGCCTGAGCAGCCAGTCTGAGTTGGATCCAAGCGAAGTGGCCAGGAAGGCCCCTAACTGAAAATAGGGCGGATTTGAATACGAGGGTTGCACTACAAACGGAACAAACATAAGGAGACAATCATGTTGTATACCATCGTTGCGATTATGCTGGTGTTGTGGCTTCTGGGTTTTTCGATGAATGTGGGAGGCGGCTTGATTCACGCCCTGCTGGTCATCGCGGTCGTTGTATTTCTCTTCAATCTAATCAGCGGCCGGCGCTCTGTGATCTAGCTGTTTGAAGTGAGCGGTCGGCGAATACTTTCAGCTTGGATCATTCCGGTGGATCGAGCTGCCAATGAAGTGAGGAGAGACATGTCAACGGAAACTTTATTGATCATTGTTGTGGTGTTGTTTTTACTCGGTGGCGGCGGCTGGGGATATTCTCGTTGGCGCGGCTAGCTCCCGCTGCCTTGACCTGGCGACTGGCGGCCTCCGGCGTGGCACCCTGAGATTATGAGCCTAGCTAGTGCTCGCTTTGCACACGATTGCCACCTCAGCGACGCCGTGAGAGCGCCAGCCGCCACAGAATCCACCGTCTCTCTCTGATGAACTGCCGTGAGCAGTATTGACCTCACGTGCGAGCACTAGTGAACTGACAGGCCGTTGTAACACGAGTAACCTTCAGGACCTAGAGACTCTATCTGGCAGGCACGATCTGGCCGAAGCCGCACCGCCAGTTACTTCCAGACGAAGGTTGCTATTGCCGTTTCGGTGGCAGATTGCAACACAAACGGGGCGCGTTGCAGACCATTTCCTTTCGCGCGGGTTCGTTTGGAGGCAGGTTTCCGCGAATAGGAAGTGCGAGACGATGAACGTACATCGGCAGGTTTCCTACGGCATCAGCACCAAAGGTGCTTACAAGACTAAGAGGTCACAAATGATACAACCAAAGCTTAAGTCGATTCTGGCGATCCCGTCATTGCTGTTCGCTGTTGTAACGGCGGGTGCGGCACAGAACGAAGTGCGAGTCCAGCAGGAAGGAAAGAACCCGCTCTATACCATCAGAGTCAATGTAGTCGAGAAGACTACGAAGGCGATTAACTATCGCCATCGAGGCGGAGCGACGACCATTGACTTCAGCGGCACGGCTTTAATGCCGAAAGCACGAGGCGAAGCCAAGGTAGAGAGCAAGCAGGGATACATCGAAATCGAAGTTGAATTCGACGACTTGCAATCGGCAACCCGGTTCGGTCCCGAATTTCTCACCTATGTGATGTGGGCCATCACGCCCGAGGGCCGAGCGACCAATTTGGGCGAGGTCATCCTGAACGAAGGAACCAAGAGCAAGCTCAACGTCACTACCGAACTTCAGTCGTTCGGGCTAATCGTTACTGCGGAACCCTATTTTGCAGTCGCACAGCCGAGCGACGCCGTTGTGATGGAAAACGTCGTCCGAAAAGACACGGTTGGAAAAGTAGAAGAGATCGATGCGAAATATGAGCTCCTGCAGCGCGGCCAATACACGGTCAATGTCCAGCCGTCTGATCTGCGTCCGATGGCATTGGACAAGAAGACGCCGTTGGATCTTTACGAAGCGCGAAACGCCGTACGCATTGCGAAGTGGGCGGGCGCTGACGTCGCTGCTGCCGAAACCTTCCAGAAAGCCAGCAAACTTCTCGAACAAGCGGAGAGCTACCAGGCGAGAAAAGCGGGTTCCAAGCCTGTTGCCATGACGGCTCGCCAAGCCGTGCAGACGGCTGAAGATGCCCGGCTGATTACTCTCAAACGTCAGGAAGAAGACCGCCTTGCGGCGGAGCGCGCCGCTTCAGCCGACCGTGAAGCGCAGGCCAATGCAGCGACTGACCGCGCCAAGACGGCAGCGGATGATGCTGCGCAGGCCCGCGCCCGCGCCGAGCAGGAACAACGATTGGAGTCTGAACGTCGCGCCCGCGCCGAAGCGGACACTGCGGCGGCACGAGCACAGGCCGAACGCGCCAAGCTGGAAGCAGATCTTGCTGCTCAGCGCGCCGCGCTTGATAAAGAAGCGGCGTTGACGGCAAGCGAACAGGCGCGCAGAGCGGCCCTGGAGCAAGCCGACAGAGAGAAACAGGAATTGCGTAGCAAACTGGCGGAGCAGCTCAACAAGGTACTGGAAACCCGCGACAGTGCCAGAGGCCTCGTCGTCAACATGTCCGATGTCCTCTTCGACACCGCGAAGTTCACTCTCAGGCCCGTGGCTCGTGAAAAACTGTCGCAGCTCTCAGGCATCGTGCTGGCGCATCCCAGCTTGAAGCTCGAAGTGGAAGGCCACACGGACAGCGTCGGAACTGACGAGTACAACATGACCTTGTCCCAGAACCGGGCGAGTGCGGTTCGCGATTTCCTCACTCAGAAGGGGATGAATTCCTCCTCCATTGCCTCGCGTGGATTTGGCGAAGGCCAGCCCGTGGCAAGCAATGATACGTCGTCAGGCCGGCAGCAGAATCGCCGGGTGGAGTTGGTTGTGTCCGGCGATGAGATCGGAACTCCGACTGGTTCCTCAACCGGCGCCCAGCTGCGGCAGTAGCCCTCAGCAGCAGTGGTGGTCTATGACTGCGCCACCTGGAATCTTGTCCCAGGGTTACGGTAGTGCCGTAATCCTGGGCTGGCCAGCTTCTGCGCGAGGAAAATCAGCAGAATCGAGAGGAAGGCAAACCGATCGCGGCCTGGCAAAGGCATCGGGCGGGCGGGCAAGAAAGTAGGCGAAGGGGTCAAGAAAGCGGTCACTACCGAAAGTCATGGCGGGGACCGGGAAAAGAAGTAGCAGCCTCCGAGCCAGAAGTTCTCGGGCCCGATCTGCACGGCTGTGGGAAGCGTCCCTCACGCAGGCAGACGGGCCTAACAAACCTAAGGAAACACGAAAATGAAAACCAAATCTCTAGCAGGCGCTGCTCTCGTAGCACTGTTGGCCCTCGCGGCGGCGATGTTGACCTCCGGGTGTTCGAGTACCAATCTGGATGCCAAGGCCATCGAGGACAAGTACGGCGTCAGTGGCGCCACGACGGAAAATATTCTGACGGCGGATGGAGCCATGATGCCCTCTACCGTCGTGCCGGTAACGCTGCCCGATGGCCAAAAGGCCCAACTGGTCATTCCCCAGAAAAGCAACGGGAATGCGGTGTATCTGAGAGATGAGGCAGGCATGCATCCGGTCATGCTCCAGGATCGCACTGTGAGCCGGGACCAATTTGTTCGCTCCAACCCAACTGTCGTGGAGCGAAGAGCAGCGCCTCAACAATCCAAGAAGCGTTCCTGGCAAAAAGAAGCTCTGATCATTGGCGGGAGTGCCGGAGCTGGAGCGGGTATTGGAGCAATGGTTGGCGGGAAGAAGGGAGCTGGCATTGGTGCGGCCTCCGGAGGCATTGCGGGGCTGATCTATGATCTCTCCACCCGTAACAAATAACATTCGACTTAACACGTGCACTGCCGAGCGCATCTGATGCCAGGCAGAACATTGCATTGCTTTTAATCAAGGAGGTGTCTCATGCCTTTAATTCAATTCGTAATGGTCCTGATTACGGTCGGCGTCCTCCTCTGGCTCGTCAATAACTATATACCGATGGCGAGCCCCATCAAGTCTATATTGAATGCCGTCGTCGTCATCGGCGTGGTGTTGTGGCTGCTGGATATTTTTGGATTCATGCACACGATCTCCGGTCTCCGCGTGGGCCGGTGACAACAGACAGCCACATGGGTCGCGTAGGTCGCCACATTGAAAGAGGCACGCCACCTTCGACTCATCGGAAGGCTTCGTGCCCGCGAATGAGATAGAGCTCGCAACAAGAAGATGTTCGTCCGTTTAAGCAACGCGTCTAGGGAACCCGCCCTGGGGACCATTTTCAGACTCGGCTGCGTAGGACGAGCCTGCTGCCACATCGATCCCAGCGAGGATCCCGCCCCAATATCCCGCCGGCCTCAGGTTTACGCCCGAGGCCCTTCCTCCCAAGATGCGGCGGCCCAGGCCTGCTGCTCAAAGGGCGGTACCCAAGCCCCATTCACTGGAATGAGCAATTTTGATCGAACAAGTGAGCAGTACTGAGCTGACACCGGAAGCGCTACGTCGTAGTGTGAGAACTGGGCCTCCAACTCTCGACCTAGACCTGGCGGGAGGTGGATGTCAGGAGAGGCATGCCTTGGACATTCATTGTGATAGCGCTTGCTTGATGGAGCCAAACACATGAAACCGATGACTCTGGGTGGCATTCTGTTGGTCATTCTGGGTGTGCTGGCCCTCGCTTATCAAGGGATCAGTTACACTCGTCAAGAAAAGGTCCTTGATATTGGACCGATTCATGCCACGGCTGAAAAGCATGAGCGAATTCCCCTTCCTCCAATACTCGGAGGACTGATGTTGGTTGGAGGGATTGTTTTGCTGGTCACAGGCGCGAAGCAGAAATCATAGCCCGGATCGCGGAGTGGAGAGGTGCCCCGATGATCGCAAAGATGAGCCGTATGACAGCCAGTTATTGTGTCCTGAAAGTATGAGGTCGTCAGCCAGATGGAGCATTGCTCGCTGATCCGCTTTCATGGGCGAACATTCATTGTGGAGACGGCAGACCTCGCCACCGGCCCCTGATTTAAGCCAAGGAAGAGAGTTTTTTCCAAAGGTTCAGGAAAGATTTAACGTCAACAGCTATCTACTAATCTATGGAGGCCATGTTACCTCACTTAGTTGTTGTTCTTTGCTTCATGTTGGTGCAGTCCCACTCAGGGCTGCGGAGAAGGAAACAGACCGTCTGGAAAATTCCGCGGTCGTGATGGAAGAGATCATGAACGTACCCGACAATATTCCCCAGGATCTATTGGAGAAGGCCGAGTGCGTCATTGTCGTTCCCTCGGTTAAGAAGGTGGCGATCGGAATCGGCGGGAGCTACGGCCGGGGCGCCATGGTTTGCCGAACGGGGGGCAAATTCAAAGGACAGTGGGGCGCTCCAGCCATGTTTGCGCTGGAAGGCGGCAGCATTGGATTTCAACTCGGCGGAGAAGCCACCGATCTCATTCTCCTGGTTATGAATAAGAAAGGCGCAGATTCTCTTCTCAACAGCCAGGTTAAATTGGGTGGAGACGCTTCCGTTGCGGCAGGACCCAAGGGCCGTGACGCCCAAGCGGCTACCGATGCGTTTATGAAAGCGGAGATACTGAGCTACTCTCGTGCGCGCGGCCTTTTTGCCGGCGTTTCCCTGGCAGGTTCCACGCTTCGCCCCGACAATGACGCCAACGAACGCGTTTACGGCCGCAAAATCACGGCAAGAGAAATCGTGTTGGGCAACAAAGTCGCAATTCCCAAGACAGGACGCCATCTTGTCAACGTCTTGCAGAAACATGCAACCCGGAATCAATCCAAGCAAGTCTCGACTCGATAGCCAGTCGTGATTCCCGGTGGTTTGCCGCGCGGGACGCCGCCGCTCACACGTCGTCGTTGTCGCTTATGCCAACTGGAATGAGCAATGTTGACCGAACGTGTGAGCCGCATCGGACAGACTCTCGAATGACCCACAGGTACTATGAGAGTTATTGATCTAGACCTTGTAAATTCCGTTGGGGGGTTCATTAGAGTGAATTCCTTCGAAGGAAGGGTGATGAGGAGAAAATGAAAAAGGAGAAGGCCATGACACGTGTGAAAAGAATCGTAACTACAGCCTGTACGGCTTCGTTTCTGCTGGGTTGGACTGGAATGTCGAATATGCAACTCTTGATTCCTTTCCGTTCCACCGGTGCTTCCGTCTTGTTGGCGCAAAACAACGGAAAGGCTTCCTATAATCAGGGATACCAACTCGGAAGGAAGGATGCCAGGTCGAATCGGAACAGCGACAATCGTCGTCAGAGAAATGAGTCTTCGCAATGGAATTCGGAGTTTGCAAGGGGTTATGACGACGGATACGCCGGCAGGGCAAAAAACCATTCGGCCTATGGCCGGTCGAGAAACGACGGAAACTATGATTACTCACGCAACGACGGAACCTACGACCGCTCTCGTAACGACGGAACCTATGACAGGTCACGCAACGACGGAATCTATGACAGGTCACGCAACGACGATCTCTACGGCAGATCAGGCAACGACCAATACTACCGCGGTCCTGGCACGATGACCTGGAGGGGTCGCGTCGATGACTATGTCGAATTGAACGTTCAGGGCAATCGAGTGAGATCACGAGAGCGGGAAGGCTCGCAGACTCTCAACGAGCAGGTGAGTTTTTCCAACCCGCTGCCTAGAGCCGATGTGTCGGTATCCGTGAGAAAGCGAAATGGCCGCGGCCGAGTGTCCGTTGTGCAGCAACCGCACCAATCGAACAACTACACAGCCATCGTCAAAATCGATGACGACAAGGGCGGTGCCGACGACTACGAGATTCAAATGGACTGGAAATAACATATCGCACTGGGGGAGTCGAGTGAAGACAGGCATCTGCCTGTCTTCGTCCGGGTCGACACTGTGGACGAGGAGGAAGAACCATGGAACTGCAACATCACAAGTTTGGCTATGCAGGAAGCGATATGAACTTCGCCGTATTTTCTGATGATTCCTGCCGCATCAGCTATGTCGAGTCGATAGCGATCCCTATGGGTCACACTCATGTGGAACTTTACGGAATTGAACCTGGTGCCAGGACGAAATGGATTGTGGTTAAGCAGCTTGATGGGCATAAGGCCACCCTCAAAGTGTTTCTGCGCCAGAACGAGAAATTTCTGGAGAATGCGATCGATGACCTTCCGCAGGAAACCAGAAACCAAATTATGCAGCGTTTTCCGAACTTGGCTGCGGAAGAGAAGCCCTTGTTGCCGGGCAAGCAATTCGGCCAACAGGCCGGTCGAAGGGTAAGAAAGCCGGTCAAGGCGAGCAGAAATCCGTTGCCCCGGGGTCGCGACGATCGAGAAAAGACCCATAGAGAACTGGGCCTATCAATTCTTGCAAAGTAAAGTGGCACTTTCTCTGCTGGCTTCCGATTGAGGTTGCCCCCACCCCAGGGGAGCTGTGAAAAAAATGAAAATCGATTACTTCCAGCGCGAAGCGTGCCCAGGAGCGCCCTCGAACGTGCGCTCCGCGCGCGTTTTCGCCTGTGGGTTCGGAGACAGGGCGGATCAGGGTTGGCTCAATTTAGGCATGGGCTGGGTTGTTCGCATGGCTCATCACTCCATTATCAACCAAGGATAGGGCTGTCGTCTGAGAGTCCTCAGAGTCTTTCTCGCGTTTCGAGGATTCTACGATGCTCACAATTCAGGGTACTCAACCAAATACCCTGGTTGAGTTTCGCCGGGGTTCTGTTGGGTCCATTCAAACGCGCGAGATTCCAGCCGAGCTTCCAGATTCTTTGGGGCTGTGGCGCAATTTGAGCCGGTTGGAAATGATTTTCTATCTCAACTGCGGCGGCGTCGTGGGACTCTGGTTGGAAGATCTGCGTCGGCAGGGTTTCATCCAGACGCGTCAAAAGCGCCGCGCCCTCGCCGCTACCTCTCTTGGGCCTGCCTCAGGTCGATCAAGCCCCTGACCTGGGCAAGTGTTAATGTTGGACCGCAAACTATCGAATGCCCGGCCAGAGAAAATCAATACAGCCTGGGCAAACGTCTCGCGGGAATTCCTCGAACCGGGTAAAGTCCCCTGGGGAGACCTCTCTTTTATCTATCCGTGCGCGAGTCTTGGATCCAACTTCAACGACTTCCCTTGGGAAGCTTTGAGCGCGGATTGAATCAGTATGAACTCCCCAACATTGTCCATAGTCATCAAACCTACCAGTTGCCCGTTGCGTGTCACGGGCATCGTATGGCATTGACAGTTTTGCAGACGTGGGAAGATCGTGTCTAACATCTCAGAGGCATCAGCCATCTGAAAGTCCCGCTGCATGACTTCGCTTACAGAAAGGCGCTCCCCTCCCTTGGCCAGGGCCTGCAGCAAGTCAGCGCGCGTCAACACCCCCGCAACCCGCCCATTTTCTTCGACAGGAAAATCCTGCTGGGATCCCGCGAGAGTCAATTCGACCGCACGCCCCAGGGAGTCGCCGGGTAAGAGCGTGCGATAGTCAGTAATCATCGCCCGCCCGATCGGAATGCCACCCAAGGCCGACTTCAGCTGTGTCAGGCTCGCCTCCTGTCCTGCGCCAATCCACACAAAGAGTGCAATGAACAAGAGAAAAGGGTTCGTGAAGAAACCGACAAAGCCAAACAGTAATGCCATGCCCTGCCCAATATTGGCGGCGATATGAGTTGCTCTCGTATATTCGATTCGTGTGGCCAAGAGCGCCCGAAGCACTCGACCACCATCCATCGGGAAGGCGGGGAGCATGTTAAATAGGACGAGAGAGACATTCAGCAGCAGGATTCGTTGAAGAAAGGGCCCGTCGGTAAGGCTCAATTTGGAGAACGGCTCCAGGCTTGCCGTGGCATAGAGCCAAAGGTAGAGCGACACGGCAATAACTCCATTCACAGCGGGTCCGGCTAGAGCCACCCACAGCTCCTGGATGGGTTCCTCCGGCATGCGTTCCAAACGTGCCACGCCCCCAATCGGCAAAAGTGTGATATCTCGAGTCTTGATACCGTACCTCCTGGCCGCGAGGGCATGGCCGAACTCATGGAGCACCACGCAAGCGAAGATTGCCAGGATGAATCCGACTCCTACGAGCGTGGCGGTCAGGCTGTGCCCCTGCATCCAGTGAGACAAAGCTATCCAGCCAATCATCAGGACAAACGTGGCGTGGACATAGACACCAATGCCGGCAAACTCTCCAAGCCTCCAAGACCATTTCATAACCGCTCCTCCTCGCTGGCATCGATTTGGGCTTGCCTGCTACCGCTTAACATCCCGAGACATTCCAAGCTTGTCTAGCAGGTGCAGCTGAAGAGCCCACTCTCAGGCTAATGCCTGACGACTTGCATGGCAGTTCAGTAGTGCTCTCCCCTCTGGTCAGAATTGCTCATCCCCGTCTGGGAGAGCCTTGGGAGGGGACTGCAGTTAGGCCGGAAACGACACGGCACAACACCGATGGATTGGGCAGTGGCAGGATCGACGGGCTCAGCGCGTGGTGTTGAGATCCTCGAACCGATCGTCCGGCATGATCACGGATGAGTCATTGCTGGGGGGCGGACGATGGCGTCGAACTCCTCCCCCGTCAGATACGCCAGCTTCAGACAGGCTTCCCGCAAGCTGCTGCCATCTTGATGCGCCATGTGGGCAATTTCCGCCGCCTTGTCGTACCCAATTCTGGGGCTCAGCGCCGTCACGAGCATGAGCGAGTTTCTGACGTAGAAGTCGATGCGGGCATGGTTGAGGCTGATGCCGTGGATTAAATAATCCACAAAGCTATGGCAGGCATCATGGATCAGCGTGACCGAGTGGAGAAAGTTGTAGATGATGACCGGCTTGAAAACGTTCAATTCGAAGTTTCCCTGTGAGCCTCCGAAGCTGACAGCCGCGTTGTTGCCATGAACCTGCACCGCGATCATGGTCATCGCCTCGCACTGGGTCGGGTTGACTTTTCCCGGCATGATCGACGAACCGGGCTCGTTTTCCGGAAGGTGCAGCTCGCCTAGACCACAGCGCGGGCCGGAAGCGAGCCAGCGAATGTCATTGGCGATCTTCATCAGCGACCCTGCCAGCGTGTTGAGCGCGCCGTGTGCAAACACCAGTTCATCGTGGGCGGAAAGGGCCGCGAACTTGTTGGGATGCGATCGGAACGGCAGCCCGGTCAACTCGGCGATCTTGGCGGCCGCGCGGCCGGCAAACTCCGGATGGGTGTTGAGGCCCGTACCGACGGCGGAGCCGCCGATTGCCAGATCGTAGAGGCCGTCGAGGCCCTGCTTCAATCGCACGATGTCCCGGTCCAGCAGACTGGCCCATCCCGACATTTCCTGCCCAACTGTGAGTGGAGTGGCATCTTGAAGATGGGTGCGGCCGATCTTGACCACATCGGCGAATTCTTTCGCTTTACCGTCAATCGCCTCCTGGAGGCCGCTTACCGCTGGGATCAGATCATTGTGCAAGCGCTCCGCTGCCGCAATGTGCATGGCTGTGGGGAACGCGTCATTCGACGACTGCGACATATTGACGTGGTCGTTGGGGTGAACAGGGTCCTTGGAACCCAGCACGCCTCCCCAAATTTCAATCGCGCGGTTGGCGATCACCTCGTTCGCGTTCATGTTGGTCTGTGTGCCGCTGCCCGTCTGCCAGATACGCAGCGGGAAGTGATCGTTGAGCTGCCCGGTAATCACCTCGGCGGCGGCCTGTGCGATGAGTTGCGCTTTTTCAGCGGGCAGCTTGCCAAGCTCTGCGTTCACCCCTGCCGCAGCTTTCTTTAGAATACCTAAGGCGCGGATCATCTCCGGCGGCATCGTGTCGCGGCCAATCTTGAAGTGGATCAACGACCGCGCCGTTTGAGCCCCCCAATAAACATTGGCGGGCACCTGAATGGTTCCCAGGCTGTCCCGCTCGACCCGTGTCTGAGTTTGTGTTGAATCATCCATAAGTTTCCTCCTGCCGTAACGCAGCGGCGGAATGTTTCCAGTCGTCGGAGGCTCATCTACGGAGCCTGCCTCGCGGATTAAATTTTAGCGCCAACCCATTTTAGGGAGACCGCAGAGTATTATTCTTTCTGTCGAGCGGCGGCAGAAGCGGGGCATTTGTGCTTTTGCAGGTAAACAAGCATAAACCATTGCTTCGTTGCCCGCAGAAGAACGGCGTTGCTTGACTTCTGTCTGTGGGACTGCGTTTTCCCAAGGCCGGACAGTTGTTGCTAAAATCCTTCATTCACGAGCCCGAACTATTCAAGAGTTCAAGCCAGCCGGTCACAGCGATAGCCGGCAAGCCAAACCAAACGGGGGCCGTCCAAAAGGCGGGCCGCTGCTCTGTCTGGATCTGTCACTCCGATGTGGGAGACTCTGAAATGGGGGACGTAATCCAACCGTTTGGTGGCCACCGACTCTGATTTTCAGTATGATCAGGACAAAGAAATGGCATCAAATGTTGAGCGCGACATCTAGGCGCAATGACCTCAAAAGTGCAACTGATGCAACTCCTTGAGCCCCTAACTGGGCTCGATTGTGGGCTTGTCTCGCTGAACTACGGTGGTTCGGTGATGGTCCACCTCGGTCAACTGATTCCTTATGACGATCCCCGCCTGGCAGGCATAACCCACGGCTATTGGCAGATCTCAGCCCACTCGGCGAGTTGGCGCATCTTACGGGAGACGACTGTTATCACTGGAGAATACGACGACGAGCCTGTGGTTGCGGCCGCTCTCGCGCTATTCGCGAAGGAGTCTTGTGTCGGGGTCGATTTCTTGGGCGAATCGTCGGACATCCGCTTGCGCTTCTCGAATCAGCTCTCAATCGAGTTTTTCGAAGTGTCAGGTTCGGAGACTGCATGGGCGGTGCTCAGCCCTGACTTCACCGCTTCGGTGGGACCTGGCCGATCATGGACCTCTGGCGAATTGCCGCAGCCTCTTTGGACGGATGCTGATGAGAGAGAGTCTCTGCATACTCGCGCCTGTCACAGCGATGGCAAGCCATCGTGCCGCTCGACACCTCAGCCGGGACGTGCGGTCAATGCGCCTACTTCTTCAAGCTTCGCGGCGGATCTTACTTTTGGGACTACGGAGTTTGTAGCAATCAACTAAGCTCGACTGACGGTAAAGTGGTACGTTTCGATGGCGGCTGTTTGCAGTTCGCTGCGGAGCTGCATTTCTAGCGAGCGGATCAGGCCCAACCCAGTGCTCAATGGATGAGTTCCAAGCCGCAACCAAACTAAATCGAGATCTCGATCCAGTTACTGCCCGCCCTGCTGTCATAACGTTGATCAGGGCTGCTGTTTTCTCCAACAGACCCCAAGGAGGTGCTCATCATGAGCCACAAGAGCCTGGGTGCTTTGCTCGCCTTTCTAATATCTGTCGCGCCGCTGTATGGACCACCGCTGCAGCAGCGCTATGAGCGAGTGCTCATTGGGCCTGCCAGTTCGCGACAGACGATGAAGCCCGTCGTGCGGGGCGCGCAGTATGCGGCTGCCTCCATGGCGACCCAGGCTACGATGGCTGCCGAACGCATTCTGCGCGCGGGTGGCAACGCCTTTGATGCCATTGTGGCCGGCCAGGCGGTGTTGGCGCTGGTGGATGCGGCTTCGAACGGCATCGGCAGCGACGCCGTCTTGCTGATTTATTCTGCCAAGGAAAAGAAGGTCTGGTCGCTGAATGCCGAAGGCACCGCTCCCAAGCTGGCCACGATCGAGTGGTATCAGAAAAACCAGAATGGAAAGATCCCGGTGAACGATACGCTGCTTTCGGCAACCGTCCCGGGGGTTGTCGATGCCTGGCACGTGCTGCTGACGAGGTGGGGAACCATGAGTTTTACCCAAGTGCTGGCGCCCGCCATCGAATTAGCCGAACGTGGCCACCCGCTGTCGGAGGCCTATGCCCGATTCATGGGCAGCGACCAATTGTTGAAGTATCCATCCAGCGCTCGCCTCTATGCTCCCGGAGGAAAGAAATGGAAAGAGGGGGAAGTTTTCAAGAATTTCGACTTCGCGCGCACGCTGCGCCGGTTGGTTGAAGCGGAACAAGACAAGAAGAGCCGCGAGTCGGGTTTGGCAATGGCGCGGCATCGCTTTTACCAGGGTGATATTGCCCGCGAGATGGCCCAGTTTTCGGAACAGAACGGCGGCCTGCTGCGCTACGAGGACTTTGCCAGCTACAGCGTCAAACTGGAAGAGCCAGTCTCGGTCAACTATCGCGGATACGAGGTGTACAAGAACCCCTCGGCCAGCCAAGGTCCAGCGGAACTGTTTATGCTGAATCTACTGGAAGGCTACGACCTCAACCTGATGGGCCACAACAGCGCCAACTTCATCCACACTTCGGTTGAAGCCACCAAGCTGGCCATGGCCGACCGGGACAAGTACCTGGGCGACATGGATTTCATCCGCATACCCTACGAAGGCTTGCTCTCGAAGCGTTACGCCGAACAGCGGCGCCAGTTAATCTCGGGTGAAAAGGCGTCGTTCGACTTTCGGCCTGGCCAGCCGGAGAAATTCATGTCTGGGTTCGAGCCGCTGGAACCGCCCCAGGACATTGACATCGCTGGCGGCGCCGGCCACGAAGGCGATACCAGCTACATTGCCGTGGTGGATCAGGAGCGCAACGCCATCACCTTTACGCCAAGCCTGCACAGTGGCTTCGGAACAAAGGTGGTGATGGGAGGGCTCGGGTTTGTTTTGAATTGCCGTGGCGACTACTTCTCGCTGGTTCCCGGACACGCCAATGCGCTGCAGCCGGGCAAACGTCCTCGCAGCACGCTACAGGGAACGCTGGTGCTGAAGGACGGAAAACCCTTTCTGGTGACCGGCAGCCCCGGTGGCGACGATCAGTGCATGCGAACGCTTCAGACGTTAGTCAACATCGTGGATTTCGGCATGAACGTACAACAGGCGATTGAAGCGCCGCGCTGGTCCACACGCAGTTTTCCGGCGTCACCTTTTCCGCACACCATGTATCCCGGCGAGATGAGCGTCGAAAGTCGCGTCCCCGAAACCGTGCGAGCCGAACTGGTGCGGCGCGGCCATAAAGTCTTCGTGAGCGGCCCATGGAGCATGGGATCCAATGCCGCCATTCTGATTGATCCGGCTACAGGTTCTCTCAGCGCCGGCGCCGATCCGCGCGTAGCAGCGCAGGCTCTGGCGTGGTGACGAAAGCAGTGACAAGTAACGAGAAGCAATCTCTGGCTTCGGAGGCTTTGGCGCTGCCTACTCAGCCTTCGAAGTTTGAGGCGTTTTCCAGCCGCATCGTTTCGGATGACTTGTCACTCGTCACTGATTTGTCACTTGTCACCGCATCGGTCCCCTTGCCGTCTAAGCGCTGTTCAAGTACCTTGATGCCATGGCAACCTCGACTGCCTCAAAAGAAGAGATCGTTCGACTGGTAGCTCAGTTTGCAGCAGAACAGCCTACCGTTATGGCAGCGTACCTGTTCGGTTCGGCTGTCCAGAACAGGCTGGCCGCCGATAGCGACGTTGACATCGGCCTGCTCTTTGAAACTTCTCCTGACGGGATTCAGCTGCTTCAGTTGCAGGAAGAGCTGACCACTGTTCTGAAACGCCAATCCGATTTGGTCAGTCTCAACCGAGCCTCTCCCATCCTTGCCATGCAGGTGCTGAAGCACGGCGAAATCGTTTTTGAGCGGTCTGAACGAGCTGTGCGCGAGTTCCAGGTTCGCACCCTGTTCGCCTATTTCGATCTAAAGCAAGTCCGCAAACCGATCGAAGAAGCCTTGCTCTCGAGCTGATCATGGTCGACCGAGATATCCTTCTGGCAAAGATCGCCTCTATTCGAAAGTGCGTGGAGCGCATTCGCAAAGTCACGGGTGGAACGTCCGAGTCCCTGAATGATCCGGATATCCAGGATATCTTCGTCCTGAACCTGCAGCGAGCGGTCCAGGCAGCCATCGATCTGGCAGCGCATCTGGTGGCGGACGAAAAAATCGGTCTGCCCACCAATCTCAAAGAGAATTTCACGCTCCTCGAATCCCGGCAGATCATCGACGCTCCGCTTTCGGGACGTCTCCAGGCCATGGTAGGGTTCCGCAACATCGCCGTTCACGACTACCAACAACTGGATCTCATCATCCTGAAATCCATTCTCGAACATCGGCTGGGTGACCTGGATACATTCGTCCAAGTCGTGACCCAGCGTTTCCACGGCTTTGCATAGTGGCGAGTGGTCAGTGGCGAGTGACGAGTGACGAGAAGCACTCTTTTACTTCTGAAGCTTTCGCGCGGCCAAGGGAGGCTTGGATGTTTAAGGTGACTTTGCGGCGTCGCTTTCGATTGCCTGTCACTTGGCAACGCGGCTCCGCAGAAGCATAACCATGCGCCATCCGCCAATCACCGTTTCAGGACTTGATCCAGCAGCCGCGAGCATTCCAGGCTTTTGTCATAGACAATCGAGTCGGCTCTGCGCGCGCTTTCCCGCTCCTGGAAGAGCTCGTCGGTGATGTTGAGGGCTGCCATGACCGCGACCTTCAAAGAATCCACCGTCTTGCTTGCGCCGGCAATTTCGCGCATCTTCTGATCGACGTAAGCCGCCAGCTCTCCCACATGCGTTGGATCGATCTCGCCCCGAATCTGGTAGCTCTGATCGAAAATATCAATCCGTGTTGAATTATCCGGCACGGCCACGCCCCTCCCCGTCTCCTCAGGTTGCGAGACTGTCAAGGTTCTTCAGAATAGTCTCTACTTTGCCTTTGACTAGATCACGTTCTTTCTTCAACTCGATCGATTCCTGTTTGAGGCGCTCGCCCTCGGCCTGAGTCTGGTCAAGCTGAGACTTCAGCTTCAACACCTCTTTCTCCAGCGACTCCTTCTGCAGCTTCACCGCCTTGAAAAGTTCGATCGTGCGGTAAACCTTGTTTTCCAAATCGGTAAATTTTTCCAGTCCGTTGTTCACTCTAAGCCCTCAGTTGTGCTCCCAGTTTGGATCGAAGCAGGTTCAAAATCGTTTCGTGGAACTGATTCACTTCTTCGTCAACCAGCGTCCTATCCGATGACTGATAGACAATACCGATTGAGATTCCCTTTCTGTCGGATGGTAGCTTCTCTCCGAAATACACGTCAAAGGGAAAACAGCTCTGCACTTCCCGGATCCCCGCCTGCAGCACTACGGCCTCGATGGCCTCGCAGCCAATGTCCTTGTCGAGCACCAGCGATATGTCTCTCTGCACAGAAGGAAACTTTGCCAGTTCACGAGCCACCCGGTCGGGAGGCTGGTATCGATACCATGCTTCGAGCGGTATCTCTGCCACGAATACCGGCTGTTTGATCTTATAGCCTTCCGAGATCCGGGGATGCAGCTGCCCGCACACACCCAGCGAGTCGCTTCCCAGGCGCAGTTCGGCCGCTACGGCCGGATGGTAGTAGTCCGGAACCAAGCCCCCGTTGCCTGAGGTCCGCCAAAGGGTCTGGTTCAAGGGAAGCGAGAGTGACTCCAACAACGCTTCCAGGTTTCCCTTAAGGTCGAAAAATGTGGTGCTTCGCGGCTTTTCGTTGTGAACGGTCTTCTCTTCGGTGTTTCCGCTGGCGATCAGCCCCAGCACAGGCTTCTCGGCAGGGAGGCTGTCAGGCGTTGCAACATACATGCGCCCGAGTTCATACAGCCGAACGCTCCGGGTTCCCCGGTGATAGTTGCGAAGCAGGGAAGCCAGCAACCCGGGCACGAGCGAAGTCCGCATGACTTCAGTTTCCAGCGACAAAGGATTCCTCAGCCGCACGGGCTGCACCGCGCTGAACTTCTCATTCTCTGCCGCGGCAACGAACGCATAGGTCAAAGTCTCCGCGTAGCCAAGGCCCAATAAACTGCGCTTGAGCATTCCCTCTTTGATGGAATCGGGCGGCCGTTTCGCGCTGCCAGTCCAGGCTGGCAGGGTTGAAGCAAACTTATCGTATCCGTAATGCCGGGCAATTTCTTCGATCAGGTCGATCTCGCGCTCGACATCGAGCCGCGACGTGGGCAACTGGATCTGCCATCCACAGGCGTCTCGGGAAACTACTTCAAAATTCAATGCTTTAAGAATGCGCTCAATCGACGCCGTGTCGATCTCTGTCCCCATCACGCGAAGAATTTGCGACCGGCGCAACGCGATGCGCGGCCGGGACGCCGGGCGAGGATAAGCATCCACGACCCCTCGCAGAATCTCGCCACCTGCCAATTGCTGGATCAGACCGGCGGTCCGGTCGATGGCAACTACCACGGCGTTCACATCGGCGCCGCGCTCAAAGCGATGGGAGGCCTCGGTATGCATGCCCAGGGTCTTCGCAGTCCGCCGAATCGAAATGGGATCAAACCAGGCGCTTTCGAGAAGAACATCGGTGGACGCAAAGCCGATCTCACTGTCTGCGCCACCCATCACCCCAGCCAGTGCCAGAGCGCGGTCGCGATCGGCGATCACCAGCATTCCTGGCTTGAGTTCTCTTGTCTCCCCGTCGAGAGTCACTAACTTCTCTTGTGGGCGAGCCTCGCGCACGATGATTGTCGTGCCCTGAACGCGGGACAAGTCAAACGCATGCAGGGGGTGTCCAAGTTCCAACAGCACATGGTTCGTCGCGTCGACGACGTTGTTGATGGATCGTACCCCAAGGCTCTCGAGCCGCTGGGCAAGCCAGGCGGGTGACGGTGCTACTTTGACGCTGCGAATAACCCGGGCACAGTAGCGCGCACAGAGCTGCGGCGACTCAATCGTGACCGAGATTTGCGATGCAGCGGCTTCGGCCGACTCCTGAACCGACGTCGTCACAGGCTTCAACGCTTTCTGATAGCGCGTGGCCACCTCGCGTGCAACGCCAACATGGCTCAGGCAATCCCGTCGATTCGAGGTGATGTCGAAATCGAGAATCGTATCCGAGCCGGCCTGCTCCAAGCCCTCAGCTACGACGCCGACCATGGAAAGATCATCCGCAAGCTGGCGAGGACTCACATCAAGGTCAACGAATTCTTTCAGCCAGAGATAACTGATTTTCATCGAACCCACTCAACCAGAAAAAGCGAACCGCCAAGACGCCAAGAACGCGAAGGTCAAGCCTGAGAACATCTTGAAAAAGCGGAAAATCCTAAAGGTAGGGTGCGTCACGTCTTCTGACGCACCAAAACGCTGGTGCGTTGGAAAGCGCAACGCACCCTACAATTTTCATCGAACGTCACACCGCCAAGCGGCATGAAAACCTCCCTCAAAAATTGGTGCAGGCGTCGCAGAAATCTATCAGCCTCTCTGCGCCCTCTGCGGTTGGCTTTTCCGAAGGACAGCGTACCCTTCGCGGTGAAACTCAGAACTGCTCCAGGAAACGCAAGTCGCTTTCGTAGAAATGCTGGATGTTGTTGACTGCGTATTTCAGCATCGCGAAACGTTCGATGCCCAACCCGAAAGCGAAGCCGGTGTATTTCTCGGGATCATAGTTCACATGCTGGAACACGGCAGGGTCCACCATTCCGGCTCCCAACACCTCAACCCAGCCCGAGCCCTTGCATACCCGGCAACCTTCACCGGAACAGAAGATGCAGGAAATGTCGACCTCAGCGCTCGGTTCCGTAAAGGCAAAATAGCTGGGCCGAAACCGCACGCGTGTCTTCTGGCTGAAGAAAGACTTCAAGAAATATTCGAGTGTGCCCTTGAAGTCGCGGAACGTGAGACCTTCATCCACCGCCAATCCTTCAATCTGCTGAAACGCCGGAGAGTGGGTCGCGTCCGGATTGTCACGCCGGTAGACCTTTCCCGGGCAGAGGATGCGCAGCGGCGGACGCTGATTCTGCATCGTGCGAATCTGGACCGGCGAGGTGTGTGTGCGCAGCAACAGCGTGTCTGAGATGTAGAACGTGTCCTGCGAATCCCGGGCAGGATGATGTTCCGGAATATTCAGAGCTGCGAAGTTGTAGAACGTCGTCTCGATTTCAGGGCCATCTTCGATGGAATAGCCCATGAAGCTGAAAATCTCTTCAATTTCGTTCCTTACCAGTGTCAGAGGATGAGGGTGCCCCGCTGGGCGGCGGTTTCCGGGCAGCGTTACGTCCACACGTTCGGACTGCAGCCGCGCAGAAAGAGACTGCGTCGCTGCGTCTGTTTCCAAGCGACTCAGCCCTGCCTCCAGCTCCAGCTTGAGCTCATTGATCTGCTTACCGGCTGCTGGTTTTTCGGCGGCAGGAACCTGTTGAAGTTCCCTCATCAGCAGCGTAACAACGCCGTTCTTGCGGCCAAAGTACTTGTTGCGAAGCTCTTGCGGAGAAGCCACGCCCCGGGTGTCGGTTCTGAACTCTTCCTGGATTCGCTTGATGTGCTCTTCCAACATTTCGCCACCGTAGCACAAAAAAAATGGGGCTCAACGCCCCATTCATGCTGCATTCTGCTGTCAAGAAGAGGTGTAGCGCAGACCCGTGTCTTATGCGGGTCTGCGGCCTCTCTTGGCTGGTGCTTCGTCCCAACGGTTAGTGCCGCAGACCGGCAAAAACGCCGGTCTGCGGCACAGGGACACTGCTCACGCCGCCATCCCATGCTTGGCAGTTTCGGCCAGCTTGGCAAAAGCTTCGGGTTCTTTCACAGCCAGATCGGCGAGGATCTTGCGATCGAGATCGACGCCCGATTTCTTCAAGCCAAAAATCAGGTGGCTATAGGAAATGCCATTCAACTTGGCAGCAGCGCCGATTCGCACAATCCACAAACGGCGAAAGTCTCGCTTGCGAACACGACGGTCGCGCATGGAGTACTTCAACGCCTTCTGAACGGATTCTTTGGCGGAGCGATGCAGTTTACTCTTGGTGCCTCGGAATCCCGAGGCCAATTTCAAAATTTTCTTGCGGCGATCTCGCCGCGTTGTCCCTCTCTTTACTCTAGGCACCGCAGGTTCTCCTTAATCAAAAAATAATTGCTGTCTTGCTCTGAACTGAAAGCCACGGCGCCATTCATGCATAAGGCAACATCGCCTTCACCTTGGGCGCATCCGCCGCGCTCACCAAGCCATTTTGATCCAGCTTCCGTTTCCGCTTGGCAGTCTTCTTGGTCAGAATGTGGCGGGCGTGCGAATGGCCGCGCTTCACTTTGCCCGACGCAGTCACATGAAAACGCTTCTTGGCACCCTTATGGGTCTTAAGCTTTGGCACAAACACTCTCCTTTGAAAATCCCCCTTACCAAAGGGGGAAAGAAGGCGAAACGACAGCGGTCGTGAAGCCTTCAAGGGGTTGTCTTGACGGGTTTTGGGAAAGCCGAACCGGCAACCCCCGCCGCTTCGGTCAAGGCTTCTCAAGCCTTCACCCCCTAGAGCTGTGAAAAAATTCCACGGTAGGGACGCGCTGCCGCGCGTCCGCAACCAGAAACCCAAGGTGGACGCGGAGCACCGCGTCCCTACCAGAACACGTCCATACGCCCAATGGAATTTTTTCACAGCTCCCCTTTGTTAAGGGGGAATGCTTTCATCCACTGTGGTCCGCGCGCGGCGTTATGCACTCTCCTGAAAAACAGCGTGCTGAATGGGGGAGGCGCTGTTCCAGCGGCTCACTGAAGAAGCCAGCCGCGCGGGTGTTGGCGGACACGCGCGCACCTCCCACCTTTTCATCCGTGGTGGCCCAACTACTTCTTAGGCCCAAAAATCACGAACATGTTATTGCCTTCCATCTTTGGAAAGCCCTCCACAACTCCGTGGTCGCCAACATCCTGCATGAGCCGCGTAATGAGTTGCCGCCCAATCTCACGATGGGAATTCTCCCGCCCGCGAAACATCACGCCTGCCTTCACCTTGTCGCCTTCGCCGAGGAAACGGATGATGTTGTTCTTCTTGAAGTCATAGTCGTGATCATCGGTCATGGGCCGAAACTTGATTTCCTTGACCTGAATCACTTTCTGATGCTTCTTGGCCTCGTGAGCCTTCTTGCTCAACTGGTACAAATACTTGCCGTAATTCATGATCCGGCAAACCGGCGGCTGGGCCGTGGGCGAGATCTCGACGAGATCCATGTCCTTCTCCTTGGCCAGCTTGATCGCATCGAAGGGAGTCAGTATTCCGACCTGATTGCCCTCGTCGTCGATAACCCTGATTTCCTTTGCCCGAATGCGCTCGTTAATTCTGATGTTATGTCGAATATGCGCACCTCCTGCGCCGATGACCGTCGCTTCGTTGATTCTTTAAGGCCGAACCGCCCGCGTCGACTTCAAATGCTGAATCAACTCCAAAAACTTTTCAAACGAAAAAGTTCCCATGTCGCCGTCGAAGCGATTGCGCACCGACAGCATTCCGTTCTCCACCTCTTTGTCCCCGATCACCACCATGAACGGAACCTTCTCCAACTGCGCGCGGCGAATCTTCAAATTCATCTTCTCATTTCGCAAATCCATCTTCGCGCGAAACTGAGCGGCCACCAGCTTATCGCACAGTTGCTGAACAGTGTGGCTATGTTTTTCGCTGATGGGCAACAGCAGCACCTGCACCGGTGACAGCCAGAACGGAAACGCTCCGGCGTAGTGTTCGATGAGTACACCGAAAAATCGCTCCATCGATCCCAGCAACGCGCGATGGACCATGTAGGGCCGGTGCGCTTTGCCGTCTTCGGCGATGAAGGAAATATCGAAACGCTCGGGCAGATTGAAATCAAACTGAATGGTCGAGCATTGCCACGAACGCCCGATGGCATCTTTGATTTTCACATCGATCTTCGGACCGTAGAAGGCGCCGCCGCCTTCATCCACGCTGTAGGCCAGTCCCTTGGCTTCAATCGCCCGTCGCAGCGCCGCTTCCGCCCGTTGCCAGTCTTCCGGCGAGCCGACGTATTTATCCGGACGGGTGGAGAGGAAAATTTCAAACTGCTCGAAACCAAAACTGCGAAGAATGTGCAACGTGAAGTCGATGACGCCCAGAATTTCTTCTTCGATCTTCGACGGCTGGCAAAAGATGTGGGCATCGTCCTGCGTAAAGCCACGCACGCGGAAGAGCCCGGCCAGCACGCCGGAACGCTCGTAACGGTACACCGTTCCCATCTCAGCCCAGCGCAGCGGCAGGTCCCGATAGCTGCGCAGATCATTCTTATAGATCAGAATGTGAAACGGGCAGTTCATCGGTTTGAGCTGGTAATCCGTCTCGTCGATCTTCATCGGGGCATACATGCTGTCCCGGTAAAAATCCACGTGCCCGCTCGTGCGCCACAAATCCAGTTTCGCGATATGCGGCGTGCAAACAAAGTCGTATCCGCCGCGCAGATGTTCAGCGCGCCAGAAATCTTCAATCTCCGTCCGAATCAAGGCGCCCTTGGGATGCCAGAATACCAGCCCCGGCCCAGCCTCTTCCTGCAGGCTGAACAGATCGAGTTCCTTGCCAATCCGCCGGTGGTCGCGCTTCTTGGCCTCCTCCAGCTGGTTCAAATACTCGTCCAGCTCTTTCTTGGAGAAGAACGCCGTGCCGTAAATGCGTTGGAGCTGCTTGTTGTGCTCGTCTCCTTTCCAGTAAGCGCCCGCAATGGAAAGCAACTTGACGGCTTTAATCTTTCCCGTCGACGGAATGTGAGGCCCAAGACAGAAGTCCACCAGCGTGCCGACGGTGTAACAGGAAAACTGTTTATCGGCTTTATCCTGGATCAGCTCACACTTCAGCTCAGCGCCCTGCCTGCGAAACCATTCCAACCCCTCGCTCTTCTCGTGGATGGAGCGGCTAAAGGGCAAGTCCTGCTGGATGAACTCCAGCATCTTTTGCTCGATCTTTTCCAGGTCTTCCGGTGTGAAGGGGTTCTTGCGGTGGAAATCGTAGTAAAAGCCGTTCTCAATCGGGGGACCGATGCCGAGT